>JAEEGH010005001.1_pt1 | contig 33667 bp, 22 predicted proteins | sample 9134181 | NCBI WGS metagenome assembly JAEEGH01 (sample SAMN16246544, study PRJNA631951) | gut metagenome | biome: gut microbiome; feature: rumen; material: DP-attached | host: Bos | place: Iran: Karaj | collected 2018-10
GCTGTTGGCTCGGGGCGGCGGCGCGGCCTGGTACTTCCTCAAGGTCAAGGGAAAGGCCAAGCCCAAAACCAAGGGCGACACCGATCTGGATGATTACGACTACGGAGCCGAGGACGGCGAGTATGAATTTGAGCCATACGACCCGGAGGCAGAGGGCGGAGGCGCTCCCGGAGACAGTGAGGACGACGGCGCTTGACATATTTCACGGATAACCCTTTGGAAAGGCTGATGCGGCAGCGCCCCGGAGCGGCACGGAAGAAACCATCCGTGTCCGCTCCCAAAGGGCACCCCTGCTATGGGTGCAGCCGCTACGGTCACGGCTGCGTGGCCCCGTGCTACCGTGACCTTCTCAAATATCTGAATAAGGAGCGTGACACCAAATGAGTGTTCGACTTGTGATCGCAGAAAAGCCCAGCGTAGCGCAGAGCATCGCCGCCGTCCTCGGCGCGAAGCAACGGCATGACGGGTATCTCACCGGGAGCGGCTATACCGTTTCCTGGTGCTACGGCCATCTGGCAGAGCTGTCCGACGCCTCGGCCTACAATGCCGACTACGCCAAATGGCGCATGGAGGACCTGCCCATCATTCCCCAAAACTTCCGCTTCACCCTCGCCCCGGACAAGCGGAAGCAGTTTGACGTGCTGCGGGGGCTGCTGCGCTCCCCGGACACCTCGGAGGTCATCAACGCCTGCGACGCCGGACGGGAGGGCGAGCTGATCTTCCGCACCGTCTACTGCATGGCGGGCTGCACCAAGCCCATGAAACGCCTGTGGATCTCCAGCATGGAGGACAGCGCCATCCGCGAGGGCTTCCAAAACCTGCGCCCCGGCCGGGACTATGACGGTCTGCATCAATCCGCACTGTGCCGTGCGCGGGCGGACTGGCTGGTGGGGATCAACGCCACCCGCTACTTCTCCCTGCTCTATGGCCGGACACTGAACATCGGGCGGGTCATGTCTCCGACGCTGGCCCTGCTGGTCCAGCGGGAGGCGGAGATTTCGGCCTTTGTGCCGGAGCCGTTTTACACGGTCCAGCTTGATTGCGATTTCACCGCCGCGACGGAACGAATGACGGACAGAAGTGCCGCCGACGCTGTGGTGATCGCCTGCGAGAACAGGGCCACCGTCACGTCCGTCGAGCGCAAGGAAAAAACAGAGAAAGCCCCGGCGCTCTACGACCTGACCACCCTCCAGCGGGACGCCAACCGGACCCTGGGCTACACCGCCCAGCAGACGCTGGACTACCTGCAAGCTCTCTATGAAAAGAAGCTCTGCACCTATCCCCGGACCGACAGCCGCTATCTTACCGACGATATGGCCTCCGGTGTTCCGGCCTATGTCGCCGCCGCTACCGCTGTCTGCGACATGGCTGCGCCGGTGACGGTCAATGCTGCCCAGGTCTGCGACAGCAAGAAGGTCAGCGACCACCACGCCGTCATTCCCACCGTCAGCGCCGGGAGCGCCGAGCTGGACGCTCTGCCCCTGGGGGAACGGGAGATTTTGAAGCTGACGGCGAGGGGCCTGCTCCGTGCCGTGTCCGACGCCCATCGCTTTGCCGAAACCACCGTGACCCTGGACTGCGGTGGGCACAGCTTCACCGCCAAGGGCAAGACCGTGATCGTACCCGGCTGGAAAACCTACGCACAGGAACAGCGGGAGAAAGACAGCGCCCTGCCGGAGCTGACCGAGGGGCAGACGATCTCCGTCGTCGCCGCCACGGTCAAGGAAGGCCAGACTACGCCGCCCAAGCACTACACCGAGGATACGATCCTCAACAGCATGGAAACGGCGGGGGCAAAGGATATGCCGGAGGACGCCGAGCGGAAGGGCATCGGCACCCCGGCCACCCGCGCCGCCATTCTGGAAAAGCTGGTGTCCTCCGGCTTCGTGGAGCGCCGCAAGAGTAAAAAGATCACGACGCTGATCCCGTCTGCCCTGGGGACGGCGCTCATCACCGTACTGCCGGAGGCCCTGCAATCCCCCTTGCTCACAGCGGAATGGGAGCATCGGCTGAAAGGGATCGAGCGTAGCGAGCTGCCCCCGGAGGTTTTTATGGATGGTATCGCCGCCATGCTCCGGGAGCTGATCCAGACCTATGAGGCCGTCCCCGGCGCGGCTGTGCTGTTTCCGCCTGAGTTTGAGAGCATCGGGAAATGCCCCCGCTGCGGGAAGAATGTTTTGGAGAAGAAGCAGGGCTTTTTCTGCGAGGATCGGGGCTGCGGCTTTGCCCTGTGGAAAAACAGCAAGTTCTTCTCCACGAAGAAAAAACAGCTCACAAAGGCCGTGGCGACCAAGCTGCTGACGGATGGAAAAGTGAAGCTCACCGATTGCTACTCGCCCAAGACCGGCAGAATCTACGACGCCACCGTGCTGCTGGACGACGACGGAAAGCAAGTCAACTTCAAGATGCAGTTTGAGAAAGAAGGTGAATCGGCATGAGCTGGATCATGTTTGGGGTCGGCGTCATGGTGGGCGGTATGGTCGGCGTCGTTACCATGTGCCTGTGCGTTGTCAGCGGGAGGGAGTCCCGGCGCGAGGAACAGCGGGAGCATGACCGATGCTGACCAAGCTGGAGCAGGAAACGATCATCCTCTACAACGAGGAAGAAGCAACGGCGTCCGTCTACACCCATAACAAAAAGCTCATTACCAAGCTCCGGCGAATGGCCGAGAAGTTTCCCGACAAGGTGTACCCGGAGCGGCGGGAGCATCCCGGCGCAGTCAGCTACATCGTCCCCAAGAGCTGCGTCAGCGTCCGGGAGCCCTACGACGAGCGCCGGAGAAAAGCGGTCAGCGAATGGGCAAAGGCGGCGGGCATCGTACCGCCGCGCAGGTGCGACAAGTAAATACGATCTGCGGCGCTCCTGCATGGGTAATTCACCTGTGCGGGAGCGTCTTTTTTCATTTCAGGGAAAGGAGTTTTATCTATCATGGCTGAAGCAAATGCCAGCACGAAAACCAACAAGGAACGGCTGAAGGAGATCACGGACGGCATCGAGCAGGGCATCAAGGACCTGTTTCAGAGTGACCGTTACCGGCAGTATCTCTCTGTAATGAGCCGCTTCCACCATTACAGCGTCAACAATACCATGCTCATCTATATGCAGCGCCCGGACGCCTCCCTAGTGGCGGGCTTTCAGAAGTGGAAAAACCAATTCGGACGCCATGTAAAGCAGGGCGAGCGCGGCATCACCATCATCGCGCCCACGCCCTTCAAAAAGAAGATCGAGGAAGTGAAGCTGGACCCGGACACGAAAGCGCCGCTGCTGGACCCGGACGGCAAGGAGATCGTGGAGGAAAAGGAGATCAGCATCGCCATGTTCAAGCCGGTCAAGGTGTTCGACGTGGCGCAGACGGAGGGCAAACCCCTCCCGCATCTGGCGTCCACCCTCACCGGCAGCGTGGAGCAGTACGAGGTGTTCGTGGAGGCCTTGCGGCGCAGCGCGCCGGTGCCCATCTCCTTCAAGGCCATTGAGCCGAACACGGACGGCTTTTTCAGTCCGTCCGATCAGGCCATCACCATCCGGGAGGGCATGAGTCAGGTGCAGACCGTTTGCGCGATGGTCCACGAGATCGCGCACTCCAAGCTCCACAATTATGAGAAGCAGCAGGCGGAGGCCGCGGCAGACAAGGACGGCGCGGAGGTCGTCAAGAAGGACCGCAACACCGAGGAAGTGGAGGCTGAGAGCATTTCCTACGCCGTCTGCCAGTATTACGGCATCGAAACCGGAGAAAACAGCTTCGGGTATATCGCCACCTGGTCCCAGGGCAAGGAGCTGAAGGAGCTGCGGGCCAGTCTGGAAACCATCAACAAGACCGCCTCCGAGCTGATTTCCGACGTGGACCGCAATTTCAAGGAAATCTGCAAGGAGCGAGGCATCGACCCCAAGGCGCTGGCGCAGAAGGAACAGGCCGAGACTGTCCCGGAGCCGGAAGCGCCCGCGCCGACGCCACCGGACGCCTATCAGGTCTACGCCGCCGATCTCTGCGATTATCTGGAACGACTGCACAGCGAGGGCAAGATCACAAGGCCCTTTACCTCCATGTCCAAGGAGGAAACCGTCGCGGGCCTTGCCGACCTGCTTCGTAACGGCAGCTTTGACAGCGCCCGGAACGTGCTGGCCGACACCGCAGAGCAATCCGGTGTTCCCGTGCCCGACACGCTTTCCTCCCGGCTGGAAGCACTCAGCGACCAATGGGATCGCAGATTGAGCTTTCGCCTGGAAGCGAATGTGCTTCGTCCGCAGGAAAGCTATCTGCTTGCCATAGAGCCAAGAGCGGATGGTCCAAAATCCCACGGCGTCCTGTTTGCCGGTCCCACCAGCGTCTGCGAAAAGCTGCAAGCAGAACTGGGGGACGGAACTATGACAGTGCGGCAGGCAAGGGCGCTCAATCGACAGTGGGAAGAAGCCGGACGGGAGCCACCCTTGGGCGAGCCGGAAACGCTCCACCTGCTGGATAAGGCGCAAATCCTCCATATCAAGTCCACCGACGAGGGCTTTGACTACTCCCTTTATGACGCGGACACGATGAAGCTCATCGACGGCGGGCAGTTTTCCGTGCAGGGTGCAAAAATGCACCCTGCAAAAACCCTGATGGACGGCGCGTTCAAGGAGGTCTGTATCCTGCAAGGGCTGGACCCGGCACAGGTGGAGCCGGTCCCGCTGGAAAAGCTGGACGAGATCACCGAGGCCAACGCCCTGCCTCGCGCAAACGAGCTGATCGAGCATTACGCCGTGGAGGAAAGCGCGGTGCTGCTGGACACTTACCCCATGCCGGATGACAGCATGAACATGGCCGATCTGGAGGGCGCGGGCTATCTGGACGGGGATATGCTCCCGTTGTCGCGGGACCGGGCACTGGACCTGCTGGAGCAGGGCCTTACCGTCTATGGAATCGTGGACGGCGGCACGGCGGAAATGTGCCTGGACAGCACGGACATTGACGCGCTCCCCATTGACGCGATCTTTTCCGTCCCGCGGAAGGAATGGGAGGACAGCACGGCCTTTGACGACAAAATTCGGGACCGGATGAACCACCAGGAGGAACGGGAGGCCGCGTTTTTGGCCTGCCCCGGCGACGCCTACGCGATCTATCAGGTGAAGCACACCGACGAGCTGCGGGATCTGCGCTATGAACCCTATGAACGTCTGGAGGAAAAGGGCTGGCAGCCCCAGCGGGGAAATTACGATCTTGTCTATACCCGCGCCGGTCTGCCGGAGGGCCAGACACCCGAAGCGATCCTCGGAAATCTTTGGGAGGACTTCAATATCCACCGGCCTGCGGATTACCATTCGCCCAGCATGAGCGTCAGCGACATCATTGCCATCAAGCAGGGCGGCGAAGTATCCTATCACTACTGCGACAGCGTGGGCTTTCGGGCGCTTCCCGGCTTCAATCAGCCGGAAAACTACCTGAAGGCAGCGGAGATGGCAATGGAGGACGATTACGGCATGATCGACGGCATCATCAACAACGGTCCCAAGCAGCCCACCGTAGCCGAGCTGGAGGCCCAGGTCAAGGCCGGTCAGACGATCTCGCTCATGGACCTTGCCGCAGCCATGAAAGCGGAGCCGAAGGAACAGCCGAGAAGCCAGGCACCCAAGGCCAAGGAGCAGAAGCCCTCCATCATGGACCGCCTGAAACAGCCCGTGCCGAAGCAGGCAAATAAAACAGCGCCCCATCGGAGCGCGGAAAGGGAGATTTGATATGAATACCACCATCACCTACGAGGAGCAGCAGCTCATGGCCCTCTACAACGGGTCCGGCACCCGTGGCGGCTTGATTACCGCTTTACGGGAAATGCGGGGCTATCTGAGCGCCGAGGACGGCGACCTGCGGACCCTGACCGACAGCGCCATCGGCAAGCTGGAGGCCATGAGCGACGCAGACTACGCCGCCTTAGACCTGGTCCCGGATTTCGACGCGGAGGGCGAAGATGCCGAGTAAACTGCAATTCTATTCGCAGATGGCCGACCAGACGGCCCAGCGGCTCACCGGCAGCTTGCAGGCGTGGACGGGCTTTCTCACCACCGCCGCCCGGCTTTACAAATACCCCTACCATGAGCAGCTTATGATCTACGCCCAGCGGCCGGAGGCCACGGCCTGCGCGGACTATGATCTCTGGAACAAGACCATGCGCCGCTATGTCCGGCGCGGGAGCCAGGGCATTGCCCTCATCGACACCAGCGGCGACAATCCCAAGATCAAGTATGTATTCGACGTGTCAGATACCGGCGGCGGGGAGCAATCCCGCCGCCCTTATCTTTGGACGTTTCAGGACGAACACTACGACGCCGTGACCGCCGCGCTGGAGCGCCGCTTTGACGTAGACGCCGATCACGGGCTTGCGGAGCAGTTGGAGCGGATCGCCGCCCAGCTTGTGGACGAATACTGGAACGACAATCAGTATGACATCCTCGGTATCGTTGACGGATCATTTCTGGATGATTATGATGATTTCAACGTGGGTGCGTCGTTCCGAAACGCCGCCGTCGTCAGCACCACATACGCCCTGCTGTCCCGCTGCGGCATGGAGCCGGAGGAATACTTCTCCCATGAGGATTTCCTGAATGTCTTTGATTTCAATACCCCGGCCACCGTCGCCGCCCTGGGCACGGCTGTCAGTCAGGCCAGTGAGCAGGTCCTTCGGCAGATCGAAGTTACCATCAAGAATTATGAGCGTGAGAAATACGCGGAAAGGAGCCAGAGCCATGACAGAGCTGACCTACCAGAAGAACGGGGATTACCTGATCCCGGACCTGACACTGAGCGAGCAGGAGCAGAAACCCCTGGGCAAGTACGGGAGGATGCGGAAGAAGTACCTGCAGGAGCATCGCCCGGTGCTGTGGAATCAGATGATCCTCAGCGAAACCCTGTACCCGCACCTGCGGGAGATCGACGCGGCGGCGATCGGCCGTCTGGAGCAGATGATCCCGGCGCTGGCGAAAGCGGCGGGGGCGACGGAGGAACTGAAAGCCAGCGATCCGCTGAAATGGACCGGCCTGATGAACTCCTGCAAGGCACAGGCGGAGGAAGTGATCCTGGCAGAGCTGGTGTACGCCTGACAGAAACGCCGCCTACCGAAGCGGCGGAGCAGATCAGCCTGTTTCCTTCGGAGGCAGAGCAAATAGAGCTTATCACAGAAGCGGAGAGCGCACCTGCTGCGCCCTTCGCTTTTTCTCTGCCCCAGGAGGACATTGACCACCTGCTGCGGCTGGGCAGCAACACCGAGGACGCCCGGACAAAGCTCGTGCTGGAGTTTATGAAGCAAAAACCCCTGTCCGAGCTGACAGCCTTTGTGAAGCAGACCTACCACGACGGCTACGGCCTCAAAACAGAGCGCGGGAATCTGTCCTCCTGGGCTGCGGAGGATGGGCTGCATATCCTCCGGGGCACCTCCGCACGGTATGCCCGGACCGCGCAGATTCTCTCCTGGGAGGACGCCGCGGCCCGGATCGGGGAGCTGCTGGAGCAGGGCCGCTTTGCTTCCAATGTGGAGCTGACAGAGGCCCCCGGCTATGAGCTGCGAAAGGCGGCGGAAGCCCTGTGGTATCTCTGTGGCGACATGAGCGATTCTGCCCGCGAACAGGGCTGGATGCCTGCCCTGCGGGAAAGCTACACGGGCGGTTTCCCCGACGCCACGGAGCGGCTGGCAAAGCTGCTGGAGGACCCGGAGAGCAGACAGACCTTTGTAACAGAGCTGGAAGCGTTCACGGCGGCATGGCGGGAAAACCCGGAGCTGATGCGCTTCCGGTTCTATCGCCCGGACCGTGTGCTGCGCACCGTTATGGAGCTGTCCCTGCCTCGCCGGGAGTACGTTTCCGACATGGCAGAGGTGCCCAGGGTGCCGTCCTTCATCACGGAGGACGAGATCGACGCCAATCTCTCCCGCGGCGGCAGCTTCGAGGGCGGTGCAGGTCGTGTCTACTCTTACTGGCAGCAGGAGCATACGCCAAAGGAAAAGGCCGACTTTCTTAAAAACGAGTACGGCACTGGCGGTGGAAACGGCGCTGTTTCCCATAATTTCAACAGTTGGGAGGATCACAGCTCCAAAGGGATCGTGCTGAAAAAGCCCGACGCGGAGGATGTGGTCCTCTCCTGGGTTAAGGTCGCCAAGCGGATCGACGCGCTCATGGCAAAGGACCGTTATCTGACCCCGGAAGCCAAAGCTCAATGGGAAAAAGCCCAGGCAGAAAACAGCATCCGCACCGCTGCCGCCAACGAATACAACGCCATCAAGGAAGCCCACCCAGACGACATCGTACTGTTCCAGGTGGGCGATTTCTTTGAGATGTACGGCGAGGATGCACGGACGGCGGCAAAGCTGCTGGACTTCCATACCACCACCCGCAATATCCCCGGCATTGGCCGCGTGGAGATATGCGGCGTCCCATCCCATCAGTTGGACTTCTATCTGGAGAAGCTCCGGGACACGCAGGACGCGGTGGTGGCCAGCATCGGGACATTGGACGGAAAGCGCGTGATTCGGGAGGTGCCGTCCATCGACCATGAGGCGGCGCGGGACATTGACGCCCGTGAAGCGGAGTTCGGCGCGGACGGCTACCGGGCCTTCCCCGGCGACCGGCCGGAGACACCGATGCCTACGCCGCCAAAGCGGGAGATCACTCAGGAGGACATTGACCGGGCAATTCAAGCGTGGAACGGCAATATCCAGAGCAAACACGCCGTGGTCCGACACATGGAGATGCACGGACGGGAGAAGCAGACGGCGGAATGGCTGGCCATGGAGTTCAATGCCACAACGGAGCCATTCCATATTTCTGTGGACGGCGCGGAAATGGATTTGTCATGGCCCAAGGTCCAGCGCCGGATCGCCCAGCTCATCAAGGCCGAGAAGTTCTATACCCAGGAGGAATACGACAACCTGGACGACGTGGACCCGATTGCCATTCGGGAGCATCTTGCCCAGGCTGGGATCGTGAACGGCGAGCTGGTAGACCCGGAGGCACTGGATCGGGACCCCTTTATCCAGCAGGTCATGGCCGACGCGGACCGGATCGCTCAGGAGGAACAGGCAGCATCACCGCCTGCACAGACCGCGGATGAGTCTCCAAAGCGTCCCGGACAGACACGGGTGGAGCGAAACTATCGCGCCTTTGCGCGGCAGTTCCCGGAGATCGTCAGCGGCGAATACCGCTATCTGGAGCTGCGGAGCGGCGAGGACAGCGGCCTGATGCCGCTGACCATCCAGCGGATCGGAGCGGACGAGATCGCCGTGGCCCATACCTATGAGCAGAACGGCGACCTGATGTATGACCCGGAGATGACCTTCCATATCGACACGGAGAAAGGAACGCTGGAGCCGCTGACCTTCCGGCAGGACGGAGGATTGCCGATCTATCAGGAGGTTTACCCGGAACCCGGAAAGTGGATTCCAAAGCTGCGGAGTGATCTGAGCGCCTTTACCGATCAATGGCTGAAGAACATCGAGGCGCAGGGGCGCGTCCGCACAAAAGCCATCGCGGAGATCGACGGCGAGGACGTGGAATTTTCCTTTGACGAAAACGGACGCCCGATCCGTGCAGGAGAAGCGCAGGAACAGCAGGTGTTCACCTCCCCCGGAGGCGTCACTTACCGTGCGGGTGACGATGTGGATACCCGCGCAGAGGATGGCACAATGGTCCGTATGCACATTGACCGGGTAGATGACAGCTATGTGTGGTACACCTTCCCGGATATGCCGGAACAGGAGCCGGTTGATGTTTTTCGATCCCGCTTTGAGGGCTGGCTGGATGATGGCAGCAGTACCATTGTCGGCATAGAGCAAAACGATGTGCAGCTTGCCGCCGACCTGATCCAGGAGGCGGAAGCGGAACCTGCGCCCGCATTGCCCGATCTTACCGAAAAAACCGGGGACAATACCCCGGAAAATGAAGCTGAACCTGCGCCGGAGGGTAGAGATACCGGGGCGACCATCCCCTCAAAAACAGGGGATTACTCCCCTTATTCTGTGGGAGATACGGTCTATCTGGATAATACGGCCTATGAGATCACCGCCATCGGAGATTTTGACGTACAGCTCCGGGACCCGACGCAGCGTTACCCTGTTTTCCGTTCAGAAAGTAAGGAACGGCTTGCGACGGAGCTGTACCGGGACCCCCGTAACTTTCCCATCACGGATTACCTCGCGGCAAATCTGGATCGGACCTCCGGCTACCTGCGGGACGCCCTGACCTGGGACGGCGGCCTGCTGGACCTGAAGGACAAGGAACAGGTATCTGAGCTGTTCCGCAACGGCGCGGGCAACGCGAGAGTGGCGTCATTCCTGGCTGCTTCCTACGGCGGCAAGTCCATCGAAATGACGATGCCCTCCGGCAATGTGGGGATACTCCATGCTGACATGAACGCTCTGGACCTCCGCGTAAACGATCAGAATGGCCCCGTCAGCCTCTCCCGCACAAGCTGGGCGAACATCGCCCCAATCCTCCGCGCCATGTATCAGCAGGACCGAAACGGTTTCTTCCGGGAGCCGGTGCTGCCGGAGCCGGAACCAGGGCAATCGTACCATGAGGAAACGGCGGCCTTTTACCCCGGCGAGAAGAACGGTTTGCCCTATGACATTGTGATCCAGACGATCCGCACGGACGGACCGGAGCATGACCCGTCCGCACCGACGCCGCCGACGCCGCCGCCCGCCGCAGAAAACTTCCGTATCACCGACGATTACCTGGGCGAAGGAGGCCCAAAAGCCAAGTTCCGAGCAAACATGGACGCCATTTATACGCTGAAAACCATCGAAAATGAGGGGCGCGGCGCGACACCGGAAGAACAGGAAACCTTATCCCGCTATGTGGGCTGGGGCGGTCTGGCCGATGCCTTTGACCCGGACAAGCGGGAGTGGAGCGGCGAATACAAGGAGCTGCAAGCGGCGCTGACCGACGCAGAATACACCGCTGCCCGTGCTTCTACCCTCAACGCCCATTACACGACGCCCACCGTGATCCGCGCCATCTATGAGGCCGTGGGCAACATGGGCTTCCGGACCGGCAACATTCTGGAACCGTCAATGGGCGTCGGCAACTTCTTCGGGATGCTGCCGGAGGAAATGCGCGGCTCCCGCCTCTACGGTGTGGAGCTGGACAGCATTTCGGGCCGGATCGCCAAACAGCTTTACCCAAAGGCCAACATCACCGTGGCGGGCTTTGAAACCACAGACCGCAGAGATTTCTACGACCTCGCTGTGGGCAACGTGCCCTTCGGACAATACCAGGTGGATGACCGGGCTTACAACAAGCTGGGCTTTTCCATCCACAACTACTTTTTCGCCAAAGCATTAGACCAGGTGCGTCCGGGCGGTGTGGTGGCCTTTGTGACCTCCCGTTATACGCTGGATGCCAAAGATACCGCTGTGCGGAAGTATCTGGCGCAGCGGGCGGAGCTGCTGGGCGCGATCCGTCTGCCCAACAACGCTTTCCGGGCCAATGCCGGGACGGATGTGGTATCCGACATCATCTTTCTGCAAAAGCGGGATCACCCCATCGACATAGAACCGGAATGGGTTCACCTGGCTGAAAACGACGACGGTTTTTCCATCAACAGCTATTTCGTGGAACACCCGGAGATGATCCTGGGCCGTCAGTCCTCGGAGAGTACGCAGTACGGCCATCAGGATTTCACCGTGGAGCCTATCGAGGGGTTGGAGCTGGGCGACCAGCTTCACGACGCCATCAAGTATATCCGGGGCACCTATGAGGCCGCGGAGCTGCCGGAGCTGGGCGAGGGCGAGGAGGTCAGCGAAACGCTGCCCGCCGACCCGGATGTGAAAAACTACTCCTATACCGTAGTGGACGGCGAGGTGTACTACCGGGAAAACAGCATCATGGTGAGGCCCGACCTGAACGCCACGGCAAAGGAGCGCGTCAAGGGCATGGTGGAGCTGCGGGACTGCGTGCGGGCGCTCATCGACCTGCAAATGGACGAGTACACCCCGGACAGCGCCCTCGCGGAGAAGCAGGCGGAGCTGAACCGGCTCTATGACGCCTTCACCGCGAAATTCGGCCTCATCAATGACCGGGGCAACCGGCTGGCCTTTGCCGACGACGACAGCTATTATCTGCTCTGTTCCCTGGAGGTGCTGGACGAAAACGGCGAGCTGGAGCGCAAGGCCGATTTCTTCACCAAGCGCACCATCAAGCAATCCCATAGCGTGGATCATGTAGACACCGCCGTGGAAGCCCTGGGCGTTTCCATCGGAGAGCGGGCCTGCGTGGATCTCCCATTCATGGCCTCCCTCATGGGCGGTCAGGAGAAGATACCGCAGCTCGTGGAGGATTTGCGCGGCGTCATCTACAAGGACCCCTCTACCGGCCCCTTCGATTACGCTGAGGGCGGCGACCATTGGAGCCGGGGCTGGCAGGCCGCGGACGAATACCTCTCCGGGAACGTGCGCCGGAAGCTGCGGCGGGCAGAACGGGCCGCGGACCAGTACCCAGAGTTCCAGGTCAACGTGGAGGCGCTGCGGCAGGCCCAGCCCAAGGACTTGGAGGCGTCGGAGATCGAGGTCCGCCTCGGCACCACCTGGATCGACAAGGAATACTTCCAGCAGTTCATGTACGAAACCTTTGACACGCCTTTCTATCTTCAGCGTAGAATCCAGGTCCACTATTCGCCCATCACGGCGGAATGGCAGATTGAGGGCAAATCCAACATCCCCTACAACAACATCGCCGCGTTTACCACCTACGGCACGGATCGGGCCAGCGCCTACCGTTTGCTGGAGGACGCTTTGAACCTCCGGGACACCCGCATCTACGATACCGTCACCGACCCGGACGGCAAGGAGCGCCGTGTACTGAACGCAAAGGAAACCACTCTGGCGGCACAGAAGCAGCAGCTCATCAAGGACGCTTTCCGGGATTGGGTCTGGAAGGACCCGGAGCGGCGGGCGGCGCTGGTGAAGCAGTACAACGAGGAAATGAACAGCACCCGACCCCGCGAGTATGACGGCTCCCACATCGTCTTTTCCGGCATGAACCCGGAGATTACCCTGCGGCCCCATCAGCGGGACGCCATCGCCCACGTCCTATACGGCGGCAATACGCTCCTGGCGCACGAAGTGGGCGCGGGCAAGACCTTTGAAATGGTCGCCGCCGCGATGGAAAGCAAGCGCCTGGGCCTGTGCAGCAAGTCCATTTTCGTTGTCCCGAACCACCTGACCGACCAATGGGCGGCGGAGTTCCTGCGGCTTTATCCCTCTGCAAATATCCTTGTTACCACAAAAAAGGATTTCCAGAAGCACAACCGCAAGAAGTTCTGCGCCCGGATCGCCACCGGAAACTACGATGCGGTCATCATCGGCCATTCGCAGTTTGAGAAAATCCCCATTTCCCCGGAGCGGCAGATACGGCTCATCGAGGAACAAATCGACGAGATCACCAACGGCATCGAGGAAGTGAAGGAAAACAACGGGGAGCGTTTCACCATCAAGGAGTTGGAGCGCACGAAAAAAGGGCTGGAAGCACGGCTCAAAAAACTGCTTGATAGCCCCAAAGACGACGTTGTGACCTTTGAGCAGCTCGGCGTGGATCGGATGTTCGTGGATGAAAGCGACAACTACAAAAACCTGTTTCTTTACACAAAAATGAGAAATGTCGCCGGTTTGTCCACTTCTGACGCACAGAAGTCCTCGGATATGTTCGCCAAATGCCGCTATATGGACGAGCTGACCGACGGGCGCGGCGTGGTGTTTGCCACCGGCACCCCGGTCAGCAATTCCATGACGGAGCTTTACACGATCCAGCGGTACTTGCAGTATGACCGGCTTCAGGAGCTGGGCATGGGACACTTCGACTGCTGGGCCTCCCGCTTCGGGGAAACCACCACGGCGCTGGAGCTGGCCCCGGAGGGGACGGGCTACCGCGCCCGGACCCGCTTTGCCAAGTTCTTCAATCTGCCGGAGCTGATGAATCTGTTTAAGGAGGTCGCGGACATCAAAACCGCGGACCAGCTTGATCTTCCGACGCCGGAGGTGGAGTATCACAATTTCGTATCCAAGCCCACGGAAATCCAGAAGGAGATGGTCAAGGACCTGTCGGAACGGGCAAGCCAGGTACACAGCGGCGCGGTGGACGCCCATATCGACAATATGCTCAAGATCACGTCAGACGGACGCAAGCTGGGCCTGGATCAGCGGATCATCAACCCCATGCTGCCCGACGAGGACGGCACCAAGGTCAATCAGTGCGTGGGAAACATCCTGCAATTCTGGCGGGACGGCGAGGATCAGAAGCTGACCCAACTTGTGTTCTGCGATATTTCCACGCCCAAGGGCCGGACGGTCACGGAACGGGCGGCAAAAGCGCCGGGCGGCATCCTGGATAACCCGGAGCTTCACGCGCTGGAAACCCTCGTCCCGCTGGGGCCGGAGGAAAAGGAGCGCCCGTTTACGATCTATGAGGATATACGCCAAAAGCTCATGCAGGGCGGGATGCCGGAAGAACAGATCGCCTTTATCCACGACGCCGATACGGAGGTCCGAAAGCGGGAACTGTTCGCCAAGGTGCGCTCCGGGCAGGTGCGTGTCCTGATCGGTTCTACGCAGAAGATGGGCGCTGGCACCAACGTCCAGGATCGCCTGATCGCCCTCCATGACCTGGATTGCCCCTGGCGGCCCCGTGACCTGACCCAGCGGAAAGGCCGCATCGAGCGTCAGGGCAATCAAAACGAGCTGGTCCATGTCTGCCGTTACGTCACCGAAGGGACCTTCGATGCCTACCTCTGGCAGACGGTAGAAAACAAGCAGAAGTTCATTTCACAGATTATGACCAGCAAATCCCCGGTTCGTTCCTGCGAGGACATCGACGAAACGGCCCTGTCCTTTGCGGAGATCAAGGCCCTGTGCGCCGGGGACCCGCGCATCAAAGAGCGCATGGACCTGGACGTGGAGGTGTCGAAGCTCAAAATTATGAAGGCCGACCACCAGAGCAAGCAGTACCGGCTGGAGGATCGGCTTCTCAAATACTTCCCGGAGCAGATCGAGCAGAACAAGGGCTTCATCCGGGGCTTCGAGGCGGACATGAAAACGCTGGAGGCCCACCCGCTGCCCCAGGAGGGCTTCATCGGCATGGTGATCCGCGGCGACAATCTCACCGACAAGGAGAACGCCGGTGCCGCTTTGATCGACGCGGCCAGGGAAGTCAAATCTACCGATCCCGTGGAGATCGGGAGCTATCGAGGCTTTTCCATGTCTGTGGAGTTCAGCAGCTTCACCAAAGGCTATATGCTGACCCTCAAAGGCGAAATGACCCACCGGGTAGAGCTGGGCGAGGACCCCCGCGGCAACCTTACCCGCATCGACAACATCCTGGCGAAGATGCCGGAGCGCCTGACCGCCGTGCAGACTCAGCTTGACAACCTCTATCAGCAGCAGGCGGCGGCAAGGGCCGAGGTTGGCAAGCCCTTTCCCTATGAACAGGACCTGACGGAAAAGACGGCGCGGCTGGTGGAGCTGGATACGCAGCTCAATCTGAACGGGGGCAAATTGCAGCCCCAGCCGGAGCAGGTGGTGGCGAAGCAAGACCGCCCCTCCATCCTGGAGCGGCTGAAACAGCCCCTGCCGCAGAAGCCCATTTCAAAACACAAATCTCACACTTTGGAGGCGAGCTTATGACAAACGAAGAAATGCACGACACGCTTTACAAGAAGTTCAGCGCAGAACAGGATAATTACCGGGCATGGCTGCTGAAACAGCCGCCCGAAGAAATCCTGAACCACGCCTATGAGTACGCCGTCCGGGAGGACATCCTGATTACGATGGAGAACATCGAGCTTTGCCCGGAGCAGGCGGCGGCGCTCCTGTGGAAAGGGACTACGCTCAGTGATCTTTACAGGAGCTTCACCAAGGTCGATACCGGGTACATGGAGATTCTGAGCGAAACCGTGGAGAACACGGCAAAGGACATTCTGAAAGAGGCCGAGGCGCTGCGGAGCGCCCCGGTCTATCTCTATCCTGCCGGCTATGCCCGCGATAACGGGGAGCTGGAGAAGTACCGCCTGTCCCGAAAGGCCAACATTGCCTGTAAGGATGCCATTGAGCAGGCCATCGGGGATCACTACGCCGACAACCGGCTGAACAGCGCGGCGGCGGTGCAGCAGGTGGCGGACGTTTTCGGCTATGACCGGATGCTCTACGTTTTGGCCGTTACCGTCCAACACAAGAATTGGGACGGGCGTATCTCCGACAGCAACAAGGAGTGGGCCGCCTCCGTTCCCGTCATTGAGGACAAGACGGACGGCAGCGCAGATCAGAACGTGTTTTTTGTGATCGGACAAGCCCATCCCGGTTTGATCGACCTGTTTGTGCGGGAGGCACGGAAGGCCCAGGCGAGGGAAAAGGCAGCGGAGCAGCAGAAACCCGAAACAGCAAAGGCAGCGCCCGCCGAAAAGCCCTCCATCATGGAACGGCTCAAAAAGCCCGTGCAGAAAAATGCGCCGAATAATTCGGCGAAATTATTAGAGCCGGAGCTGTGAAGAAACGCAAGCGTCCCATCCCCGTCATGTTTTGGGTGTCCGAGGAAGAACGGACGCAGATCGAAGAAAAGATGGCCCAACTCGGCACCGACAACATGAGCGCTTATCTGCGGAAGATCGCCATTGACGGGTATGTGGTCAACCTGGACCTGCCGGAGCTGCGGGAGCTGACCATGCTCCTGCGCCGGTCCAGCGCCAACCTCAACCAGCTCACCAAGCGCGTCCACGAAACGGCCCGCATCTATGACGCCGATCTGGAGAGCCTGCGGGCGGAGTATGACAAGCTGCTGGACGCCGCAAGCGTCATTCTCTCCAAGCTGGCGGCGATCCGGTGAACAACGGGGCGGCAGTCATGCACTGTCGCCCCGCTTTTCCCGTATCCTTGTGAAATATCCCATAGACGGTATAATGATAGTAGAAAAACCGAAAGGAGGCCCCGAACATGAAAACCGCCCTGAAAATCCTCGCCGCGCCGGTCACGCTGCTGCTCTCCCTGACCGTCCGGCTCTGCGCCCTGCTGATTGACCGCACCGTGTTCCTCTTTCAGATCGCAAGCGCCGTCCTGGGCCTGCTGGCCCTGATCGTCCTGTTTACCTCGTCCGTCACCAACGGCCTGATCCTCCTGGGTGTCGCGCTGGCGGTCAGCCCCATCGGTATCCCCATGCTGGCGGTGAAGTTGCTGGGGGGCTTGCAGAGCATCAACCTCTCGCTGAAAGGTTTTCTCCATAGCTGAAACAGCCCATATAAAACCACGCCTCGGTGTTCAAGCACCGGGGCGTTTCTATGTCACATACGGTCAATCAGTTGAAAGATTGCGGCCTGCTGTCCCTCGTCCAGACAGGACCACCGTTCTAACAGCTTCTTCTGCGCGGGCGTCAGCAATACGGCGTCATCATCACCGGCAAATAGCTGAGAGAGCGTAATTCCAAAGGCAGCGCAAATCTTCTCCAGCGATGGAATTGTCGGCACCATCCCTTTACGATACCAGGAGGAAATCGTGGACTGCGGCAGACCGGATTTGTCCGCAAGCTGATACTCTGTCCAACCTCTTGCCTCTCTGTATTCGGTGATCGTTTGCAGAACATCAATCACAGCCTACTCGCCTCCGTTCCTCAATTCTTCGTTAATTATACTTGTGTAAGTCGTTGCACTTTAATAATTCTTATCGTATAATTTTAACGATATACACAAGTAAAGAATGGAGGGCCGTCGTATGACTGTGACCTTCTGCGGACACGGCGACTTCTACGGGGACGAGGATGTAAAACGCTGGCTGCGGGAAACGGTAGAGGCGCTGATCCTGCGGGGAGCCGATGACTTTCTGTTGGGCGGCTACGGGGGCTTTGACGCCTGTGCTGCCTCGGTGGTATGGGCGCTCAAAAAGAAGTACCCGACGATCCGCTCCACGCTGGTTTTGCCCTATCTGGACCGCACCGTGGACGCCTCAAAATATGACGGCACCCTCTACCCGCCGTTGGAGACTGTGCCGCGGAGATATGCCATTTCCCGGAGAAACGAGTACATGGTAAACGAGGCCGACATCGTGGTGGCCTACGTCAACCACGGTTGGGGCGGCGCGGCCACGACCCTGGCCTATGCGAAACGAAAGAAAAAGGAGATCATCAATTATGCTGGAACGTCTGCCGATTGAAGCGGAAACCGCTTTGGCACTGGAGGAATCGGAGCATTTACTCCGTCAGCTCACCATGCTGACGCAGCGGGGTCGGATCACATGGCGCTGCACCCGCTATCAGCCGCTGGAGCTTATGCCCGCTATTCAGGAGGGAAAACCCGAAACTGCCTATCTCACCCATACCGTAATCGCTGTGGGCGAGTATCACGGCCGGTCTTACCTCGCAGAGATCGACGAAACACTGACCATTCCCGAAAGCGAGGGCAGCGTCACCGTGGCGCTGACAATCATGTGTTCCGGCGAGCGCATCGCCTCCCATGTTTGGGACGATTCTTTCAAGGTCGCGCAAGCTGAATTTGCCGCTGCGGTGCTTCCCCGGCTGGCAGGCAGTGAAGCGATCTTCCAGGGCTTCCAGACCGCTCGCTACAACACGGACTACACCCCGGATGACATTGTTGCCCACCCTCTGACCGGCCTGGGGCGGCGGCTCTGCCGGGAGCGGCGTTTTATGGACTATCACAGGATCGTCACGGACCCGACGTATCGGGAAAAGCTGCTGTCGGAGCCGGAGGGACCGGCAGCGAAATAACGAAAGAACGGAGGTACACCTTTGGCGACCACCCGCCTGATGGCGCTGCACATCGGCAAGAGCCGGAGCGTCAGTACGGCCATCAGCGACATCATAGACTATGTGGAAAACCCCGACAAAACCGACAAGGGCCAGCTTATCACCAGCTATCAATGCAGCGCCCGGATCGCGGACCGGGAGTTCCTTTTTGCAAAGCAGCTCTACATCCAGAAAACCGGCAGGACCCGCGGCGCGGACGATGTGATCGCCTACCACCTGCGGCAGTCCTTCGTCCCCGGAGAGATCACCCCGGAGGAAGCAAACCGGCTGGGCCGGGAGTTGGCCATGCGCTTCACCAAGGGCAAAAACGCCTTTGTGGTCTGTACCCACATTGACAAGGCCCACGTCCATAACCACATCATTTTCAGCGCCGTCAATCTGGACTGTGACCGCAAGTTCCGGGACTTCCTGGGCAGCGGACGCGCCCTGCGGCGAATCAGTGATACCCTGTGCATCGAGAACGGATATTCCATCGTGGACGCTCCAAAACGGCACGGCAAAAGCTACAACAAATGGCTGGGCGACAATGCGCCCATACCCCACCGGGAGCGCCTTTGCTATGTGATCGACGAGGCGCTGAAACAGCACCCGGAGAGCTTTGACGCCCTGCTGGATTTGCTGCGGCAGGCCGGGTATGAGATCAAGGGCAATCCGGCCAATCCCTCCCTCCGGGGCGGGGCACAAAAACGCTTTGTCCGCATGGATACCCTCGGCCCCGGATATACCCCTGCTGAGCTGAAAGCGGTCATCGCCGGGGAGCGCCAGCACACCCCGAAGCAGCGCAAGGCCAAGGCGCCCAAACAGCCCCAGCGGACCAACCAGCTCCTGATCGACATTCAGGAAAAGCTGGTCCAGGGCAAGGGGGCCGGTTACGCGAATTGGGCCAAGAAGTTCAATCTGAAACAGATGGCCCAAACCGTGGCCTATCTCCAGGACCACGACCTCATGGACTACGCCGCGCTGACCGAAAAGACCGACGCCGCCTCCGCGAGATACCATGAATTGTCCGACAGGATCAAAGCCGCCGAAACCCGCATGGCGGAGATCGCCGTGCTGCGGACGCAGATCATCAATTACGTCAAGACCCGCGATACCTACGTTGCCTACCGCAAGGCCGGTTACTCCAAGAAGTTCAAGGCGGAGCATGAGGCCGACATCCTTTTGCATCAGGCGGCCAAAAAGCATTTTGACGACCTGGGCCTAAAGAAGCTCCCCACGGTCAAGGCGCTGAACGCCGAGTACGCCGCGCTGCTGGCGGAGAAGAAAGCGGCCTACGGTGAGTACCGGCAGGCCAAGGAGGAAATGCGGGAGTTGCTGACGGCCAGGGCCAACATTGACCGCATTTTGGGCAAGGAGCCGGAGGCGAGAAACGCCCAGCGGGAAATGGAAACGGAGCAGCGGTGAGCTGCCCATATCAGCGATTTCGCAGAAATCGCGTAGCTGTGCCACAAGGCACAATCCGGGGGATTGGGGAACGCCCCAACAAGCAGAAAACGCCCGACGCCGCGAAAGCGGTGATCGGGCAGTTTCCCGCATGTGTTATGACACTTGCCCTGCTTGCCGGTTGCTCCGCCCCTCGAAAATACTACCGCTTCCACTGGAAAAGTGTTGAAAAAAAGCCGCCGTCCTGCTATAATATAGTATCCATAATTGCGTGAAGAATTGTGAGAATTATTCACAAAAAAGGACTTGATTTTTTGAGACAGCCGCGTACAATCGCTGAGCAAGCAAGCAAGCAAGCAAGCAAGCAAGCAAGCAAGCAAGCAAGCAAGCAAGCAAGCAAGCAAGCAAGCAGACGTAAGTCTGTCTCTTTCTGCTGCCCTTTTTTCATACTGCGCGTCGGCCTGACGGGGTTCTCCCCGCCGGGTGCGGCGCGTTTTTCGTTGTCTGCGGGATGATGCCTTGAGAAGAAACAGTATGAAGGTCATTCATGTAGACTCAAACAAATTCGCGTTGGACGCAATGCGGGATGAGTTCTCTCGAATCGTCCCGGATGCGGAACTGCATAGCTTCGAGCACCCCGATCACTCCCTGACGTTTGCCGAGGCGCAGCGCTGCGAAGTGCTGCTGACCGAGATCGAGCTTTGGGCGGATCGTCTGGGCGGCATTCGGCTGGCGAAACGGATGAAAGAGATTTGCCCCGGCACATCTATCATCTTTGTCACCGTTTACAGCGAGCATGAGGTCGCCGGGGAGCTGTCCGGGCTTCCTGTCAGCGGCTTTCTCACCAAGCCATGGGATTCGTCGCAGCTCGCGGAGATGCTCAGCAATCTGCGGTAAACAGAAGGAGAGATACGATGGAACTAAATAGCAATATGAACCACGCGGCGCAGCCGCCGCCATGCTGAGAGATCATCGCATTCGCAACACAAACCGTAAACAATCGCCGCCCGGACAGGCGGCGCGAAAGGAGATTTTTTGATGAAGCACAAAACAGGCAGGAAGCTGCTCGCCTTTTTGCTCACGCTGGCGATGGCTGTCGGGCTGTTCCCCGGCATGAGCCTGACGGCGTATGCGGATACTGAGACACTGCTAATTACTATCAACAGCACCTCCGATTTTACCAGCGGTAGCCGTACTTTTAATAACATTGCCACCGTCACTTTCAGCTCTGAAGTTGAATGTGACGACGACAATGATGGCTGGTACAATACGGGTAAGAGTGATAAAATATTGAGCGTCACCCCCGCCGCGGGCTACACCATCACCAAAGTCAAGTTCTATTGCAAAAAAGGTAGCGCCTTCGACGAGACATCCCCCTTCGAGGCCACCCTAAAATCTGGTTTGATGTATGTCAACGGCTCTTCCTACGGAGCCAGCGGCGTGAACAAGATTGAGGTATATGGGTACGCTACGCCAACGGCTACCCATAGTGTGACCATCACCCCGGGCAACAACATGACCAAGACCACGGGTTCCGGCGATGCAGAACAGACCGGACTGTCCGGAGCTATGACACCTGTGGTTTATACGGCAAACGAAGGCTATTACTTTCCGGAAAACTACAGCGTTGAAGCTGTGAACGAAATCTCTGTCACACGCAACAGCTATACCCAGATCACGGTTTCCGGAACACCGACTGCTGATGCCGCGATCGCGCTGACCGCGCCTACGGCAAAAACGACACCGGATGCGCCCACAACAGCCGCCGCGACAGACTGCACGACCGCAGACAACAATGACGGAACGCTAACCGGCGTTACGACTGCAATGGAGTATAAGAAATCAGATGCGGCTGATTGGACAGCTGGAACAGGCAGCGACATCACAGGTCTTGTTCCCGGAACTTACTATGTGCGCGTAAAGGCAACCGATACGGCAAATGCGTCTGCCAATCAAGAACTGACGATTGCGGATTCTCTCACCGCAAAAAAGACCGCCGCAAAGGCTGACCTCGATACGCTGCTTGCGGGCAAGAACGAGGCTGACTACGACGCGGACGACTGGACAACGCTGACCCAGGCAATCACAGACGGCAAGGATGCCATCGACGCTGCGACCACAACGGATGCTGTTGACACGGCGAAGGCCGATGCGGTTGCCGCTGTGAACGCTATTAAGACGACGGCGGAGAAGGCGCTCGACAGTGCGAAGACGACCGCCAAGGGCGATCTCGACACACTGCTTGCCGGAAAGAACCAGGCCGACTATGATGCGGCAGACTGGACGACACTGACGCAGGCGATTGCAGACGGCAAGGATGCCATCGACGCTGCGACCACAACGGATGCTGTTGACACGGCGAAGGCCGATGCGGTTGCCGCTGTGAACGCTATTAAGACGACGGCGGAGAAGGCGCTTGACAGTGCGAAGACGACCGCCAAGGGCGATCTCGACACGCTGCTCGCCGGCAAGACCGAGGCCGACTACGACGCCGCTGACTGGACGACACTGACGCAGGCGATCGCGGATGGCAAGACCGCCATCGACAACGCGACCACGATCGACGGGGTTACCACGGCGAAGACCAATGCGGAAACTGCCGTGAACGCCATCAAGACGAAGGCGGAGAAGCTGGCGGATGCGAAGACCGCCGCGAAGGCCGACCTCGACACGCTGCTTGGCGAAAAGACCGAGGCTGACTACGACGCAGCTGACTGGACGACGCTGACGCAGGCCATCGCGGATGGCAAGACAGCTATCGAGAATGCGACTACGACCGATGCCGTTGCCACGGCAAAGAACACTGCGGTTGACGCCGTGAACGCGGTGAAGACCAAAGCGCAGAAGCTTGCGGATGCGAAGACGACCGCGAAGAACGACCTCGACACGCTGTTCGCCGGCAAGACCGAGGCTGACTACGACGCCGCTGACTGGACGACGCTGACGCAGGCGATCACAGACGGCAAGGCTGCCATCGACAACGCGACCACGATCGACGACGTTGCCACGGCAAAGAGCAATGCGGAAACCGCCGCGAATGCGGTGAAGACCAAAGCGGAGAAGCTGGCGGATGCGAAGACGACCGCGAAGAACGGCCTCGACACGCTGCTTGGCGAAAAGACCGAGGCTGACTACGACGCAGCTGACTGGACGACACTGACGCAGGCCATCGCGGACGGCAAGACCGCCATCGACAACGCGACCACGATCGACGACGTTGCCACGGCGAAGACCAATGCGGAAACTGCCGTGAACGCCATCAAGACGAAGGCGGAGAAGCTGGCAGATGCGAAGACCGCCGCGAAAGCCGACCTCGATACGCTGCTTGCGGGTAAGAACGAGGCTGACTATGACGCGGACGACTGGACAACGCTGACCCAGGCAATCACAGACGGCAAGAACGCCATCGACAACGCGACGACGATCGACGACGTTGCCACGGCAAAGAGCAATGCGGAAGCCTCCGCAAATGCAGTGAAGACCACAGCAGAGAAGCTGGCAGATGCGAAGACCGCCGCCAAGGCCGACCTTGACACGCTGCTCGCCGGCAAGACCGAGGCTGATTACGACGCCGCTGACTGGACGACGCTGACCCAGGCGATCGCGGACGGCAAGGCTGCCATCGACAACGCGACAACGATCGACGACGTTGCCACGGCAAAGAGCAATGCGGAAACCGCCGCGAATGCGGTGAAGACCACAGCGGAGAAGCTGGCGGATGCGAAGACGACCGCGAAGAACGACCTCGACACGCTGCTCGCCGGCAAGACCGAATCTGACTACGACGCCGCTGACTGGACGACGCTGACGCAGGCCATCGCGGATGGCAAGACCGCCATCGACAATGCGACGACAATCAACGACGTAACGACCGCGAAGAGCAATGCGGAAACCGCCGCGAATGCAGTGAAGACCACAGCAGAGAAGCTGGCAGATGCGAAGACTGCCGCCAAGGCTGACCTCGACACGCTGCTCGCCGGCAAGACCGAGGCCGACTACGACGCCGCTGACTGGACGACGCTTACGCAGGCGATTGCGGACGGCAAGGCTGCCATCGACAACGCGACCACGATCGACGACGTTGCCACGGCGAAGAGCAATGCGGAGACAGCCGCAAATGCGGTGAAGACCACAGCGGAAAAGCTGGCGGATGCGAAGACCGCCGCGAAGGCCGACCTCGACACGCTGCTTGGCGAAAAGACCGAGGCTGATTACGACGCCGCTGACTGGACGACGCTGACGCAGGCGATTGCGGACGGCAAGGCTGCCATCGACAACGCGACCACGATCGACGACGTTGCCACGGCGAAGAGCAATGCGGAGACAGCCGCAAATGCAGTGAAGACCACAGCGGAGAAAAAAGAAGAAGCTGACACAGCAGCCGCGAATGGTGTAAGCGATACAATTAACAACCTTCCGGCAGCCAATGAAGTGACCACTGCTAACAAGAATGCTATTGAAGCGGCACGGGCAGCTTACAACGCCCTGACCGATGACCAGAAGGCCAAGGTTTCCGCTGAAACCCTGAAGAAGCTGACCGACGCTGAGGACAGGCTTGTAGTTCTGCAGGTCATGAGCGAGGTTTCCGCAAAGACGGGTAGCGGCATGACTTATACTGGCAGTCCGATCCAGTTGATCAATACACCGACGACCGCGCTTCCGACCGGTTACATCATGAAGTATGCTGTGACCACGGAGAACACAGCTCCTTCTGATAACCTCTATACCACATCCATCCCGGCAAAAACCGAAGCCGGAACCTACTACGTCTGGTATAAGGCCGTGGGCGACGACAACCACAGCGACAGCGAGCCCGCCTGCGTCACCGCGACGATCGCCGCGCCTGTCTACTATGACGACCCGACGCCGAGCACGCCCGCAGCCGAGACCGTCACGGTCCCGGTCTCCGGCGAGGATGAAACCGTCAACGTGAAGGTCGAGGTCAAGGACGATACCGCGACCGTCAAGGAAGCGAACGTGGACAAGGTGCTGGAGGCCGAGGAGGTCGGCACCGTCACCGTGGACGTGAGCGCGCTGAAGGAGAACGTCAACGAGGTCGTGATCCCGAATGAAATGCTGGAGAAGGTGGCCGACGCCGTGGCGGACGAGGATAACACCGCCGACGGTCTGGAGGTCAAGCTGCCTGCCGGCAGCGTGGCGTTTGACGCGGACGCCCTGGCGACCATCACGGAGCAGGCGGATGGAAAGGATCTGACGCTGCATCTCGACGATGTGAAGGTCACGGAGCTTGCAAGCGCGCAGCAGGAGGCCGTCAGCGATCTGGAGATCGAGGTCGTGCTGGACGCCTACCTGACCTCGGGCGGCAAGCGCATCAGCGACTTCAACGGCGGCAGCGCCACCGTCAAGATCCCCTATACGCTCAAGGACGGCCAGACCGCGCAGGGGATCGTCGTGTGGTATGTGGCCGCTGACGGCACCCGCAGCCAGGTCCCGGCGAGCTATGACGGCAAGAACGTCGTGTTTACCGTCCCGCACTTCTCCAACTATGTCATCGCCTATGACGCGGAGAAGGCGGCCGCCTGCCCGAAGGACGATACCTGCCCGATCAGCGCCTTCACTGACGCAAGGACGACCGCCTGGTATCACGACGGCGTACACTTCGTGCTGGCTAACGGCCTCATGAACGGCATGGGCAACGGAAAGTTTGATCCCAACGGCACCACCAGCCGCGCCATGATCGTGACGATCCTCTACCGCTTGGAGGGCGAGCCGGAGGTCACGGGGGCCAATCCCTTTACCGATGTGCCGGACGGCCAGTGGTACACTAATGCCGTGCTTTGGGCGGCGGAGAATAAGATCGTCGAGGGCTACGGCAACGGTAAGTTCGATCCAAACGGCGAAATCACCCGCGAGCAGCTTGCGACGATCCTCTACCGCTACGCGCAGAGCAAAGGCCAGGGCTTCACCGGCACCTGGATGTTCCTGTTGGATTACCCGGACGCCTCCGAGGTTTCCTCCTGGGCGGACGAGGCCATGCACTGGTGCGTGATGCAGGGCATCATCAACGGTAAGGACGGCAAGCTCGTTCCGGGCGGCAACGCCAGCCGTGCCGAGAGCGCGACGATGCTGATGCGGTACTGCACCAAGATCGCAGAGTAAAACGGATAAAGATACCATACTTTCAGCCCCGCTTATGGAGGAAGCGGAGTAGACAGAGAAACAGGCGATGTGATTGACCGGACATAGTTCTGGCCCTCCGCATCGTGAGGGCCGAAAAGGAAACTTCATACCGCCACCTGACATGAGGGTGCAGATTGCCGAAAGGCCGTCTGCACCCTCTATTTTTTCGACTGCTTTCAAGTTATTCCCCTATCAAAAAATGGGAGAACATGATGAAAGCAGTCGTATCCTTCTGTCCGTTTTTGGCTGGAAATCGCCGCTTTGCTCTGGAAATGTAATTTTCAGCATATTACACAAGAAACATGGCGCATTTCCCCGGCGCTGCCGCGGCCCGCCGCACCCCATTCAGATCTCGCCAAAGTAATCTGAATGGAGGTACATACCGTGTTTGATAAAAAGAGCAGCTATGCGCTCAACAAGAAGGACCCGGACGCCATCGTTTACACCGATGCGGACAGGAACATCATCCGTCTGACCCGCGAGGACTTCGATACGGAGGCAGACTTCCTCAAATGGAAAGCGTGGTCCGACGAGAACTATCACGACGAAGAAAAGGCCGACCATACCGAGGCCAATTATACAACGCCCTTATCCGAGCTGCCCGATAAAGCCGGTGCCGTCGATGGGCCGGAGATCGTCATCGAGCAGCGGATCGAGCGGCGGGCGCAGGAGCAGTATTCGGAGGAAACGGTGATCCGTATCAAAGGCCAGCTCACGGAAAAGCAGTTTCGCCGGGTCTGGATGTACTGCGCCGAGGGCTTGACCGAGCAGGAGATCGCGGAGCGAGAGAAAACGTCCCAGGGCAAGATTTCAGAGTGTCTTGCTCCCGCGCTGAAAAAAATCAAAAGAATTTTTCGCATTCGACAGGTTTCACCGGATATTCGCAGACGGTTTTTTAGCGATAAGTGAAGGACGCTTTTCCACGATTCTTCATTGGAGCTTGAAAACTGAATATACGGTGTTATTTGGTAAGGACTGTGTTTCGCACAGCTCCTGTTATCCCGCGTGATAGCGACATGGGGCGCGACGCCAAGACGACAGCTTAGGAGGTGAAGAAAAAGCTGTCCGAGCGACCACCGCAAGCTCCAGACCCGGTTGTGGCATTCCGGGCGCGACGACAGCGCGGGTGATAATGATACTTGCTCACGCTCCCCCACGGACTTGAGGGGAAGTCTCTGCGGCTCACGTTACGAACGAAGCCGCGGAGCTATGATCGCTTCGCCAGAAGCGCCGGTAACACCCCCCTCGCCAGGGCCGCGTGGCAAATATGGCGAAACACAGGTAAAAGACAGAGGGCAAGCCGCGCCGATCCGGTTTCTATGTTTACAGATACGCACCAACCCGGCGCGGCGGCCCATCGAGGTCAGATACCACGCGCTGGCGGCGCAAACTGCCAGCGTGTTCATGTGACTTTGATGATAATACCAGGAAGGAGATCGCTATGAATACTACAACCCAGCCCGAAGATCGTGACGCCCTTGTGGACATCCGCGATGTTTCGGTCAACAAGGATTTGCCCAGGGAGGATCGGATCGCCGCCTTTGTGGAGCAGATCAAAAACCCCTACCGTTTCCGCTGCGGCGATTTCGTGATAAACGCCTGCTTCGCCTCCGGCGGCGCGACGATAGAGGATTGCTTGAAAGGGATACTACGGTGAGCGACAAACTTGCGCGTTTCCGCATGGAGCGGTAAAATGGCTTTGGAAAAGGATAAAACAGGCTGAAGCCTCATAACCCACTCTTTTTGCCGCGGGAACCTCCGGGACGGAAGGAGTGTTTTTTCATGCCCAAATACAAAGCCGCCGCCTATATCCGTCTGTCCTATACCGATGACCGCCAGAGCGAAAGCGACAGCATTGGCAATCAGCGCAGACTGATTGAGGACTTTGTTTCACGGAACCCGGACATTGAAATCGTCATGGAGAAGATCGACGACGGTTACAGCGGTATCATTTTTGATCGCCCCGCGTTCAAGGAAATGATGCAGGAGGTCACGGACGGCACCATTAACTGTGTCATCGTCAAGGACCTGTCCCGCCTGGGGCGAGAATACATCGAAACGGGCCGCTATCTGCGGCGGGTGTTTCCCACCTACGGCGTCCGCTTCATTGCCATCACGGACAACATCGACACGGCCCAGGAAAACGGCAGCGACGAGCTGACCGTTTCGGTAAAGAACATTATAAATGAAGCCTACTGCCGGGACATTTCCATCAAGACCCGGACGGCGCTGGACGTGAAGCGCCGGAACGGTGATTTCGTCGGAGCGTTCACGGTATATGGCTACATCAAAGCCGAGGACAACAAAAATCAGCTTGTCCCCGATCCCTATGCCTCCCGCGTGGTGCGCGACATTTTCCGTATGCGCCTGGACGGAGCCAGCGCGTCCCATATCGCGGCGGAGCTGAACAGGCTGGGGATTCTCTCCCCGCTGGCCTATAAGCGCAATAACGGTTTCCCTTACGCCAAGAAGGGTTATGCAGATCGGGAGGATTGCAAATGGTCCGCTACTACCATTCTCCGTATTCTCCGGGATGAGGTCTACACAGGAACGCTGGTGCAGGGCAAGCGTGGGACAAGCAATTACAAGATCAAGGAGCTGGAGCTGCGTCCGTCCTCCGAGTGGGTGCGGGTGGCCGATGCCCATGACGCCCTTATCGACAAGCAGGACTTTGAGCTGGTCCAAAGAATCAGCGGTCTGGATACCCGGACCTCACCCCATAAGGATACCGTGTACCTGTTCTCCGGCATCCTGATTTGCGGCTGCTGCGGCGCTCGCATGACCCGGAAAACCAACCGTGTAAAGGGTAAGGAGTATCACTACTATTACTGCCCCACGGGGAAGAAAAACGGCTGCCACAGCCCGGTCATGCTCCGGGAGGACAGCTTGATAGATGTAGTATGGCAAACCGTCAAGGGCTATATCGACAACGTAGCATCTCTGGAGGCGCTGCTGCAAACCATTGACCAATCCAGCATCAATCGGGCGCTGATTCAGGAATACACTGACCACATTACGGACAATGAGCGCCGTCTGGATCAGATCATGGAGTTCAAAGCCCATTTGTACGAAAGCCTGGTGAGCGGCGAGATCTCTAAAGAGGACTATGCCAATTACCGGGCGCGTTACACCCGGCAGATCGAAGAAATCAAGGCGAGTATCCGGCTCCTGAAGGACAAGCTGGAGGCTGTAAAGGAAAACCGAAGCGAGCGCATCCGCTGGATCAACCACTTCACCAAGTTTTCCGAGCAGGAATCCATTGACCGCACGGCGCTGATCCACATGGTCGAAAGCATCCGTGTTCTCGGCAAGCAAGAGCTGAAGATCACATTCAGACACGAAGATGAATACCGGAAGGCCGCGGAGCTGATCTTCCTGGCCCAGCAGGTAGAGCGAAAGGCAGGTTGATTATGGCAAGAAAGAGCAGGAAGAATGTCACGCCGCCAGTGCAGGAGACAGAGGCCATTTGCCGGGCGGCAATCTACGTCCGTCTTTCCGTGGAGGACAAGCAGACGCGGACGGCATCCATCGAAACGCAGCAGCTCATTATCGCACAGTTTCTGGACCGCCACCCGGAGATCACGGCCTACCACACCTACATCGACAACGGGGCCACGGGTACGAACTTCCACCGCCCCGGCTTCCAGCAAATGCTCTCCGACATTGAGGCAGGGTTTGTGAACTGCGTGATCGTGAAGGACCTCTCCCGGCTGGGCCGAAACACCATCGACACTGGCTACTACATCGAAACCTATTTCCCCCAACGGGGTGTCCGCTTTATCGCCGTCAACGAGAATTACGATACCGCCGCCCCGGACGACGCCGGTTTTGGCATCCTGATCCCGCTGCGGAACATGATAAACGAGGCTTACGCATTGGACATTGGCCGAAAGATCAAAGCCTCTCAGCGGCAGCTTATGAAGGATGGAAAGTATATCGGAGGCCGGACGCCCTACGGGTATCTGAAAGCAGACGACGACTGCCACCAGCTTGTGATCGACCCTGTGGCCGCGCCGGTGGTGCGTCAGATATTCGCGTGGGCCAGCGAGGGCGCGGGGCTGAACACCATCGCCGTCCGATTGAATGAGGCCGGTATCCCCGCGCCCAGCCACCACAAGCGCGACCTGGGCGAGATCACCCACGACAATCTGATCGGCAGCGGAAAATGGCAAACCTTTACCGTATCGAAGATACTTCACAGCGAGGTCTACATTGGTGATTTAGTCCAGGGTCACACCAAGATCATTGACCACAAACAGGTCAAAGCGTGGCCGGATAATCTGACGATTGTACGGGATACCCATGAGGCCATTGTCAGCCGGGAGCAGTTCGACACGGTTCAGAAGATGTTGGAGGCGACGGCCCAGGCAAGCAAGGCCCGCGAGATCAGGTCCTATACACCGAACATCCTGAAAGGCAAGGTGTTCTGCGCTCACTGTAACAAAAGCCTCCACCGGCAGCGTTGTGTCCGAAAGAAAACCGCTGACCGCTACATATTCCATTGCCTGACAAACAGCAGAATGGCCCACGGCGCTTGTCCCGGCGTTTTCATCTATGAGGAAGAATTGCTGGAATCGCTCACAAGCACCATCCTGGACAATCTGGACGCAGCCCTGGGACAGTATGCCCTTTGCATGGAGGCCCCCGCTCAGCAGCGCGAGGCCCATGCGGAATTATCCGAGAAGATCACGATGAAAAAGCTGGAACGAACAAGGCTCAGTGATCGCGTCCGCGGCCTCTATGAGAACCTTACCCTGGGCATGATCGGCAAGGATGAATACTTCGACCTGCGGGAACGGTACGACGCCCAGCTTGCCCAAATCAACAGCGAGCTGGAACAGCTCGACAAAGGGCTTGCCGCACTGGACGCCCAAATGAAAAAGTATCAGTCCATCAAGCGGGACGCGCAGAGCATCCGCAAGGATCGGGCGCTGACGGCGGAGCTGATTGACCGTCTGATCGAGCGCATTGATGTCACGACGGAGAAGCAGATCACGGTCCGCTTCAAGTTTCAGACCGATTATGAGAGCTATGGGGAGGTAATAGAAAAATGCAAAGTTATGTGATCGCCCTCTATATCCGCCTCTCTCTGGAGGACAGCAAGTACGACAGTCTGAGCATAGAAAACCAATGCCTTGTCCTCCATGAGTACGCCGCCGCCATGCCAGAGGCCCTTAACGCCGAGGTCTTGGAGTTCATCGACAACGGGTACAGCGGCACCAACTTTGAGCGTCCCCAGGTCCAGCGGCTCATTGAAATGGTACGGGCTAATCAGATCGACTGCATCATCGTCAAGGACTTCTCCCGCTTCGGACGCAACAGCATCGAAACCGGCTATTTCATTGAGCGCGTTTTCCCGCTGTTCCATACCCGCTTTATCTCCATCAGCGACGATTTCGACAGTGACAGGCACAAGGGCGACACCGGGGGCATGGACGTTGCGTTCAAGTATCTCATCAACGAATACTACAGCCGGGATATGTCGATCAAGACCAAGAGCGCCAAGTATGCCAAGATGCAGCGCGGAGAGTATCAGAGCAAGATATGTCCCTATGGCTACCGGAAAAGCGCCGATGGGCGTATGGAGCCGGACCCGGAGGCCGCGGAAGTGGTGCGACTGATCTTTCGCCTCTCCGCTGACGGCGTAAACGCCGCAGAGATCACCAGGGAATTATACCGGCGCGGCATCCCTACCCCCGGCGAGTACAAGGCCGCCCATGGGAACCATACCCATGATGTTTCGCGTACACGCGGGATTTGGAGCAGCTCTACCGTGCTTCGGATGCTGGAGGACGAGCGGTACACCGGCACCTATGTCATCGGCAAAAGGGCCGTGATGGAAGTGGGCGGCAACCGCAGCCGCTTGAAGGATCGCGGCAAGTGGTACATCATTCCCGACCACCATCCGGCCATCGTCGATCAGGCAACCTTTGAGCAGGCCAAGGCGAAACAGCTCCGCTATCCACAGCCCGTCAAGAAAAAACGGGATTATGCTTTGAAAGGCAAAATCTTCTGTGGCTGCTGCGCCCATGCCCTTTCCCGCACGTCCAACAAAACGTCGTATTATTTTTGCCGACATTCCGATGCGGACAAGACCCTGCCCTGTCACAAGATGCGATATGAAACAACGGCGCTGGAGCAAGCGATATTTGATTCGCTGAAAAAGCAAGTGGACGCGCTGGGCGCTGACAGCATTGAAAGCGCGGGAATGGTAAAAGCGGTTCTCTCCCAGCGCCCGGAATATGAACGGCAGATCGAGGCGCTGGAGGATAACAAGCTCCATCTGTATGAGCAGTACCAGCTTCGGAAGATCGACCTGGATACATACCGGACGTTGAAAGAAACGCTGGACGCCCAGCTTCTGAAAACCAAAAACGCCTTTGCCGCGCTTACTTCTCAGGCAAAGCGAGAGCAGGAGGCGAAAGAGAAAGAGGCCCAGCGTAAAAGCATCTCAAAAGAGCTGGACGAGGCAACCGGCCTGACCGCCGCACTGGCGGACCTCCTGATCAACAGGGTACGGGTATATCCCGACAACCGGATCGAGATCGAATACAAGGTGCAGGACCTCTTTGAATAGAGTAAAAACAGAAACCCCAGGTTATCGGCAACGGTAGCTTGGGATTTCTGCTTTTGCAAATCATAGAACTTCAAATCCTGTATCTTTCTATATCACTCTTGATGAGAACTCTTGCGAATGCCAATCCTATATCATAATAATCCCCTGAAAAATCATCTGGTTCAAATGAATATGGTTCGCTTATGTCAAATGGAATTGTCGGAACGTCTGATCCAGAGATAAAAGAATAGAAATCAGTCGTTTTTCCCCTCACGTCGATATAGGTCAATCCATCTGCGGATTTACAAAATATATGAAAGGAACTCCCAACTCGAATTCTATAAACACCATAACCGAATTCTTCTTGTAGTGCATAAGCGAACAATTGACAAATACCTTGCCGGAATACATCTGCTGTATCTAATATGAACTCGGAATCAGGAGATTCGATCAGCATATCAGTGTAGTTAATCTCCGGGATTTCTTTTAATTCTTTTGAAAAACCGGTTATGAGAATTCCTTCTAAGTCTGTTTTCGTGTAGTATTTCATACAAACCCTTTCGCGTTTTTTCTTATCATTATATACCAAAGAATCAGTTTTGGCTATATGACTTGCATAGTAAAAGGCAGAAGCATGGTTGGGAGCTTTGAATCCTTACGGAGCAAGTTTTGGACATAAAAGCAGAAAACCGAAGTTATTGCATACAGTAGCCTGGGTTTTCTGCTTTTGCAGAAGTTTTTTTGTCGTGAGCTTGACATACGGGTGTCGCAAATCATGCACTCTGGCGTTTGGTGCTCCGATCTCCACAGCAAGCTTTTTGAAATGATTGTAAACCG
>JAEEGH010005002.1_pt1 | contig 33666 bp, 26 predicted proteins | sample 9134181 | NCBI WGS metagenome assembly JAEEGH01 (sample SAMN16246544, study PRJNA631951) | gut metagenome | biome: gut microbiome; feature: rumen; material: DP-attached | host: Bos | place: Iran: Karaj | collected 2018-10
GGGAGAGCTGGCCCACCACATGGGTGTTGGTGACGGACAGCTGGTTCGGGGTGCCAACGCCGGTTTCATCGTCGATCCTCGTGATCTCCGTGATGATGAGGCCCGTGCCGCCCTTGGCGCGGTCGGCGTAGTATTTGATCATCCGGGGTCCGGGTTCGCCGGAGGGCTCCGCCAGGGAGCAGCCCATGGCGGGCATAACAATGCGGTTCTTGAGTTCCAGATTGGCGATTGTTCCTGGGTTAAACAGTTTTTCGTAAGGCATTGTCAGTCTCCTTTCAGCATGCTATGTTTCTGTTATTCTGCTGCGATTTTCTTTGCGAACGCCGCGGCAGCCTTCAGATCTTCGTCATTGGGTCGGCCCTTGTGGACGCCCTTGAACTCACCCTTACAGTGGAATTCTCTTTGATCCATTGGGATGCCCCGCTTGTCCGCTTCCGCCTTGACCTTTTTCCAGGTGGAGTTCAGCATGGCCGCGGAGCCGAAGTTGACAATACGGCCGACCTTCTCCTTGGACAGCGACTGCACAAAATCCCGGACCTCCGGGTCGATGGAAAAGGCATAGTAGGAGTTTCCGAGGAAGAGAACATCCACCGGCTCCGTCACCGGCGTGCTGATGGGAAGGGCCTCCACGCCGAGAGCGTTTGCCACCGCCTCCGCCAGACGCCTGGTGTTTCCGGTCTTGGTGTAGTATCTGACCGCGATTTTCATATAATTCCCTCCTGAATTTTTGTAAAATATCGAAATAAACTACGGATTTAGCCTTTACAACGGAATTCTTATCTGCTATTATCATAGCGTATCCAGGGCAAGCCGTCAATAACGCAAAAAAATAATTGTAGATAAGAAAAAGATGATTATGGGAGGATACGCGCCATGTCGCAAAAGCATCTATGTCCCTGTACCGCCCGCTGCAACCTGCAACGGGCGATGGACTCGATCGGAGGCAAGTGGAAGCTGCCGATTCTCTGTTCCCTGACCGCAAACGGCACCAGCCGATATAACGACCTGCTGCGCAATGTACGCGGGATTTCCAACACCATGCTCTCCAAGACGCTCAAGGAGTTGGAGCAGAGCAGGCTTGTCCGTCGGGCGGAGTATATGGAGGTTCCGATCCGGGTGGAGTACGAGCTCACTGAGCGGGCAAAAAATCTCCAGCCGATTCTCCTGCAGCTCATTCAGTGGGAAGCGGTCGCGCAGGAATCAAACCAGTGACACAGATTGGAGGAACTATGCAGTATCGAACGGACAAATTCGGCGCTGAGCTCTCCATTCTCGGCTTCGGCTGCATGCGCTTTCCAAAAAAGGGAAACAGCATCGACATGGTTGAGACGGAGCGCGAGATCCTGGAGGCGTACAAAAGCGGCGTCAATTATTTTGACACGGCGTACATCTACCCCGGCAGCGAGGCGGCGGTGGGCGAGATTTTGCAGCGGAACGGCATCCGGGAGAAGATCAAGCTCGCCACTAAGCTGCCCCAGTACCTGGTGCGAAACAGGGCCGCGCTGGACAAGTACTTTGACGAGCAGCTCTCCCGCCTGCAGACGGATTATATCGATTATTACCTCATGCACCATCTGACAGACCTGGCCATGTGGGAAAAGCTGAAGAAGGTCGGTGTTCTGGAATGGATCGAGGAAAAGAAGAATAGCGGCGCGATTCGGAACGTCGGCTTTTCCTACCACGGCAACTCCGACGGTTTCCTGAAGATCATTGAGGATTACGACTGGGATATCTGTCAGATCCAGTACAACTATTTTGACGAGCACGCCCAGGCGGGCGTAATCGGGCTCAAAGCGGCGGCAGCCAGAGGAATCCCCGTTGTCATCATGGAGCCGCTGCGCGGCGGCAAGCTCGTCGGTATGCTGCCGGAGTCCGCGAAGGAGGTCATGCGCCGGAGCGGGCGGGACTGGACACCCGCGGCGTGGAGCTTCCGATGGCTGTTCAACCAGCCGGAGGTGACGGTAGTTCTTTCGGGAATGAACTCGCTGGACATGGTGCGGGAGAACTGCCGCACCGCTTCAGAGGCGGGAGTGGGACAGTTCACACAGGCGGATTTTGACACAATCCGCGCCGTCACTGCGAAAATCAGGGAGAAAGAACAGACCGGCTGCACAGGCTGCCGATACTGTATGCCCTGCCCCAAGGGTGTGGATATTCCGGGCGCCTTCCGCTGCTGGAACGCCATGTTCATCGAATCCAAAAGCCAGGGGCGGTTCCAGTACGCCCAGACCGTGGGGATGACTAGGGAGCCCGCCTTTCCATCCCAGTGCGTTGGCTGCGGGAAATGCGAGGCGCACTGCCCACAGCAGCTCCCGATCCGAAAGCTGTTAAAGGAAGCGGATAAAGCCCTGCGCCCGCTGCCCTACAAGGTCGGCATCTACGCGGCGCGGAAGCTCATGTTCCGGAAAGCGGGCCGGAGCAAATGATGGTCTTCAAGCCGAAGACCGCGGTGATATTTTTGCCGGCGCCGGTTATACAGACCGGTGCGCAGGGACGATGAGACAAAAACATACTTTGGGAGGGAAACAGTGCGATGCGCGATTGGCTAAGGGAACGACCTGCGCTGCGGGAGCTGCGTCAGGTCCGGCTGGCGCGGTGGGAAGACAGCGTGCTTGTCCGCTCGGGCGCGGAGGTCCTGGCGGCCCGGGAAATCGGAATCAGGCCGGAGAACGTCTTTTTCCCCGCCCCCTTTGACGCGGAGGCGGGCAGGGTGCTGGACTGCTGCCGCTTTGTGGCGGGCAGCCTGGAGGATCTGAAGACGCTGGAGCAAGCGGCGGAGCAGGCCGGGCCGGAGGGCGTGGTACGGGTCGGACTTCGGCTGCAGGCCCCCAGGCTTCCCCGGGCGGACCATACGCTTACCCTGGAGGAGCTGGCAAAGCTGGCAGGCGAAATCAAGCGATTGCCGCGGCTGACAGTGCGGGGCTGCTTCTTCTGCGGAGACCTGACCAACATACACGGCAAAGCATTGGGGAGGTTTTTCCGGGCAGGTTACGAGGCCGCCAAGCACATGACGGTGACCCTGCCCTGCGCGATGCCCTACCTGTGCTATGAAAACGCGGCTGCCGCCGTGGAGGAAAACGAGAGACTGCACCCGGGGACCCTGGCCGATTGTCTGCGGGCGCTGGACATCGTGACCATGCAAAATGAAACCGCGTTTTACGCCAAACTATACCTGACATGACAGAAACCGCCGGACGCTCACAACCGAAGTGAAGTGAACCCCAAAAGTTAGACATTTTTGAATTACGCGACCTGAAGGGTCTGGCATCTGTGTTGTGCGGGTGTCAGGCCCTTTAGTTTTAGCTTGATTCTGCGGTTGTTATAGTAGTCGAGGTAGTCAATGAGCTCAGCCTTGAAGTGCTCCATAGAGTCATAATTCTGGAGATAGAGCAGCTCGGATTTGAGCAGTCCGAAGAAATTGTCGATCACAGCGTTATCCAGGCAGTTACCTTTTCTGCTCATACTCTGCCGGATGCCTTTCTTTTCCGGCATCCGTTGGTATTTCTTGTGCTGGTAATGCCAACCCTGGTCAGAGTGCAGGATCAGGCCGGTGCCGCCGGTGATCCCATGGGTCACAGCCCAGTAGACCGGCCCATAATAGTAGGCCTTGGGATCGTCGACGTCGTCGAAGCCCGGTTCCGGGTCGGGCTCCGGGTCGGGGGCGGGTCCCGGGTCCGGTTCGGTGTGGCCGGAATGGGGCTGGGTGGTGTAGCGATGTTCCCCCGGGACGAGCCGGTAGAGGGTCAGGGGGCAGCGCAGGCTTGTCAGCGTGCAGAAGCCGGAAGAGCCGGTGCTGAATTGCAGAATGCGGGAGGTGAAGCGTCGGTTTGTGATCATCGCCGTGCCCTCCGTCCACTGAATCCTCCACCGGGACTCCCGGGCGTCAGGGGCCGTGAGGGTGGAGAGCATAGCGTTGGAGCTGGGGACGGCCAGGTAGTTTTCACTGGTTTTCATTTTGAGCAGCCAGGAGCCGTCATCGCAGGGAACGAAGGAATACACCAGCTTGTCAAGAACCTCATTGAGCCATTCTCTGTCCACGAAGTATCCGGCAGAGACGTCGGTGGCCACGGCGGCGGGGCTGAGTATGGCCGGGCCGGTGACCTGGGGGGAGGAACGCAGGGCCCTGGTGGATTGGTAGGTCAGCACGTAGTCTCCCGCCCAGTCCTCGGGTTCCTCCGAGACCAGACGGAACTGGCCCGCTTCCGCGGGGTCTTCCGCAGCAAAATAGCCGGAGACGGCCCAGAGCTCCGTAGTGCCCGCACTGAGCTGCAGCCTCGAACCCGGAACAAGCAGGTCAGGCCGCTGGGTGGAATCCTCGGTCAGGGCTTCCCGGCTCCAGCCCAGGAAGTGATACACGTAGGCGTCGGCTTCCAGTTCTCCCGTGGGGGCAGGCAGGAGAATCACCTGATTGTCCTGGACCTGGCAGACTATTCCGAGAAGAACTATCTTCAATCGGAGGCTGTGCAGCATTATTCGTGGTACTGCAAGGACAAGCTCTACGGCTTCACGTGGTCCACGGTGATTTACGACCCAGCGACGGAAACAATCGTCGATGTGCTGTATGACAACAAACTGGTGGAAACAGACGCGGCTGACGGTACAACGCGGACGCTGCTTGGCCAAAATGTTGCCGGCCTTTACGCCCATGAAGCTGTTCTGTATTACTTTGAAGCAGACAAGAGCCGCCTGAACGCCGCACAGGGAACAAATTACGAGAGAGGAACTCCGGGCTTTCGGGAAATGGACCTGGAAAGCGGGGTCGTCAAGGATTGTGGCCTGCCGGATACGGAAATCTTTTGGGCCCAATATGATGAGGATTACATCTATGCGCAAAGCTATTACGACGGAGACAACCCGATCCATACGTTTTTTGTGCTGACAAGAAATTACGAACTGGCAGGGCGGATTGAATTGACCGATGGGCTCGGTATCGCGGCAGTCACCAGCGACCGGGTTTATTTCTGCAACGCCTTAGCCGGCGCACCGATCAGCGGTTATCTGGACAAATCCAAAATCGGCACAGGCGAGCTGGAGCTGATTCCCATCAAGATGGTCGGGTAATGCTGCAGGATAAGGATTCGCGCGCCTTTCGATAACACATCTTGAACCACGGAGGAAAGTGCATGCAACTGGAGATCGACAAGCTGTCAAAGGCCTACGGCGAGAAGCTGGCGCAGGACGGATTTACCTATTCCTTCCATCCCGGCGTCAGCGCTATTCTTGGACCCAACGGCGCAGGCAAAACCACCCTGATGAATCTCATTACCGACTGCACGAAGCGGCAGGGGGGCGAGATTCGCTACGACGGCACAGACATTCTCAAGCTGGGCAAGGAATTCCGGCAGCGTCTGGGCTTTATGCCACAGAGCCAGGGCATGTACGAGCAGATGACGGCCCAGGACTTCCTGGCCTATATGGCGGAGATCAAGGGTCTGAAAAAGAAGACCGCCGCGGCCCAGATTCGGGAGCTGCTGTCGGTGGTCAACCTGGAAAAGGCCGCCCATCAGAAGGTGGGCAGCTTCTCCGGCGGCATGCGGCAGCGGGTTCTGCTGGCCCAGGCCATGCTGGGCAGCCCTGAGGTGCTGCTTCTGGACGAGCCCACCGCGGGCCTGGACCCGGAGGAACGGATCCGGCTGCGGGGCTACATCGAAAAGCTGGCCGCGGACCGGATCGTGCTGATCACCACCCATATTACCAGCGACGTGGAGACCATCGCCGATGAGATTCTGCTGATGAACCACGGGAAGCTGCTCTTCGCGGCGAAGCGGGGGGAGTTTATCTCCGGCTGCGGCGCCGCAAGCCTGGAGGACGCTTATATCAAGCGGCTGCACGCGCTATGAGAGAGGGCAGACGGGTATTGCTGGCCCCCAAGGTCTGGGGCCTGTTGGCGCTGCTTCTGGCCTTCAATCTGGTGCTGGCGGTGACCCAGGACTGGCGCACGGGGGCCTATTACGACGAGTATCAGTCCGCCCTGCGGGCCTGCCAGGCACTTTCCACGGAGGAGGCCATGGAAAGTGTCGAGACAGAGCTCTCCGCTTTTCAGGCCCTGAGTCTGCTGGAATGGTATGAGAGCGAGGAAGACCCGGAGCTCAAGGAGCACCTGCGGCAGCAGTTGGAGGACTCCTTCGGGGTGGATTTTGAGCGACGGATCCGGGAGAGCGCCGGCTCCGAGGATGAGGAGCGCGGCGCCATTCGCATGGAGGTTCTCCAAACCCTGCAGGAGCAGCTTCAGTACATCCGGGATTATCCCGATTATCTGCTCCAGGTGCAGGACAACGCGGAGATGATGAAGACCTGGGAGATATTCAACAAGGAGGGCGGCTTTTCCTCCCGGAACATTGAGAAAACCGCCGCGGATTTTCCCACCTCGGTGGAGCTGCGCCTGGACAACGACTACGCCGTAACCGACCTGGTGACGGATACGGTGGGCAGCTACAGCCTGCTGGTATTTACGCTGTTTCTGACCCTGCAGTTTCTGATCGAGCGGAAACGGGGCCTGTGGAGCCTGATTCACGGCGCCCCCGAGGGCAGAGGCCGGCTGGCCTATAAGCGGGGAGCGATCCTGCTGCTGGGGGTCGTGATTGGAACCTTGGTCCTGCTGGGGGGAAAGCTGCTGTTTGTAGCCCTTCGCAGCGGCGGCCTGGGCTCTCTTACCCGGAATGTCCAATCCACGATGGTCTTCAGCGATTTCCCCTGGGTCATGCCGGTTTGGGTGTTTCTGATCGGATTTTTTTTGCTGAAGATTCTGGGCATGTGGCTGGTGGGTATGGCTGTGTGGGCCATCCTGCAGTCGGTGAACCATCTGCCCCTGGCCCTCTGCGCCGCGGGAATCGCCCTGGCCGGAGAGTACGCCCTGTTTCGCTTTATCCCGGACAGTTACACGATCGCAATCTTCCGTTATGTAAACCTGTTCGCATTGGTGGACGTGACAAGCATTGCGCTGCACTATCTGAATCTGAATCTCTTCGGCTGGCCGGTGCAGGGCTTCCTGCTGTCCATCGGCCTGATTCCGCCGGTGCTGGCCCTGCTTTTCGGCGCCAACGTCCTGCTGACTGCCCGGGAAAAGCCGGTTTCCCGGCAAAACTCCCTGTTGGCCCTGGCAGACCGGATCCGCGTGCCCTTTTCCAGATTCGTCAGCCGTCTGCGGCTGTTCGGCATGGAGCTGTATAAGATACTCTGGCTGCAAAAGGGCGTGCTGATTGTCCTGCTGGCGGCGGCGTTTTCCTTTGGGTTTTTGGAAATGCAGCCCCCCGACGAAGAGCTCTATGACACGGAGTTGTCTTGGATCTCCGCCTCCATGGCGGGCCCCATCACAGAACAGACGCTGGAGTAGATCGACGCAAAAATTGAGGAGTATTCCGCCTATCCTCCCAGCGAAATGATCCAGCGGCAGTTGGAAATCTATGAGCGTTTGCGGGATAATTGCGTGGAAAGTCTGGAAGCGAAGGATGGCCGCTGGCTCATCGATCCCCAGCCCGTTGCCGCCCTTATGGGGAGCCACAGGAACAGCTACGGCTACCGAAACTATCAGCGGCAGATTGCCGTGGTGCTGCTGCTGGCGCTGGTGCTGCTGCTCAGCGGAATCTTTTCCCAGGAACACCAGAGCCGGGTAACCCAGCTCTTGCAGGGAACGCCCCGGGGCGGGGCCGTCCTCTGGCGGAAAAAGCTTGCGGTGACTATCCTGTTGACAACGCTTGTCTGGCTGGTCTTTGAGGCAGGGGAGCTGTGGCATCTGGCGAATGAATATGGCTCCGTCGCCCTGGCCGCGCCGGTTCAAAGCTTTGACTACTTTGCGGAATTGCCCCAGAAGGTCAGTCTCGGTGTGGCTGTGGCGGTCTATCTCCTGCTCCGCCTGCTGACCATGCTGGCCGCCGCCGGTGTGATCCTGCTGATCTCCTGTTTTTGCAGGCAGAACAACCTGGCGCTTTTGGCGGCCTGCGCCGTTCTGGTGTTGCCGGCCTGCCTGAGCTACATGCGCATTGATATTTTGGATTTCGTATGCCTGTCCCGGCTTTTCTCCCCTCTGGAGGCGGAGCCGGCCGGCTACATCACGGCCGCGGTGATTGGCTGCGGAGCCGCTGTTTTGTCGCGGATTCGCTGGCTGAGCAGGAGAAACATCCGAAACAGAAACTGATTGTCCGGGTTTCTGTGAATATTTTGTGAACAAATCGAAAAAAACGCGTCGGAGCGGTGCTTTTTGCCGCTCCGACGCGCTGTTTTTGAAAAAAATTAAAAGAAAATTAAAAAATTTTTGGAGAGAAATAACCGAAAAAATCGAAAATATTCGATCAATAAAGTGTATAGTATTTCAGCTTTACAAGCGGGACGTTTTCTGCTATAATTCATGCCATGCGCATAAAGTGCGAATCCAGGAGGTAATAGAAATGAAAACCAAGACTATCATCTCGCTTCTGCTGGCAGTCTGCCTGTGCCTGTGCCTCTGTGCCTGCAGCGAGTCCGAACCCAAGAATACCAGCACTGCCGGTCAGACCCAGGGTGCGACGGACACCACCGCGGCGCCGTTGCCTGAGACGAAAACCTGGGGCAGTTGGACCGTTGACGTTCCCGCCGGCTACGAGTTCAAGTGCGGCGATTTCCTCGATGAGACCGATACCCGCTATTTCTCTGTAAAGAAGTCCAGCTTCTCCTACTTCGACTTCAAGGCCGATGGGGAAGACCGGATCATGAACAACTACAACTACAACAAGAACACCTACACCAACGAGCAGAAGGACGTCAGCGGCACCTTCGGCGGCAGCGAGTGGGTGGGCTTCCAGTACAGCGACGGTTACGGCGGCTACGGCTTCGAGGCCTACGCCACCGTGAACGGCGAAATGATCCGTGTCTCCTCCGCGGGCTATACCTTTGACAACGAGGTGGTGAGCGCGGTTCTCGGTTCTCTGAAGTACAGCGCTGAGGCCGAGCCTGAAACCACCGAGGCTCTCGTTACCACCGAGCCTGCCGTTATTGTCGCCAGCACCGAAGCCTCTGAGCAGGAGCCGGTGGAGGGCGCTCCGGTTTATGCCAATATTATTGAGCTCCAGGACGTCTCTGTCGGCGTCAGAGAGGGTTATACCGAGATGAAGAACGGTCTGCCCTCCATGTACGTGATGCAGAACGATTCCACCGGCGGTCGGGTGACAATTCAGAATATGGCCGGCTCCGCGGAGGAGAAGGTGGCTTCCATCATGGCCGGTCTGGAGTACGAGACCAGCGAAAAGGATCTCAACGGCATGCACTGGATCGTCGGCGTTTGCGACGATTTCTACTGCTTTGCCACCACCATTGGCGACGACGTGCTGACGTTCACCATTGACTATGGCGCGACCGAGCTGGAGATGGAGAATCTGATCTTCTGCGTTATGCCTAAGGCCGCGGAGTAAACACAAGGGAAAACCGGTCTCGCAAGGGGACGCCGCATGCCTGCGGCGTCCCCTTGTAGCATCGGTTGAACATGCGGAAACCGATTATCCGCTTTGCACATATTTCTTATGAATAATGTGCATAAGAAATGAGAGAATCATTCAGAACATAAACGAAGGCGAATAATCTTTCTGCTTTACAAGCGGCATTCTTTCTGCTATAATCCGGGCGCATCAAAAAGATCTGGAGGAAAAATTAAATGAAAACCAAGAACATCATCATGCTTTTGCTCGCTGTCTGCCTCTGCCTGTGCCTGTGCGCCTGCGGCGAAGGCTCCGATGGAAAGAAGTCCGCTCCCGCCCAGGTATCGCCCGTGGGCATGACCGAGGCTGTGAACAATGAAGTGCAGAATACCCAGGCTGCCGACACCGAGGCGAAGGACGCCGAGGAAGCTGCCCCTGCCGTGGTGCCCACCCATGCGGAGGAAGAGCTTCAGGCTCCCGAAAAGGGCCAGAAGAACAACGGCGGTCTGGACAAGTAAGCAGGCTGGACAATACCATAACGCCCAATCAAACGGGGTGCCGCGCTGTGATTGCGCGGCACCCCGTTTGCGGTATGTTATTGCGCTTTCCGGCATAGAATCCCTATCGGTGCTTTGCCAGCGTGTCCAGGAGCCACAGGCCGGTGTCGGTGTAGTCCTCCCGGGTGAAGCCGCTGTATCCCATCACCGAGGCGCGAACGGCGGAGCAGGCCTCCGCCACCTTGGAGAAGGACCACATGCAGTAGGAGATATTTTCCTGTTCCAGCAGCGCAATCCAAAGGTCGGCGCTCTCCAGGTCCCTGGGCAGGCCGCCGCTGGCGGCGGTGACGCCGAACTCCGTCACGAATACAGGCAGACCGCTTTGGCTGACCCGGGCCGTCATGTCCCGGTATTCCTGACCGTGGGTGGCGGAATAGAAGTGCAGGCTGTACAGGAGGTTGTCATAGGCCAGCGGATCGGCGGCCACGCTGTCCAGATCCTTGGACCAGTCCGGGTTGCCCACCAGAATCACGGCGTTTGGCGCCTTTTCCCGGATCACGGGGATGATCTGCTCCGCGTAGCGCTTCACCGTGGGCCAGTCCACGCCGTTGGGCTCGTTGCAGATCTCATAGAGTACGTGGTCGCAGCTGCCGTAGGTCTCTGCCATTTCCCCGAAGAAAGCCTTGGCGTCCTCCAGATACGTATTGGGATCGCCGTCGCTGAGAATATGCCAGTCGATGATGACGTACATGTCCGCCGCCTTGGCCAGCTCTACGCCCTGGGCGATATCCGCCTTGTGGCGGTCCTTGTCGCCCTTGGTGCAGTAGCCGATGATGCCCACGCCGTAGGTGTACATGGCCAGCCGGATCAGATTGACGCCGTCTTCCTGGGAGAGCTCCCGGAAGAGCTCCTCGTTGAGAAAGGACTCGGAGGTAATCAGCCCGTTCAGGCTGACGCCCCGCAGCATAACCGGCTGGCCGGAGGCGGAACAGAGCTTTCCGTTCAGCACCTGAAGCTGCCCGCTGGAGGAGGGGCGGTCCCGTCCGTCCCGGCAGATCAGAGGGGCGGGGCGGCTCTCCTGGGGCTGGGTCGTCGCGGCGCCGGATTCGTCGGCGGGAGGCGCGGCGCAGCCCGCCGCGGCGCTGAGCAGCAGCAGGATCGCAAGGAAGAGGGCGGCTGCCTGTTTCATAGGGACTGCCTCCTTTCGGCGTGCTGTCAAAGGGTGACCGTCACCCGGCAGACGGGAGCATCGGTCAGGGGAACGGTGTTTCCGGCCATGGGCCAGCCGTCCACCGTCATGCCCTTTTCCCGGCCCCGGCGGACGGTGATCTCGTAGCGGGTGCCCCGGAAGAGACGCTCGATCCGGCAGCCTGCCAGGGAGTCGGGCAGGCAGGGATCTACAATCAGCCCGTCGTAATCCGGTCGTATGCCCAGGATGCCCTGGCTGACAGCCACAAAGGACCAGGCGGCGGTGCCGGTGAGCCAGGCGTTTTTGGCTTCGCCGTAATTCTGAGCGGCCCGACCGGCGATGGTCTGGCTGTAGCAGTAGGGTTCGGTGCGGTGGATTTCACTCTTGTCCTCGATGAAGGCCGGGGCGTTGCGGGTGTAGAGCTTGAAGGCTTCGTTGCCCTCTCGCACCCTGCACCATGCCAGGGTGACCCAGGGGTTGTTGTGGCAGAAAACGGAGCCGTTTTCCTTATAACCGGGGGGATAGGAGGAAATTTCGCCCAGGTAGTCGTGGTACTCGGAATAACAGGGCGCCAAAAGCTCCACGCCGAAGTCGTTGCCCAGCCGTTCCTCGGTGGAGCGGAGGGCCGTTTTGCCGTACTCCTCGCCGCCGATGCCGGCCATGACGCAGAAGCCCTGGGGTTCGATGAAGATCTGGCCCTCTTTGTTTTGCCTGCTGCCCACGGGCCGTTCAAAGGCGTCGTAGGCCCGGCGGAACCAGGCACCGTCCCAGCCGTGGGTCAAGACGGCATTTTCCATGTCAGCGACCTCTGCGCGAACGCCGCCGGCTTCGTTAATCAGGCCCAGGCGGTCGCAGAGAGCGGCGTACTCGGCGCCGTATTTGACGAACATGCCGGCGATAAAGACGCTTTCCGCCTTGCCGCTTTCAAAGTTGGAGCAGGTCTGGAAGCTCTCGCCGGGAGTCTGGCTAAAGCAGTTGAGATTCAGACAGTCGTTCCAGTCGGCCCGGCCGATCAGCGGCAGTCCGTGGGGGCCCCGGTGGGAGATAATGTAGCTCACGCTCCGGCGCAGATGCTCCATCAGGGGAACCTCGGTGCCCAGCACGTTGTTGAAGGGGGTGGGCTCCTCCAGAATGGAGAAGTCGCCGGTCTCCCGAACGTAGGCGCAGGTGCAGGCCACCAGCCAGAGGGGATCGTCGTTGAAGCCGGAGCCCACGTCGGCGTTGCCCCGTTTGGTGAGGGGTTGATACTGATGATAGGTGCTCCCGTCGGCGAACTGGATGGAAGCAATGTCCAGAATCCGCTCCCTGGCCCGGGCGGGGATCAGGTGTACAAAGCCCAGCAGGTCCTGGCAGCTGTCCCGGAAGCCCATGCCCCGGCCGGTTCCGCTCTCATAATAGGAGGCGCTGCGGCTCATGTTAAAGGTAACCATGCACTGATACTGGTTCCAGATGTTCACCATCCGATCCAGTTTTTCCTCGCTGCTGTGTACCGTGAAACGGGAGAGCAGGTCTGTCCAGTAGGTCCGAAGAGCATCCAGGGCAGCCTCAAACTGCGCCTCGGTCTCAAAGTCTGCCAGAAGACTGTGGGCGGGCGCCTTGTTGATAACGCCGGGAGCGGTGAATTTTTCCTCCTGGGGCAGTTCCGCGTAGCCCAGCCGGAAGAGCAGAGTCTTCTCCTGGCCGGGGGCCAGGGTCAGCTCCAGCCGCAGAGCCGCGATGGGTGCCCAGCCAGAGGCCACGCTGCCAAAGCTGGACTTTTTCTCCACGGCGATGGGGTCCCGCCAGCCTCGGAACTGGCCCAGGAAGCGGTCCCGGTCCGTGTCGAAGCCGGCAATGGGGGCGTTAACAGAGTAAAAGGCGTAGTGGTTCCGGCGCTCCCGGTATTCCGTCTTGTGGTAGACGGTGGAGCCTTCGATTTCCACCTCGCCGATGTTCCAGTTGCGCTGGAAATTGGTGGAATCGTCCACCGCGTTCCACAGGCACCATTCCACGGAGCCGTAGACAGTCAGCTTCTTTTCCACGTTGCTTTCATTCTTAATTGTAAGGCGCTGGACCTCCATGGGGGTGTCAATGGGAACGGTTACGGTGAGCTGAGCGCTGACGCCGTCCTTTTCCCCTTCGAAAACCGAGTAGCCCAGGCCGTGACGGCAGCGATAGCTGTCCAGCGGCGTCCGGGCGGGGAGAAAGGCAGGGCTCCAAATCGTATCTCCGTCACAGATATAGAAGCAGCGGCCGCCGTCGTCGGCGGGGACGTTGTTGTAGCGGAAGCGTGTGATCCGCCGCAGCTTGGCGTCCCGGTAGAAGCTGTAACCGCCGCAGGTGTTGCTGACCAGGGAGAAAAAGCCGTTGCTGCCCAGATAGTTGATCCAGGGCAGAGGCGTGTCCGGCCGGGTAATGACGTATTCTCGCGCCTGGTCGTCAAAAAAACCATATTTCATAATGTGTGCACTCCCAATTCGAGAAAAGTCGGGCAGAGAAGCCCCCTTGTAAACATCGAAATCGATTAAGTACATTATAATCGTGAAGCTTTCAAAAGGCAAGAGTTTTTTGAAAAAATGGAAATTTATCTGAATTGCACCAGAACGACAGTTAAAATTTATGCAAAATAACGACAGAAAAGGGCTTGACGAATGAGAAAAGCATGGCTATAATGAAAACAACGAAATCGATTAAGCTCGGTTGAAGCCGTGGAAGGCGGTGCAGGATGGTAACAATCACAGATATTTCAAAAGCCTGCGGCGTCTCCCGAGCGACGGTCAGTAAAGCGCTCAACGGTGCTCCGGACATCTCCCCGGAGACTGCCAGGCGCGTCCGGGAAACGGCTGTCGCCTTGGGCTACCTGCCAAACGCTACGGCCAGAGCCTTGAAGCTGGGGAGAACCTACAACATCGGCGTCCTCTTCTCGGACGCCACCGGCGGCGGCATCTCCCATGAATACTTTTCCCAGATCTTGGAGAGCGTCAAGGCCGAGGCCGAGCGATTGGGTTATGACATCACCTTTATTTCCCGGGACCTGGGCGGCCAGCAGATGGACTACTACGAGCACGCGAAATATCGCAGCTGCGACGGCGTAGTCATCGCCTCGGCGGATTTCAACGACCCGGCCATCGTCCGATTGGCCATGAGCGAGATCCCCACCGTCACCCTGGACTACAGCTTTGACAGCCGAACCTCCATCCTGTCGGACAACGTCCGGGGCATGGACACGCTGGTTCGCTTCGTCTACACCCGGGGCCACCGGCGGATCGCCTTCATTCACGGCGAAATGACCTCCGTTACCCAGAAGCGTCTGGCCAGCTTCAAAAAGACCTGCGCCGCCCTGGGGCTGGAGATCCCGCCGGAGTACATTCGCTCCGCCGTCTACCACGATCCCCGGGCCAGCGGCCTGGCAACCCGGGCCATTCTGGCACTGTCGGAGCGCCCCACCTGCATTATCTACCCGGACGATCTGAGTTTCCTGGGCGGGATGAGCGAGCTGGAGCGGAACGGATTGTCCATTCCGGGAGACATGAGCGTCGCGGGCTACGACGGCATCCCCCTTTCTCAAGTTCTTCGCCCCAGGCTTGCCACCTACCGGCAGGGCGCGGAGCGCATGGGTCGGGAGGCAGCCCGCCTGCTGATCGAGCAGATCGAGCAGCCCGACACCTGGCTTCCCCAGCAGCTTACCGTAGAGGGCGAGCTTCTGCCGGGAGACACGGTGGCTGACATCGGTTAAAGCGCGCAAGCGTTTTAATAATATCAATCAATAGGGCCCTGTGGCCCAAATAAAGAGGACAAGGAGAATCTATCATGAAGAAATTGCTCGCTATCCTTCTGGCGGCTCTGATGCTGCTCAGCGTCGTGGGCTGCGCCGAGAAGAAGGACCCCACCGAAGCCAATGCTCCCGCCAAGCCCCAGGGCAAGGTGTTCAACATCTATGCCTGGAACGAAGAATTCAAGGGTTTCTTTGAGAAGTATTACACCGTTCCCGAAGGCGTCACCGTCAACTGGATCATCAACCCCAGCGACAACGGCGTCTACCAGCAGAAGCTGGACGAGGCTCTGAAGGGCCAGGCCAATGCCAAGGACGACGACAAGATCGACATGTTCCTGGCCGAGGCTGACTACATCGGCAAGTACGTCGATTCCGCCTACACCATGGACGTGACCTCTTTCGGCTTCAAGAACGCCTCCACCATGTACGACTACACCATCAAGGCCGCTTCCGACAGCAAGGGCGTTTGCAAGGGCGTTTCCTTCCAGTGCTGCCCCGCTGCGGTCATCTACCGCAAGAGCATCGCCAAGGACGTTCTGGGCACCGACGATCCCGCCGAGGTTCAGGCTGCCATGGACAGCTGGGAGAAGTTTGACGCTCTGGCTGCCAAGGCCAAGGAAAAGGGCTACTACATGACCGCTTCCTTCGCTGAGACCTTCCGCGCGTTCTCCAACAACTGCACCAAGCCCTGGGTTGACGCCAACAACAACCTGCAGTTCGACCCCCAGATCACCGCTTGGATGGACCAGACCGAGAACTACATCAAGAACGGCTACACCCTGACCGCCGGCGTGTGGGACACTGAGAAGACCAACCAGATGTTCAAGGACGGCAAGACCATGTGCTTCTTCGGGCCCGCCTGGTACTACAACTTCTGCATGAACAACGCGATGGACGCCGAAAAGGGCTGCGTGGGTGACTGGCGCATCGTCAAGGGACCCCAGGCCTACTTCTGGGGCGGCACTTGGCTGCTGGCTGCTACCGGCTCCGACAACACCGAAATGCTGAAGGACATCTTCGAGACCTTCACCGTCAATGAAGACGTCTGCACCAAGCTCGTCCAGAACGAGAACCAGTATCCCAACAACACCAAGATCGTTGAAAAGTTCGCCAAGGACAGCTCCTACGGCAACACCGCCATCCTGGACGGCCAGAACGACATCGCTGTCTTCGCCGAGCTGGCCAAGGACATCAAGTGGGAGAACCACACCAACTACGACCAGCTTCTGAACGAGGGCCTGCAGAACAAGCTGCAGGAGTTCTACAACGGCTCCGTGAGTAAGGACGTCGCTATGAAGAACTTCTACAACTACGTCAAGGAAGTCTACGCCAACATCAACGTCCCCCAGAACTGATCCGATTAAACTGACCGCGGCAGGGGCCTCTGCCCCTGCCGCTGCCATTCCCGCCGGGTGGGAGGAGCTATCATGGAACGAAAAATCCGAAGGAAGGACGGCAGCCTGCGATCTGTCAGCTACGCCAAATGGGGCTACATCTTCATTGTGCCGTTCTTCTTAGCCTATCTGATCTTTACGCTGGTTCCCCAGTTTCTGACCGTTTACAACAGCTTTTTTGAAAACTACCAGGACGGCCTGAACCAGGTCGGTCCCAACTACGTGGGTCTGGATAACTACAAGACCCTCTTTACCCCGGACAGCGCGGGCACCGTCCGCATTGTCAAATACGTGGCCAACACCATGATCATGTGGTTCGCCGGCGCGGTGCCGCAGTTCGTCATCGCCCTGCTGCTGGCCATCTTCTTCACCAGCTATCGGCTGAACATCAAGGGCCAGGGCTTCTTCAAGACGGTGATCTATATGCCGAATTTGATCATGGCCGCTGCCTTTTCGATGCTGTTCTTCACCCTGTTTTCCCGGGTCGGTCCCATCCAGGCCCTGCTGGTAAAAAACGGATGGATCGACGCTTCCTTTGATTTCTTTTCACACAGGATCACCGTGCGCGGCATGATTGCCACCATGAACTTCCTGATGTGGTTCGGCAATACGACCATCGTTCTGATGGCCGGCATTATGGGCATTGACCAGGCCCTGTTCGAGTCCGCCACTCTGGACGGAGCCAACGCCTGGCAGGTTTTCTTCCGGGTGACTATGCCGCTGCTGATGCCCATTTTCGTCTACTGCCTGATTACGGCTATGATCGGCGGCATTCAGATGTTCGACGTGCCCCAGGTCCTCACCAAGGGCAACGGTGCGCCGGATGAGACCACCAGAACCCTGGTCATGTACCTGAATAACTATCTGACCAATAAGAACTACGGCATGGCCGGCGCGATTTCCGTTATCATCTTTATTGTTACCGGCGCTCTGGGCGGCGTGGTCTACAAGATGCTGGTCAAGCAGTACAAGGAACCCCAGCGGCAGCACCGCAGAAGAAAGGGGGATGTCCTGTGAGAGCTCTCAGCGACAACGCAAAGGGCAAGATCAAGCTGACCATCCTCCGGGTGATCGTTTATGCCATCCTGGCCTTCCTGGTCTTCCTGTGCCTGTTCTTCTTCTACCTGATGATTATCAATGCCTCCCGCTCCAACGCCCAGCTTGCCACCGGCTTTGAGATTCTGCCCAAGGAGCATTTCATTGACAATCTGGTCAACGCCTGGAACGACGCATCCATCAATATCCCCCGGGGCATGCTCAACAGCCTGATTATCGCCCTGGCCACCGCCGTTCTGACCACCTATTTCTCCGCTCTGACGGCCTATGGCATCCATGCCTATGACTTCAAGGGCAAGAAGTTCGTGTTCACCTTCATCATGGCGATCATGATGATCCCCGCCCAGGTGTCCGCCCTTGGCTTTGTTCAGATGATGAACAAGTTCAATATGAACAACAGCTACATTCCCTTGATTCTTCCCGGCATGGCTGCGCCCGTGGTCTTCTTCTACATGAAGCAGTACATGGAGAGCGTCCTGCCCCTGGACATTGTGGCGGCGGCCCGGGTGGACGGCTCCGGCGAGTTCCGGACCTTCAACACCATAGTCCTGCCACTGCTGAAGCCGGCGATCGCGGTGCAGATGATCTTCTCCTTCGTTAGCTCCTGGAACAACTATTTCATTCCGGCCCTCCTGTTGGACAAGGCGGAGATGAAGACGGTTCCCATCATGATCGCCCAGCTCCGCAGCGCCGACTACTCCAAGTTCGACATGGGCAAGGTCTACATGTTTATTCTCCTTGCCATCCTGCCCGTGATGCTTGTCTATATCATTCTCTCCAAGTCCATCATCAAGGGCGTCACCGCCGGCAGCGTGAAGGGGTAAGCACATGAAACAATTTACCGGATTTCAACATGGCGTGAACCTGGGCGGCTGGCTTTCCCAGTGCGACTACTCAGAAGAGCGCTGCCGGAACTTCATCCGTCCGGAAGACTTTGCGATCATCAAGGCCTGGGGCGTAGATCACGTCCGGGTCCCGGTGGATTACGATCTGCTGGAGGCCGGCGCCGACGGCGCCGAGCCCCGGGGCTTCGGCTATCTGCGGCTGGCGGCGGACTGCTGCCGTTCCAACGGCCTGCACATGGTTCTGGACCTTCACAAGACCCCCGGCTTCTCCTTTGACCCCGACGAGGGGGAGGGCGGCTTCTTCGAAAGCGAGGCCTTCCAGACGCGCTTCTACCGGATCTGGGAGGAGCTGGCCCGGCGCTTCGCCCGGGATGCCGACATCATGGCCTTTGAGCTGCTGAACGAGGTTACGGAGCGGGAATTCATGCCCGCCTGGAACCGGATCTGGCAGGAATGTGTCCGGCGCATCCGCGTCTTTGCGCCCACAGTTCCCATTCTGGTGGGCGGCTACTGGCACAACAGCGCCCAGTCCGTCAAGGACATTGCCCCGCCCCCCGACGAGTATATCATTTACAACTTCCACTGCTATGAGCCCCTGATCTTTACCCACCAGGGCGCCCACTGGATGCCCACCATGGATCCCAACTTCCGCCTGCCGGTGACGGCCAGCCTGGAAGAGATGGAGCAGGCCAGCCGGGCAATGCTGGGGGAGCGGACCACGCTCCTGGACGGCTGGCCCCAGGGGACAAAGCTCAGCCCCGCCTACTTTGAGGCCTTTGTGGCCTCTGCGGTGGAGGCCGCGGAGGCCCGGGGCGTGGCCCTGTACTGCGGTGAATACGGCGTGATCGACCTGGTCCCGCCGGAGCAGGCGCTGGAATGGTACCGCGTGTTCAGCCGAGCCTTTGACAAGCTTGGCATCGGCCGGGCTGCCTGGACCTACCGGCAGATGGATTTCGGCCTCTCCGATCCCCGGATGGACGGAGTCCGCCCTGCGCTGTTAAAGCTCCTGTAAGCACCCGCCGCCGTTTGTTTTCGACGAATCATATCAAGGAGGATCTGATCCTTATGGCAACTGTCCAACTGGTTAACATCAAAAAGGTCTACCCCCATTCCGGTGAGACCAAAAAGAGAAAGAAAGCAGACGTCTCTGAAAAGAAGACCAACCTTCAGATCACTGATGAGGGCGTCGTGGCGGTGCAGGAGTTCAACCTGGAAATCGCGGACAAGGAATTCATCGTTTTGGTGGGTCCCTCCGGCTGCGGCAAGTCCACCACCCTGCGGATGGTTGCGGGTCTGGAGGAAATCACCGGCGGCGAGCTCTACATCGACGGCAATCTGATGAACTCCGTGGCGCCCAAGGATCGGGACATCGCCATGGTCTTCCAGAACTACGCCCTCTATCCCCACATGACGGTATATGATAACATGGCCTTCGCCCTAAAGCTTCGGCACATGCCCAAGGCGGAGATAGAAAAGAAGGTCATGGAGGCCGCGGAGATTCTGGATATTACCGAGTATCTGGACCGGAAGCCCAAGGCGCTTTCCGGCGGCCAGCGCCAGCGTGTGGCCATCGGCCGGGCCATCGTCCGCGCGCCCAAGGTTATGCTCATGGACGAGCCCCTGTCCAACCTTGACGCCAAGCTGCGCAACGAAATGCGGGCGGAGATCATCAAGCTCCGCAAGCGGATCGATACAACCTTTATCTACGTCACCCACGACCAGACTGAGGCCATGACCCTGGGCGACCGGATCGTTATCATGCGGGACGGCTTCGTCCAGCAGATCGGCACCCCCCAGGAGGTCTTCAATCACCCTGCCAATCTCTTTGTGGCCGGCTTTATCGGCATGCCCGTCATGAACTTCTTCGACGCGGAGCTTCAGGAGGAAGCCGGGAAATACTTTGTTTCCCTGGGCGGCATCCGGGTGGAGCTCTCTGCCGAGAAGGAAGCCCGCTTGAAGGCCAAGGGCGTCAAGAGCCAGAGCGTCACCCTGGGCGTCCGTCCGGAGCATACGGACGTGGCGGACACCGGCATCCTGGGCCGGGTGGATGTGGCGGAAATGATGGGCTCCTCTGTCCATCTGCACATCACCGCCGAGGGCCGGGACGTGATCATCATTGTCCCCACTGTGGATCTGGAAGGCAGCTTCAACATGGGCGACAGTGTTCACTTTACCTTCAACGGCAAGGTTGCCCACGTCTTCTCCAAAGAGGACGACCACAATCTGGAATACTGAAACATCCTCTGATACTACTCTCCTTTTTCATCTTCCTTTTTCTCCTTTTTCTTCCCCGCACCGGGCCGTCTCCATTCGGAGGCGGCCCATTTTTACGGACAAGAGCGGTTCCTTGTCTTGCCTGGCAAAACAAGGAACCGCCCCCATTCGGTTTTTCTTTAGTTGTCCGAAAGGATGGCATCAACTTCCGCAGGACTGGGCATGGAGCGGAGGGCACCCTGCCTGGTGGTGACCAGGTAGGCTGCCGCGTTGGCAAAGCGGAGCATCCGGCGCAGGCCCTCGGGGCTGCGGCCCTTCAGACCCTGTTCCCGTACGTCGTGCAGGACGCAGGCACAGAAGGTGTCGCCCGCGCCGGTGGTATCCACAGTGCCGCCCAGCAGAAACGCCGGAGCGAAAAGCTCGTGGCCGCAGCAGAAGCAATAGCTGCCCCCGGGACCGCAGGTGACGTTCATCATCCGGACGTTCGGAAATTCCTGCAGCAGCTTTCGGGCGCCTGCCGGGTAGTCGGGAGCGGCCCCCTCGGCCCGACGGCCTTCGGGGCCCCATACGGCCTCGGGGAAGAGAAACGCAAGCTCTTCGTCGGAGATTTTGAGAACGTCGCACTGGCTCAGACCCCAGACCGTCTGGGCTCTGGCGTCTTCCATGGAAGTCCAGAGGGGCGGCCGAAGATTGGGATCGAAGGAGATCAGCGCGCCGCCGGTTTTCGCGGTCAGCACGGCGGTCTTTGTGGCGTTCCGGACGCCCTCGTGGGTCATGGACAGCGTGCCGAAGTGGAAGATCTCGCAGTCCCGCAGCAGGTTCCGGTCCAGCTCCTCCTCCCGGAGCATCATGTCCGCCCCGGGGCTGCGGTAGAAGGAGAAGTCCCGATCCCCGTCAGGCAGCCTGTGGACCACGGCCAGCGTGGTGGGAATCTGAGGGTCCTCCAGCAGACCTCGCAGGTCGATCCCCGTCTCCGAAACTGTCTGCCGGAGCTGGCGGCCATAGACGTCCCTGCCGACCTTCCCGATGAAGGCCGTCCTGCGGCCCAGCTTTTGCAGCATGGCCAGCACGTTGCAGGGGGCGCCGCCGGGATTGGCCTCCCAAAGGGGATTCCCCTGGGGGCTTTGTCCGGCCTCGGTGAAGTCGATCAGGAGCTCGCCCAGCGCAACTACGTCAAATGATTTCATAGCAAAATACCTCCGTTGTTTCTGGAAAGCTGGCGTGGCTTACACGCTGAACAGCAGCTCCGCGTAGGCAGGGAAGGGCCAGTCTGCGGCAGGCACCAGAGCCTCCGCCCGGTCGCAGGACGCCCGCAGCCGGTCCATGGCGGGCCGGAGCCGATCCCGAATGGCGGCTGCCTGGAGTGCGGCGGCGGGGATCCCTGTGAGCTCCGCGGCTGTCTGCTCCAGATCACCGGCCTGGGCGTCGATGGCGTCGGTCAGTTCCGACAGCCGGGCCACCCGGTCAGCCTCACAGGCGCAGGCCAGAGTCGGCGCAAAGGCCCGCTTGGCTGCCGCCGAGGCCGCCAGCTTTCCGGTAAAGGCGCAGATGGCGGGCAGGATCTCCTGCCGGGTCATGGAGAGCATGGTCTTGGCCTCAATGTGGACGGTCTTGCAGTAGTGGTCCAGCAGGGCCTCGCAGCGGGCGGCCAGCTCCGTCAGGGAATAGACCCGGTGCCGCTTGAAGAGCGCCACGTTCTTTTCGTCCAGCAGGTGGGGCAGGGCGTCCGCCGCAGTGGGGTAGTTGCAGAGCCCCCGCTTGGCGGCCTCCTCCAGCCAGGCCTGGTCGTAGCCGTTGCCGTTGAAGATGATCCGCCGGTGGTCCCGGAAGGTCTCCAGGATCAGCCGGTGCAGGGCGGCCGGAAAGTCCTCTGCCGCTTCCAGCCGGTCGGCAAAGATCCGCAGGGATTCCGCCACGGCGGTGTTGATCATAATGTTGGCGCAGGCGATGCTGTCGGCGGAGCCCACCATGCGGAACTCAAACTTGTTGCCGGTGAAGGCGAAGGGAGAGGTGCGGTTCCGGTCCGTGTTGTCCCGGGCGAAGCGGGGCAGGGCGTCCACCCCCAGCTTCAGGGTGGTCTGCTGGGCGGCGTTGTAGGGCCGCTGGGCCACAATGGCGTCCATGATGGCGGTGAGCTCGTCGCCCAGGAAGATGGACACCACGGCGGGGGGCGCTTCGTGGGCGCCCAGCCGGTGATCGTTTCCGGCGGTGGCCGTGGAAATGCGAATCAGATCCTGGTAGTCGTCCACGCCCTTGATGACGGCGCAGAGGAAGAGGAGGAACTGGGCGTTTTCGTAGGGCGTGTCGCCGGGGGAGAGGAGGTTTATCCCCGTGTCCGTGGAGACAGACCAGTTGTTGTGCTTGCCGGAGCCGTTGACCCCCGCAAAGGGCTTCTCGTGGAGCAGGCAAACCAGATCGTGGCGCAGGGCTACCTTTCGCATCACGTCCATCATCAGCTGGTTCTGATCCGTGGCGATGTTGGTGGTGGTGTAGACCGGGGCCAGCTCATGCTGGGAGGGGGCCACCTCGTTGTGTTCGGTCTTGGCCAGGATGCCCAGGGCCCAGAGTTCCCGGTCCAGTTCCTCCATGTAGGCGGCCACCCGGGGCTTGATGGAGCCGTAGTAGTGGTCGTCCATCTCCTGTCCCTTGGGGGGCGGGGCCCCGAACAGGGTCCTGCCGGTGAAAATCAGGTCCTTCCGCCGTTGATAGAGGGCCCGGTCAATGAGAAAATATTCCTGCTCTGCCCCCACGCAGGTCCGAACCTTCCGGACCTCGTGATTGCCGAAGAGCCGGAGGATCCGCAGGGCCTGCCGGTTGAAGGCGTCCATGGAGCGCAGCAGCGGCGTCTTCTTGTCCAGCGCCTCGCCGCCGTAGGAGCAGAAGGCGGTGGGGATGCAGAGCGTTTTGCCCTTGAGAAAGGCGTAGGAGGTGGGGTCCCAGGCGGTGTAGCCTCTGGCCTCAAAGGTGGCCCGCAGGCCGCCGGAGGGGAAGGAGGAGCCGTCGGCTTCTCCCCGAATCAGCTCCCGGCCGGAGAATTCCGGGATAATCCGCCCGTCGGAGGCGGGACTGATAAAGCTTTCGTGCTTTTCGGCGGTGATGCCGGTCATGGGCTGGAACCAGTGGGTGAAGTGGGTGGCCCCGTGCTCCAGCGCCCAGGTCTTCATGGCGGCCGCCACCGCGTCTGCTACGGCAGGCTCCAGCTCGGAACCCTCGTCAATGGTCCGGCGGAGCTTCTGATAGAGCTCCGCGGACAAGGTGGCCTTCATCACCCGGTCGTCAAATACCAGCCGCCCAAAGCAGTCAAAATCGTGTTCCATAGCGCATCCCCCTTTGCTCGTTTGGATTGTTATATTATATTGAATATTCATGCGCATGTCAAGGGGAAAACAGTGCATTTTTGAGGAAAACTGATGGGCTGCCGCGAATAAAAATTCCGCCCAGCAAGTTGCTCGGCATTGGCGGCAATCTTCACTGCCCACGAAAAAAGAAACCGAGAATAAACGAAAAATGATATACAAATCACACAAGTCTGTGTTATATAATAGGCATAGAAAAGAGGTGGGCAACATGAAGCTGCTTCTGATTGAGGACGATCTGCAAATCTGTAAAGTCATTCAAAAGTTTTTCAGGGATCAGGGGGCGGAAATCACTGCCGTACATGACGGCGACACGGCCCTGCGGGTGGCGGAAACGGAACTTGAAAAATATACTCTGGTGCTACTGGATATTATGCTCCCCGGGGCGGACGGGTTCACGATCTGCCGGGCCATCCGCAAGAACAGCGAAATTCCCGTGATTTTTATTACCGCCAAGGGCCGGGAGGAGGACATTCTCCGGGGCTACGCCTTGGGCTGTGACGACTACATCGTCAAGCCCTTTCTGCTCTCTGCCCTCTACGCCAAGTGTACCGCTCTGGTGAAGCGAACGGCGGGGCGGCCTGAGCGGGTGCTGACCTGCGGGGAGATTCGGCTGGATACGGGGAAGCTCACCTGCTGTGTGGGAGAGCGGGAGGTGGAGCTGGCCCCGAAGGGCTTTGCGATTTTATACTATCTGATGGAGCATCCCGGCTGGGTAGTGGATCGGGACACCCTGCTGCGGAAGGTCTGGGGCGAGGATTATTTCGGCGTGGATCGGGTGGTGGACAACCACGTGAAACGGCTGCGCAAGGCCCTGGGCCCCGCCGGAGCCCAGATCCACACCGTCTTCGGCCGGGGCTATAAGCTCACGCCGTAGGGACGGCCAAAGCCTTCCCCCTGGGGGGTAGGTGTCATCGGGCGTCTCACGGAAGCCCGATGACGGATGAGGTGGTGCCTCGTCCGAAGAGAAGGAAGTGAATATTGAAATAAGAAAAGGAGAGAACATGAAAAAAACCATTTTCAAACAAAAGCGCTTCACGCTGCTGCCGCTGCTGCTGCGCACGCTGGCCCTGGCGCTGGCCCTGATGCTGATATTCGCCGTTGCTCTTCAGATCTATATTTACCAAAGCATCACCCAACAAGTCCGGGAGGAGGTGAATGACTGTCTGAGTGGTATTCAGAAACGAATTGAGAATAACAATTATCTGGTAAAGGCGGGGACGAAGTGGAATCTTCGGTTCACCCTTGCAACCTATGATTTCTTTGCCTATCTGCCGGGGAGCGAGTATCCGGTGCTGGAAACGAGCTTCTCTCCCGATTGCTCCTCGGCCGTTATGCTGCTGGACAGCCGGGGCGATGTCCTGGCTTCCAACCAACTGTTCCTGTGGGAGCGCCTCTGGTTTTCGGATCTTGCCGAGCCCATCGACGACCAGGATGCCCGCCAGCAAAGCTTTCAGAGCGTATTTTTTTTCTGCGACCCCGAGGAATTGCCGGAGGCAGACCAGATTTTTGCCGACTATCTCCGATATATGGAGGAGGTCAAAACCCAGGAATTTCCGAGTGGAGTCACCGTAGAACTTTTCAGTGCCTATCTCAACCGGGAAACCCATACCTACCTTCCCCGTTCCGGCAACATGGATTACGGATCCTATCAGGATGGCTTTGTTGTGGACGCGAATCTGCCCGGCTACTCGCTGGAGGTGATTCATCCAGGAGAACTGTGGGATTATGATGCCAATTCGGACTACGTCTATAGCGGCGTTGGTGGGCTGTTTGGTGGGGAAAGCCGGGAGGTGCTGGAAAAGCTGGGAGGAATCAAGCCCTATTGCTTCGGTACCCCCATGGCAGAAAACCGGGTCACCGTGGAGCAGCTGGGGGGCGGACTGGTGCTGTTTGACGGAGTTGCCCAAGTGGAAATGGAGGGCAAGCCCTGCTGGCTCAACGTGCGCATCCAGTTCAATTACAGAGCCCCGATGGTTGTCCGGTACTTTTGGACGCGCACGCTTCTGTTTGCGGGGGTAGTTACAGTTCTGTCCATAGCCTGGTGCTGTTGGCGGTACTGGCGGGAGAAGGCGGTCATGGAGAAGGTTCGCAGAAGCCTCACCGACACGCTGGCCCACGATATCAAGACACCTCTTATGGCCATCAGCGGCTACACGGAAAACGTGCTGAAGGGCAAGCTGACCGAAGCGGAGGAGAAGGAGTATCTGTATTCCATTCTCGACAACGTCGCCTATACGGATAATCTGATCAGCCGGACGCTCTATCTCAACCACATGGAGCAGGGGAAGAAGGGCAAGCCCGAAGCGGTGCAGCTTGCGCCGCTGGCGGAGAAGCTGCTGACCAAGTACGATCTGATGCTCCGCGAAAAGCGCATCCAGACTGCGCTCAGCGGCGGGGCCGAGCTGCAGGCGGACCCGGCGGCCCTGGAGACGATTCTGGAAAACCTGATCTCCAACGCGGTCAAGTACACCCCGGAGGGCGGGAAAATCCAGATCAAAATGGACAAGAAGACTCTGACGGTCACGAATACCGTCACGCAGAAACTCGACGTGAAGAAGCTCAAGGAGCCCTTCGTCCGGGGCGACGCGGCCCGGAGCAACGTGAAGGGCAACGGCCTGGGCCTCGCCATCGCGGACCGCGCGGCCAAGGCCAACGGCTTCAAGCTGAAGCTCTCCTGCACGGATACGGAGTTTCAGGCGGAATTGAAATTCTGAATTGCGAATAAAGCCGGTTCTGTGATTGCCTGCAATCGCGGAACCGGCTTGTTTATGTTTTCGAAAACTTTTTTTGCGAAAGGATATACCCAGGATATAAGTTTGTGATATATAATAGACGTAGAAACGAGGTGCGAAACCATGAAGATTCTGCTGATTGAAGATGATCTGCAAATCTGCGAGGTCGTACAGACCTATTTTGAAGAAAGAGGGGCCGAGATTAAGACGATTTCAGACGGCGCGGCTGCCCTGCACGCGGTGGAACGAGAAATCGGCCAATACGCCCTGGTGCTGTTGGATATTATGCTTCCCGGCGCGGACGGGTTCACGATTTGCCGGACGATCCGTAAAAACAGCGAGATCCCCGTGATTTTTATCACCGCCAGGGGCCGTGAGGAGGACATCCTCCACGGCTACGCCCTGGGCTGCGACGACTACATCGTTAAGCCCTTCCTGCTTTCTGCCCTCTACGCCAAATGTACCGCCCTGGTGAAGCGGACGGAGAAGGAACCGGGTAAGCTGCTGCACTGCGGCGCGATTTGCCTGGATGCAGCAAAGCTGTGCTGCACCGTGGACGGACAGGAGGTGGAGCTGACTCCGAAGTGCTTTGCTGTGCTCTACTATCTGATGGCGCGCCCGGGTTGGACGGTGGATCGGGATACACTGCTGGATCGGGTCTGGGGCGCAGATTACGAGGGCGTGGACCGGGTGGTTGACAACCACATCAAGAAGCTGCGCAAGGCCCTGGGCCCTGCCGGAGCGCAAATTCGCACCGTCTTCGGCCGGGGCTATAAGCTCGTGCCGTAGGGAAGGCGTTCCGCCTCCCGCGAACCACGGGACGGGAAACTCGTCCCCTACGGCCTGCAGCGCCGGCAGCCTGCCGGCCTTGGCCGACTGACGGAATGTAAAATGAAAAAAGCGGAATGAAAAGGACGGCGGACGCGGACTGCCGCGCCAGTGTGCGCACTGGCTCGCAACGACAGGCGGGGAAATCTGACTGTAGGGGGCGGCGTCCTCGACACCCCGAAAAAAGTGTAAGGAGAGAACCAATGAGAAAGAGAAGAAACAAATTAGTCCAAAAGCGCGTTACCCTGCGGACCCTGCTGCTGCGGGCTCTGGCGGCGGTGCTGACGCTGACTGCGGTTTTTTCCGTGGGCTTTCAGATTTATCTGACAAATTACATTGACGGTCAGTGCAGCAGAAGCGTCGACGGATACTTGAGGCGCAGGAGTAGTCGCATCGGGGAAATCCAAAAGGAATATGATCGGACGAATTGGATGCCGATAATCCATACAGAGCTGTTGATGACAGGAAGCGGCTTTGGCGCGTTCCCTCTGCCGGGCTCTGAGAAATACGGGATTGATCCCGGTTGGACCCCGAACTGTTACGGCTGCGCCGTACTGACGGATGAGCAGGGCAATCTCACAGTATCCAACCGGAGGGCCCTGGCAGGCAGCTTTGCTTTTTCGTCCTTCTATTATGGAGATGACAGCGCGGAGCCGGAGTCTGACAGCGGCTTCTACCTGTGCGATCCGCTGCAGTTGAATATCCCGGAGCTCACGCAGCTGTTTGATCGGTACGACAGCCTTTTGCTGCAGGCGGAGCAAGATCCGGAGTTCCGCTATTTAGATGAGTATTATACTCCGAACATTAACGTGCGTATGGAGTTTACTAGCGCTTATGTCAACCGGGAGACCCACACTTTTATCCCCTACGAGGGTGCGTTGATCAAATATGTCTGTGACGAGGATTATTACTCACAAGATGCCGAGCGATTCCCTGTATGCATTGATATAGACCTGCCCGGTTATGATTTGGTAAAAATTTGCGACTCGGAAGATTTAGAATATCCGTGCATAACGGCCCTGCGGCTTTACGGTGTAAAACCGGAGGTAATAGACGAGTTTGGTAAGCGGCGGGACTTTAGCCAGAACGTGAACTATACCGACCAATTTGACGACGGAAAAACGATTACAATGGGGAGTACTGCTGTCATAATCGATCAGCAGCGATACCTGCTTTCAGCGCGGATCATCGTAGACTACGCTGCTCCGCCCGTGGTGAAATACTTCTGCACGAGAGTGCTGCTCTTCGCGGCGGGCATCTCCCTCCTGGCCCTGCTCTGGTGCCTGTGGAAAAATCAGAAGAATAAGCTGCGCTATGCCATGGAGGACTACCAGCGCGCGCTCACCGACAACCTGGCCCACGACATCAAGACACCCCTGATGGCCATCAGCGGCTACGCGGAGAACATCCGGGACGGGAGTCTTCCGGAAGCAAAGCAAAAACAGTACGTCGGCGCCATCATTGAAAATGTTTCCTATACGGACGCCCTGGTCAGCCGGACACTCCGGCTTAACCACATGGGGGAGACCAAACAGGGAAAGCCGGAGGAGATTGCCGTTGGGGAACTGGTGGGGGAGCTGCTGCGGAAATATGAGCTTCTGATCGAGGAGAAGCAGATTACTTACAGCATCGACGGCGGCGTCACGGTGCAGGCGGACCCGGCGGCCCTGGAGACGATCCTGGAAAACCTGATCTCCAACGCGGTCAAGTACACGCCGGAGGGCGGGATAATCCAGATCAAAATGGACAAGAAGACTCTGACAGTTACGAATACCGTCACGCAGAAGCTCGACGTGAGGAAGCTCAAGGAGCCCTTCGTCCGGGGCGACGGGGCCCGGAGCAACGTGAAGGGCAACGGCCTGGGTCTCGCCATCGCGGACCGCGCGGCCAAGGCCAACGGCTTCAAGCTGAAGCTCTCCTGCACGGACACGGAGTTTCAGGCGGAATTGAGACGCTGAACAGAATCGGGGACGTTCCCCCTGCAACGCAGAGGGGAGCGTCCCTGCGCTTTTCCTTGACAGCGTCGCCGCGGCGTGATAGCATAGAGCCACAAATGCCCCGCAAGGGGAGAATGAGAGGAACACGCAATGCAAGAACAGAAACTCCACGGATTCATTCCCGTCCGGACCCGGGCCTTTGCCGAGTTGGACGGCACCCTGCGGGAGTACGTCCACGAAAAGACCGGCGCCCAGCTCTGCTGGCTGGACCGGAAGGACGAAAACAAGACCTTTTCTATCGCCTTCAAGACCCTGCCCGAGGATTCCACCGGCGTCTTCCACATTCTGGAGCACTCCGTCCTCTGCGGCTCCGACAAATACCCGGTGAAGGAGCCCTTTGTGGAGCTGCTGAAAAGCTCTGTCCAGACCTTTTTGAACGCCATGACATACCCGGACAAGACGGTCTACCCCGTCTCCAGCCGGAACGACCGGGATCTGCTGAACCTGATGGACGTCTACCTGGACGCGGTTTTCCACCCGGCCATCTACCGCAAGCCGGAAATCTTCCGGCAGGAGGGCTGGCGCTTCGAGGGAGAAGGGGAGTCGGTCTGCCGGCAGGGCGTAGTGTTCAATGAGATGAAGGGCGCTTTTGCCTCCCCGGAACGGATTCTGGACATGGAGCTGGATAAGCTCCTCTACCCGGACAACTGCTACGGCTTCGTCTCCGGCGGCGACCCGGCCCATATCCCGGAGCTGAGCTACGAGCAGTTCATTGCCAATCACAGGAAATACTATCATCCCTCCAACGCCAGGATCTCCCTGGTGGGCAGCGTGGACCTGGAGGCCTGCCTGGAGAAGATCGACAGCTTCCTGCAGGACTATGACCGGCAGGCGCTTTGCTTTGACATCCCCATGCAGCAGCCCGGCCCCGCCCGGCGCAGCACCGTGGAATATGCCATCGGTCCCGAGGAGGACCCTGCCGGGCGGACCATCGTTTCCAACGCCGCCCTGCTCTGCGCCTTTGACGACGATCTGCGCAACGACGCCTTCTCCGTCCTGGCGGACTACCTGACCGGCGACGACGAGGCCCCCTTGAAGCGGGCCGTGCTGGATGCGGATCTGGCCCAGGACTTTGAGGTGAAGCTGGAGGACGGCATCCAGCAGTCCTACGCCGCCTGGGTGGCCTGGAACACGGACCCGGACAAGCAGCCCGCCCTGGAGCGGACGGTCCGGGAGACCCTGGACCGTCTGGTCAATCAGGGCCTGGACCGGGACCGGCTGGAGGCCTGCTTCCGCCGTCACGCCTTTGAGCAGCGGGACCGGGACAGCGGCTACGCCCCCCGGAGCCTTTCCGAGGCCCTGGACATGCTGGACACCTGGCTCTACGGCGGCGACCCGGCCCAGGGCCTGCTGGCGGAGGATGCCTTGGGGGAGCTGGGAAAAGCCCTTGCCACTGACTTCCCGGAGAGACTTTTGCGGGAGATTTTCCTGGAGAACGAGCACAGCGTGACCGTCACGCTGGTGCCCTCCGTTACCCTGAGCGCCCGGCGGGCGGAGCAGGAGCAGGCAAACGTCCGGGCCATCACCGCCGCCTGGACCGAGGCGGATTGGGCCGCCCAGGCGGAGCAGGCGGAGACCCTGCGGCTTTGGCAGCAGACCCCGGACAGCGAGGCCGCCCTGGCGACCATCCCCATGCTGCGGATCGAGGACCTGGCCCAGGCCCCCGCGCCCCTGGGGATGACCGAGACCCGGCTGGGAGGGCTGCCGCTGCTGCGCCATAAGACGGGCAGCAAGCTGGCTTTCCTGCGAGCCCATTTTGAGGCATCCGATCTGAAGCTGGAGGAGCTGCCGGTGCTTTCCGTCCTCTGCGAGCTGCTGGGAGCCATGGGCACCGCCAGGTATGACCGAACCCGTCTGCCCCTGGAGCTGATGCGCACCGTGGGACGAATCAACGTGAAGCCCGCGGTGGTGGAATGCAAGACGCCGGATCGCTGCCGGGTGTTCCTCTCCGCTGTTCTGGCCTGCCTGCCGGAGCTGGGAGAGAAGGCCGCGGCCCTGCTGGGGGAGATTCTGACGGCCACCCATTGGGATGATCTGCCCATGCTCCGGGACAACCTGCAGCAGATGGCCCTGAACGCCCAGATGGCGCTGTCCACCGCGGGGCACCGCTACGGCGTCTCCCGGCTGGGCGCGGGCATCACCGCCCACGGCGCCGCCCAGGAGTATACTGCCGGTGTAGAGTACGTCCGCTGGCTGAAGCGCATGAGCACCGCGGACGACGAGACCCTGCGGGGACTTCTGCGGGATATGGAGGCCCTGAACCGCCGTCTGGCGGTGCGGGAACGGATGATTCTATCCGCCAACGAGCAGGTCAGCGAGGCCGCCTTGGAGGCTCTGCGGTCGGCGATCCCGGTTTCCGGGCAGCCGGTCCCCGGGCCCGCAGTCTACGCTCTGCCCGGCGCCCGCCGGGAGGGCGTGGGGATTCCCGCTGCCGTGGGCTTTGCCTGCATGGGCTCCAACCTGCTGCTTCATGGCCGGAAGTACCACGGCAGCTTCCCGGTTCTGACCAAGGTGCTGAATTACACCTACCTCTGGAGCGAGATCCGGGTCCAGGGCGGCGCCTATGGCTGCGGCTTTAGCTGCAAGGCAAGCGGTGACCTCGGCTACTACACCTATCGGGATCCCCAGCCCGCCCGCTCCCTGGGCGTCATGAAGGCTGCGCCGGCCTATCTGCGGAGCTTCTGTGCCGAAAACCCGGACCTGACGGGCTTTATTCTGGGCTCGGTTTCCGCAATGGATCCCCTCCGGGGGGAGGAGGAGACAGTCTCCGCGGGAGAAAAGCGCTGGATCCGGGATGTCACCGAGGAGGACGTGTGCCGCCTGTATGACCAGCTGCTCCACACCACCCCCGCCGATCTGCTGGCTCTGATCCCTGCGCTGGAGGAGCTGGCCGCGGAGCAGGCGGTCTGCGTCACCGCCGGAAAGCCTCTGTTGGAGGCCTGCGAACTGGAGCGTGTGATTTCCGTCTGACCGAAGCCTATAACTTTCCCTCATAGGAGCTATAAATTCTTCTCATGGATTTTTTGGGATTTTTCATCATATTTTCATGAAATGCCCCTTGAAAATTGGCACTGAACAGCCTATAATGCACAATGGAAGCGTTTGGGGCATTTCGTCTGCCTGCGTTGCCCGGCTTCCGGAAAACATGGGGCGCTGACCCCGGCGCTGAACGCGCACAAAAAGGAGATTATCATGCTGAAACTCTACGAAACCGGTATCTATCTTGTTGACGGCGAGAAGATCGTCACGGATCCCGCCCAGCTTCCCAAGCAGGTTTCCCAGGAAGAAGCCAGCAAGGGCACCATGGCCTATGGCATCCTGAAGGCACACAACACGACGGACGACATGGAGAACCTCAAGCTGAAGTATGACTCCATGGCTTCCCATGATATCACCTATGTGGGCATTATCCAGACCGCCCGCGCCTCCGGCATGAAGGAATTCCCTCTGCCCTATCTGCTCACCAACTGCCACAACTCCCTGTGCGCCGTCGGCGGCACCATCAACGAGGACGACCACAAGTTCGCCCTGTCTGCTGCCCATAAGTACGGCGGCATCTACATCCCCACCAATCTGGGCAATATCCACTCCCTGAACCGGGAGCTCATGGCCGGCTGCGGCAAGATGATTCTGGGCTCCGACTCCCACACCCGCTACGGCGCTCTGGGCACCCTGGCTGTGGGCGAAGGCGGCGGCGAGCTGGCCAAGCAGCTGGTTGGCCGTACCTACGACTTCAAGCGCCCCGGCGTCATTGCCATCTACCTGACCGGCAAGCCCCGTCCCGGCGTCGGCCCCCACGACGTGGCCCTCACCCTGGTGGGCGAGACCTATAAGAACGGCTATGTGAAGAACAAGGTCATGGAGTTCGTTGGCCCCGGCATCAAGAACCTGCCCATCGAATACCGCAACGCCATCGACGTCATGACCACCGAGACCACCTGCTGGTCCTCCGTGTGGGTCACCGACGAGGAGACCAAGCGCTACTTCACCATGCACGGCCGTCCCCAGGACTACAAGGAAATGAAGCCCGCAGCTGTCACCTACTACGACGGCTGCGTCTACGTGGACCTGTCCAAGATCGAGTGCACCATCGCCATGCCCATGCACCCCTCCAACATCTACACCATCCACGAGCTGCAGGAGAACGCGGCTGACATCCTCCACATTGTGGAAGAGAACGCCAACAAGCAGCTCAAGAAGGTCAAGATGGACCTGTCCTCCAAGTTCCATGACGGCGCTGTCTGGTGCGAGCAGGGCGAGATCGCCGGCTGCTCCGGCGGTACCTACGACTCCATCTGCGCGGCTGCCGATATCCTCAAGGGCCGTTCCGTGGGCAACGGCGCTTTCACTCTGAGCGTCTACCCCGGCTCCATGCCCGCCTTCGCCTCCCTGGTCAAGACCGGCCGTGTGTTCGA
>JAEEGH010005003.1_pt1 | contig 33659 bp, 26 predicted proteins | sample 9134181 | NCBI WGS metagenome assembly JAEEGH01 (sample SAMN16246544, study PRJNA631951) | gut metagenome | biome: gut microbiome; feature: rumen; material: DP-attached | host: Bos | place: Iran: Karaj | collected 2018-10
CCTTCAGTATATCATCAACTTTGCCCTGGCATCCTCTGATAACTGCGATGCCGTGAGCCGAAAGCTTGTTGTAGGCTCCCATGCCCATGTTGCCAGCCAGCATGAGGGTGATGCCCATCTCCTGCATGACAGATGCTATGTTCGATTTGCATCCGCATCCTTCAGGAGAATCCAGACGCTCTTGCTTTACAACTTGCTTATGTTCGTCGAGTGTTACTACTGTATAATAGGCACAGTGCCCAAAGTGGTCATCTACCATGCCATCGCGTGTGGGAATTGCTATTAACTTCATATTTGTGTGATATATTTTATTTTTGGATTGCAAAGATACGAAAAATCCTCCATATCTGCCTGATACGGAGGATTCTTTTGTGATTTATTAGGAGTCGAGCCAGCGCTTAACGGTGGCGACTTTGTCTTTGCTCACAATGATTTCCTCGTCGGGGGCGGCGGTCATGTGGATGCGCATCTTGCCGAGGAAATAGGTGGAGAGTTTCTGTACGGCAGCGGCGCTGATGATGAACTGACGGTTCACACGCATAAAGCGCTGGGGATCGAGCTGGGTCTCTACTTCTTCGAGGGTCATGTGAAGGGTGTGGTACTTACCAGTAATAGTGCAGAGACGCACAACACCGTCACGGATGGTGATATGACTCACGTCGCTTACGGGGATAATCAGGAACTCGTCTGCACGATGGGGAATGAGGAAGCGCTCACGATAGCGGATGGTCTGGCTTTTGACTGATTCAAGCAATTGGGCGATGGCATCGGTCGTTGATGGAGAGTTTAGAGTTGAGAGTTTAGAGTTGAGAGTTACTTCAACCTTTGCCAAGGCAGCATGCAGCTCCTCGCTGTCGATGGGTTTCAGCAGGTAGTCGATGCTATTGAAACGGAAGGCCTGTACAGCATAGTGGTCGAAAGCCGTGGTGAATATGACGGGAATGGCCTCGGGTACTGTTCGAAGCGACTCGAAGCTGAGTCCATCGCCTAATTGAATGTCGCTTAAGATGAGGTCTATATCGCTGTGTGCACCATCAGCAAAAAAGGACTTCACCTCAGCATTGCTGGCACAAGTACCTACTACCAGGTGCCAACCTTCGAGCATGCGCTGCAGTCGGGCGGCATTGCTCTGTTCATCTTCTATAATCAGTATCTTCATCGTTCGATAGGAATTAGCGGAATGGTGACGCGGTACTCGTCAAGCGTGTCATTAATGACCACCTTTTGCGAGGTCAACAGACGGTAACGCTCCACGATGTTATGCTGGCCGACACTTGTCGATTCAGCTGTTGTGATGGGCTGCTTGCGGTTGCTCACGCTGATATGCTGTCCCTCGGCAGTCACGTCGATGACGAGCGGACGCTCCTTGGTATGCTCATTGTGCTTGATGGCGTTCTCTATCAGCATCTGAAGGGCGGCTGGTGGCAACTTCCCCTGTGTCTTAGCCACATCATCAGCTATCCTTACCAGAATCCCCTCGCCGAATCGCTGCTGCAGCAGGGCCAGATAGCGGTCGAGGAATGCCAGTTCCTCCTGTAGCGTCACCGTCTCGTGGTCGAGGTGCGACAGCGTATAGCGATACACCTTCGATAGGTTCATCAGATAGCTGGATGCCCGCTTGGGATCTACCTCTATCAGTTCGGCCAGGATGCTGAAGTTATTGAATACGAAGTGCGGACTCAACTGGTTCTCTAATGCCTGCAGACGGAACTTGTCACGTTCCCGCTCGGCCTTCTCGCGCGACCGCCAATAGTAGAGCGTCACCACCGTCGTAAACAGACAGCAAGCGGCGTAATCCACCAACATCTCCCACGATTGCCAAGGCCATCCGTGCTTGAACATCTCCCTGAAATCCTCATCGGTAATCAGCCACAACGCATAGTAGAACAGCAGTCCCAGCACCGAGAGCCCCAGCACCAGCAATACTCCATGTATGATTCGTTTCAGTTTCATGCGGCAAATATACAAATTATTTTTGATATGTGAATGGCGGCAGCAAACTTTTCACTTTTCACTCTTCACTCTTCATTACCATCCGCCGCCCCAGTCACCCCAGTCGCCGTCCCATTCCTCGTGCTCTTTCTTTTCCTTGAGGTTGTTCTTGCCGCCCAGGATGTTGAAGCGATAGACGACGCGGAGCATGCCGTACTGATAGATGGCGTTATGGCGCGAGTCGGTGCGCATGAGGGCGTCGATGGTTCGGCTGATGTTGGTCTGCTGCCCCAGGATGTCGTTGACTTCGAGCATCACGGTGAGGGCGCGGCCACGGAGGAATGAATGTGACACCTGCGCGTTCCACAGCAGTTCGTTGGTGTTCATCTCACTTTGAGCATACCCCCGTCGGCTGCTCATACCGATGTCCGTCGAGAGCGACGTGCCCCACGGTGCGGTCCATTCCAACTCGGCACCGTATGAGAAGTCGTAGGTGTTCATGTTCCCCATCGGGTTCAGGTCGTTTTTTGAGTTCGCATAGTCGAGCCGTCCGTTGAGCGCGATGCTGATCTGGTCTTTACGGTAGGAGAGGTCGAGGCCTGAGTTGAGGTTCATGCTCCGCGTGACGGATTTTAAGTCTGCATCGCCGCCCTCAAAGTCGTTGTTGTAGAATCCCACGTGGCGTGAGTAGTCGCCGCCCAGGTCGATGCCGATGTTGAAGAGCTTCTGCTTGCCCAGCCCCGTGTTGAAGCCCACGCCGCCACCGCCGTTCCAGTTGCCGTTGATGTTCATCGGCATCGTGGTGCGCACGCCTGTCGTATTGTCGTAGGTGGTCTTGTTGTCGATGCTGTTGCGGGTGGCGCTGAACCATAGCCAGGAGTAGATGCCCCGCTGCTGTTCGGCCTTGTAGCTGTTGAAGTTGGCGAAGACGCTGTGCGTGAACGAAGGTTTCAGGCCTGGATTTCCCTTGGTGATGACGAGCGGGTTTGAGTCGTCGGTGATGTCGAGCAGGTTGGTCATGCTCGGCTGACGTGTCCGTCCGTTGTAGCGCACGTGCAGATTAGTCTGTTTGTCAAAGTTCCAGCGCAGGTTCACGCGTGGTGCGACGTTGAAGACGTTTCGCGTGACCTCGGGATACTCCTTGCCCATGTACTTGTAGTTGAGCGTGGTGCGCTGGGGTAGGAAGTCAAGGCCGATACTGAAGTTGTACTTCTCGCGCACCCGACGGAAACTGAGGTTGATGGTCTGGTTGTAGTTGCGGTATTCCGAGAACTGGCTCAGGCGGTTGGCAATGGAGTCGCTGCCATCGAGCACGTAGTGCATCTCTTCCATGAACCGCAGCACGGCTGGGATGTCGTAGCGGTTCTGCTCCATGCTCTGCGACAGGGTCTGATAGGCGTCGCTGTCGTAGATGTAGGCGCGGCGGTCGTTACGACTGTAACTGTAGTCGTAGGTGTAACTCAGTTGTAGGTAGGTACGGTCGGCAATCGGTTCGCTGTAGGTCATCTGCCCCAACAGGCCGAAATTCCTCGACGGCGTCTCGTAGTAGCGGTTGTTTTGCTGGTCGGTGCTCTGCGTGTTGTAGGTGATATTGGCTGCCGACAGCTGCTCGCTCCTGCCGTCGCCGTAGTTCCCTACCACGCGCAGGGTCAGGTTGCGCCCCCGGCTGTTCAACTTGCGGTTGGCCTGCAACTCGCCCTTCAGCGAGGTGTTCGTGCTGTAGCTCATGTTGCGGTTGGCGTTGCTGTTCACCATGATGTCTGCCAGTCGGTTGAGGATGGTGTCGTTGGGGTTGGCACTGTACGAGGCCGACAGGCTGTTGCCCCTTCCCCTGTTGCGCTGGTAGGTGAAGTCGGGACGGAAGATGATGTTCGTCATCGTGTCGGGCTTCCATTCTATGCGAAAATTGCCCGTCAGCCGCTGGTTCGACGTCATGTTCTTCGAGTAGTCCTCGGTATATCTGGCCAGCGTGGCGTTGAAGTATTCCGTCGACGACGTGTTCTCCAGGTCGCTGCCGTCGTAGCGGTAGCGGATGCTGCCTCCCGTCTCCAGTTTCGGCTTGGCCGTGGCGAAGTTGCCGCCTATCTCCTTGCTGCTTTTCAGACCCTGATCGCCCCAGCCCCAGCGACCGCCACCACCGCCGAAGCCCATGTCCGACACGTTGTTGGCACTACCCAGCAGGGTGGCCTGGAAGTCGTCCTTGAAGTGGTTCACGTTGAAGCGCTCGGCATAGCGGTGCTGCGTGCCAGCTCCCAGGTTCACGTTGCCGTACCAGCCGTTTTTCATGCCCTTCTTCACTGTCAGGTCGAGCACCGTCTCCTCCTCGCCGTCGTCGATGCCCGTCACGCGGCTCAGGTCGCTCTTCCTGTCATACGTCTTCAGCTTGTCAATCATCTCCGTGGGGATGTTCTTCATCGCCACCTCCTTGTCGTTTAGGAAGAACTCCTTGCCATCGACCAGAATCTTGCTCACCGTCTTGCCGTTGATGGTGATGTTGCCCTCCTTGTCCACCTTCGCGCCTGGTAACTGCTTTACCAGTGCCTCCAGCGTCGAGCCTTCCGGCACGCGATACGCTGCCGCATTGTAAACCAGCGAGTCGCCCGATACCGCAACCTTCGTCGCATGGCCCTTTACCTCTACACCCTCCAGTGCGATGGCATCTGCCGACATTGTGATGTAGCCGATGTTGACGGTCTTTTTCTTCTGCTGGGTAAGATCCACGCTGATGTTCTTCGTTGCATATCCGATGTACGAGACCTGCAGCGCATACGTTCCCTTTTTCACATTCTTCAGACTGAACTCACCCTGCGCTCCCGTCGTCGTTCCTTCCACGAAGGTGCTATCCGGCAGCGTCATCAACTGGATGGTGGCGGCCATCACGGCCTCGCCTGTCGCATTCTCCACCACCGTTCCACTCACGTCAAACGTGCTCTGGCCGAACAGACTAATGCACGACAGCAGCGAAATGATAACCCATGATAACAATCTTTTCATCTTTCTTTATGATTTAATTTAGTTTAGTTTTCTACTTTGCCGCCGAGGGCTTTGAAGAGGTTGATTTCCCCTTGAATGAGGTCGAAGCGGTCGGCGGTCAGCGAGAGGCGCGACTGCAGGAGCGTCTGCTGGGCGGTGAGCACTTCGAGATAGGTCGATGAGCTGTTCTGCATCACGTCCTTGCTTACCTCGTAGGCACGCTCTGCAGCGGCTACCTCCTGCTGACGTAGTGCCAGTCGTTCGCTGCTCAGTCGGCAGGCCGTCAGGGCATCGCTCAACTCCGCACCAGCCACCAGCAGCGCCTGATTGAAGGCTACCAGCGCCTGTTCCTGTCGAGCCTTGGCGATGCGCAGGTTGGCGCGGTTCTGCCCTTTGTTGAACAGCGGCTGCACTAGCGAGCCGATGGCCGATAAGAGCATCTGACCGGGGTTCACTATTTCACCCACACTGTTTGTCCATCCTGCCGATGCTGAAATCGTCAGTTGCGGATAGAATGCCGCACGCGCCACGTCCACCTGTGCCATCTGCGCCTTCAGGGCATATTCCGCTGCCTTCACGTCGGGTCTGCCAGCGAGTGTTTCCAATCGATACGTCGTGCTGTCGTTCATCGACACATCCGCATTTCCAAAGCCTGTGCGTCCGATGTTCTCCAACTGTCTTCCTACCAACACCACCAGTGCATTCTCCGTCGCCTGTATCTGTTGCAGCAGTGTCTTCTCCTGCGCCGAAACGTTCAGATTGGCCGCCCGTGCCGCACTCACCGCCGCCTCGTTCTGCATGCCCACCTCTTTCAGTGCCTCCATCGTTCCCACGGTCTGTCGGGCATTCTCAATCGTCTCTCTTGTCACAGCCAACTGCTCCCGCATCATCACCAGTTGGTAGTAGTGCGTAGCCACCGCCGCTATCAGTTGCAGCCTCACCGCCCGCTCTGTCTCTGCCGTGCTCCAGTAGTTGGCCACCGCCGCCCGTTTCTCGCCGCGCAGCCGTCCTGCCAGGTCTATTTCCCACTGCATCGTCAGCGGCACGTTGTACGTCTTCTGCGTCGCCTGCCCCTTCGTCTTCTGCAGCTGTCCCTCAGCGCCCACCGTCAGCCCTGGCAGGAACGCCAGTCTTGCCGCCTTCAACTGCGCCTCCGCTTGCACCACGTTCAGGTTCGCCGTTCGCAGGTCAGCGTTCCACTCCAGCGCCGTCTCTATCAGCCCTACCAGCTGCGGTTCTGTAAACACGCTGCGCCATCCGATGCTGTCCACCGTCTGTGCCGAGGCCGTCATCAGACACCACAGCCCCGCCGCCATCATCCATATCTTCCTTAGTCCGTTCATATTCATTCTTTTCTTAATCACGCCGCAAAATTACGCCTTTCTCGCGCGATACAGAATAACAATGTGGGTGAAACGGGAAAAATCGGGGGTGAAATGTCAGAGACGAAAAAGCATCCAGCCGCATTTTCAGCAGTTGGATGCTCTCGTTTTTTAGAGATGGGGACCTTTTTATCAGACCTCATACATCTCACATCTGACCTCTTACATCTCACATGTAGATCGGGCCGTGGCCCATGCAACTCGTGGTAGTGAGTGCTGTCAGAAAGGCGGTGAGTGCGGCTACTACAACCTTCACCGCAATCTCAATCAAATGCTTCTTTGCCATACGCTTTCAACATTTTTCGTTCGTAACTTGAAAGCCGAGGGCTGACATCCCACATCAGACTTCAGACATCTAACATCGTCCGTCAGCCCTCAGCCGTCGTTTAATGGTCGTCACCCCAGTCGATGTCGCTGGGCTCAGAGTTGACCTCCACCACAGTTCCCTTCGTAGGCATCACGAACGAGCCAGTGTAGGTGCCGTTGTTCTCGGTCAGCGTGATGCTGTTGCCGTTGACTTTGGCCGTGGGCACCTTACCCTCTGCGGGCACAACGCTGATGTTCACGTTAGTACCAGAGGCCACGCTTGAATCGTTGGCAAGTTCCTGACCGTTAGCATCCGTCACGTTCGAAGTGCCGCTGCCATACTTGTAGATGACCAGACGGTAGTTACCAGCTACACCACTCTCACCGCTGCCGCTCTGCGAGCCACTGTTGCCGCCAGTATTGGTGCCTGAGCCGCTGTTGCCGCCAGTGTTAGAACCCGTGTTCGAGCCGTTGCCGCTGTTCTGTGAGCCAGAACCGCTGTTGGTAGTGTTACCACCCGTCGAAGAACCGCCGCTGGTACCGCCACTATTACCACCTCCGTTGTCGTCGCCACCCTCAGGGTCTTCCACATCGTTGCTGTCGGCGCTGGTGACGCGCTTCACGATGTTGCCGTCCTTGTCGTAGCAGGTGATGGCAATCTTGGTGTTCTGCAGTTCGTCCTTCACCTCCTTTGACGGGGTGAAAATCACACGACGGGCTGAGATGAGCGTGGTCTTCACGTCCTCGACGTTCTGTACACTCTTGGAGCGCACGCCGAATCTCATACTTCCGAGACCGGGCAGGGACACGTTATGTCCTTCGGTTGCCCAGGTGCGGATTACCTCACCTGCTGCGTCCCAAGCCGCCTTGATGACGCCTACGCTGATGCCAGAGCGCTTGGCTGCTTCCTCAATCACCTTGCTGGCGTCGAGGGTGTTGTACAGGTGTGCCGAAAGCACGAATGCCAGCTTCTCCACGTTCTTTTCGAACGATACGTTCTGTTGCTTTGCTTTAATCTGAATCATAATACTTTACTTTTTTTTAATTGTTGAACAATAGGGTTATTTTTTCGTCTCGTTTTGCTGCCTCCAGAGTCTGCACGTGCTATGCCCGGGAGTCTGCAAGTGTTGCCTCGGAGAGTCTGCAAATGCAAGCACTCATGCCTGCTTTCTAAGACACTACAAAGGTACGACATTCGCCGCCACCGTTCTGATGATGGCTGGCGATGCCGTGCGATTACTGGACTTTTCTATGGTTCTCCCAATTGCTCGACGATGGCTCTCACCTGTCGGGGCGTGAACGTCTTGCAGGTGGTTTCGTAGCCTGTCTCTTGCAGATGTTCCCAAAGTTGGGTGCAGCGGCGAATCCAACTCATTAGGTGGTTCACAGCCGTGCGCGGGCTGCTATCAGGAAAGTACATTAGTGCCAGTTCCTTCTTGGTGTAGGCTCGAATTATGAAGTCATCCATGGTCGGCCTCCTTTCTTGCTTTGGTCAGATAATAGTCGCTAAAGTCCTTGCAGCCCACGGGCAATTGATGGCGTACCAAATCGGGCAGAACCTCTTGCAACTGGAGGAACAGCCTCTCGCCAGGCGCATCGTTATCAGGCCACATGTGAAACGAAGTCCCAAGATCATGGCTCAAAGTATCAAGCAGCTTTACATCCTTTTTGCTCAACAACGTAGCCGATGGGATGGCTATCGCCTTATGACCTGCCGAGAGCATCGCCCAACAGTCGGAGCAGCCCTCGGTGATGAAAAGCATTTCGCCCGGCTTCAGGAGGTTCAAAACAGACAAGTTGTAGATGTTGCACTCAGCCCCTTGCGGAAACCTAAATCGAGGCGTAGCACCTTTCACAAGATTCCTGTTCTGAATGCCAATCAGCTTGTCCTTGCGGTCGTAGTAAGGTGTTTGCAACCAAGGTACGCCCTGCTTGTCTTTCCACGATGTCAGACGGCACCAACGCACAACTCTTGGGTCAAGATGTCGCTCTTCAAAGAGAAACTTCCGGGCCTCATCATTCAGCCAAGGACGCTCAAAGAAACGCTCATAACGACTCGCATCAAACGGCTTCGGAGGTCTGTCTTCCATCGGCTTATACTCAGTAAGAATCACATTGTGCTCATCAGCCAACCAACGGCAGGCATCAAGGAAGTCCTTGTTCAGATACTTCATTACCAAATCGATTGGGCCACCCGACGCACCGCACACAAAGCATCGGAAGGTGTTCTTGCTCACCTTGAACGACATCGAGGCATGATGATCATCGTGAAACGGACAAAGGCACTTGTGCATTTTAACTTGGAAGCCAAGTCGCTCTGCGACCCCCTCAATGGGAAGGTCGCGGAGCTTTTGCAATTCAAACTTATCCATAGTCACTCACCTTTAAGATATTCCTCAGTCTTGGTGTACAGTCCTGTCTGGTTCGAGTAGGTGATGAACTTGCGGAACAGCCACTTGCGCAACTGTCCGTTGGTGCCCTCCTTGCTCTTGCCGAGCTGCAGGCGGAGTGCCTCCAACTGAGCCTCGCTGAAGTCGTTAGGCAGGTCATCGAGCATGTTCTTCGGACCACGACGCTGAGCCTCACTCATCGTGTCGGCATCTTTGCCCAGCAGGTCGGCAAAGAGCTGCATCTTGCTCCAAAGATCCCGATAGACAAGCCATTCCACTACGTCACCAATGGAACGAGTGTAGGTCTGGTTGTTGAGAATCCAAAGGATGCAACCCGCCTTCCACGCCGAGACTAACGCACGCTTGGAGCAGTCCCATAGCACATCGTCGTCAACCAGGTCGGCCAGCGAAGCCATGTCTGCGGCCAGCTTGTCGGCCAACTTGTTCAGCGGACGGATGATGAAGCGCCCCTTCGTGATGTCGAGTCGTGCCAAGTATTCGTCAAGCTTCTGATAAAACTCTTCTGTGTACTTGCCTTGTCGGGGGATGCGCCCGTCGCGGCTCTGGCGAGCCTTATAAGAGAACACCATACGCCCGAAGGTGCCGTTGAACAGATCGTTCTTGTAATACTTCCTTGCGGAAAAAGGCGTGGCCGAAAGTGTCAGGTTGGCCCTGAGAATCGGGTTTCCCGTCACGCCATCGGCTGTGGCACGGAGTGCTCCTGCACGCTGGCGGTCGTAGATGTTACGCAGCATCTGACTAACCTGTTTGTGACCTCCACACATGCCGTCGGCCATCTCCACCTCGGGCATGTTGAGGTATTGCGTGCGACCACCTTGCGCCTCAAGCGCCATAGCATTTTGAAGGAACGCCGGACGGGTGGTATCGTTAGGCGGGAAGTAGAACGCCACATCCGGACGCGCAGGTTTCTCTTTGGTGCTCGCCTTCTGCTTGACCATTTTCGACCATTCCACGAGTTTCTTCAACTCGCCCTCGTCGTGCTGACGGAAGTCGCGGCAAATAGCCTCCACGAGGTTGGACAATTGGCCCTTGTTACAGCCCGAATCGCCCACCAGATTGGCCATCATGCCCGTCGGTTCCTTCCAAGTGAGGTCGGGATACTGAAATTCCGCACCGCTAACGTGAGCACCAAGAACGGGGAAAAGCATCGGAACAAGGGGTTCGTGCATGTCTTTTGACGTCTGCGAGAGCAGCAAACGGATACATTCTGTGCCTTTGCCGAGGTTCGGCATAGCGGGCGCAGTCGCTTTACTAATATCGTATCTCATTGATTTATTGCTTTTTAGATGAATAATACATTGGCCGTTTGTTCCAGTTCCAGTTGTTCCAATTATTTTTCTGGCAGTTCCATTATCCCTTATTTTTATATATAACTATCTATATATTAGTTAGTTACAAACTATAAAGAAGGGGTTTTGTCCCTCGATTTTTAACTGGAACATTTGGAACTGGAACGCACGACCTGTTAACTCTTAGCCTTCTTCTACAAGGCCAGCTACCGCGAGCAGTTCCTCAGCGGCCTCACGGCAAAAGTCTTGGAAAGCAAAATCCTTGGTGTAACGAGGACGGTTGAACGTCGGGTACAAAGTGCCATCGTCCTTGCGGTTCACGTTGATGCGCTTGCCCAGATAGACATGCGGATTACGCTGCGTCACCACCACCTTTTTCTTCTCTGGGTCGTTCTGGATGAAAGTGAAGTGATCCTCGTCATCATGCGTGATGGCACCATCAAGGTACGCACCCACATGCATACGCCCAGGCTCACGGGTCATCAACTTCAAGTCCACATCCAGATGCGTGTCTGGGAAGAAGTCCTTGAAGAGGCGGTCGCGGTAAGCAACTGCAAGGGGTTCGTTACTACGAAGGTACTCGTTCAGTACCTTGCCAATGACCTTAGGTTCGTTCTTCTTTTCTGAACCTGATAGTCTTACTGAAATAAAATCCTTTTTCATGTTTTTGTGGATTTTAGGCGGTTCGACTATCTGCTTCGCCACAACCACAGACAGCCAAGAACTGAACTGTTCAATTCTCGGCTGCAAAGGACTAAAGACCTTTTAGTACCCTGAATATCAGCAAAAAGACCTTTTCAGACTCTGGGTATGGAACTCGGACTTTTTCGGACTTTGTTTATTTTGAGGCACAAAAAAAGCCTTCGAATAGCATTATATACCATTCAAAGGCCTATAAATATTATCAAACTATCGCTAACCTTGAAGTATTCTCTGGTATTCCTCTTTTACGGAATCTTTATATTTCCAGCCAAGATACTTGTAAGACTCATTTCTGGTATCAGTAGAAGAAACAAAAACAGACAGTCTATAGTGCTTAAAGGCTGTACCGCTTAATTTACCCATTATGTTTTTGGAACACCACGCATCGTATTGGTTAAGCCTGTATCCGCTTACATGATTATCGGCTATCCATTTGTAGAATCCAAGGAATTCCAACATGGCTGCGCTGTGGCCAAATGTGTCAGCAATGGATTCCTTCTCTTGTAGCAAACATTCCACCAGTTGACGTATCTTCTGAGGAGTGCCAAGTTCTTTAACTTTTGGCATTTCTGAGAAAGTGTATGCGTTGGCCACATCCAAGAAAATATCGAATTTGTCTTTGGGCTTAACAATAACGTTGCTTGCTTGTTCAGATGGTTTAGGACTGACAAAATCAGAATCGTGATTCTTATTTACTCTTGGTGCAAATGATTGTGTCATTTCGTTATATCTTGCCACGATCTCTTCGTCAGGGAATTCTCCCTTCCAGTCAAAGACAAAATTCTCAAAGTCTGTCTCGTATAACTGTAGATTGCTATCTTCTAATACTCGTCTAAAAGTGTGGTACACCTCAAAATAAAGTTGAGTAAGCGACTCTTTAATGTAGAGGTCGTTGGCATCCTTACAGAACGATGTTATACTGGAGAACAATTTGCGTATATAGGTACGAACAACAGCATCGTCATGAACAGACTTGACAAGCGTTAGAAGGGATTCTAAGGTTCGCCGACATTCCACCTTGACCAGCAGGTGAAGGAACTTGTCTGTTGGTGTAGTTTCGGTAGTAGGATCAAAGACTCCTTCCAGACTAAACTTCTCATCGACTCTTGTATAGTCATCCGCCCCAAAGTTCATTCCATGTTTTCGAGCTTCTTCTGCTCCTTGACGTACCTCTCGGTCATCATTATAGTCAGAAGAGACCTTCACTAATCCGCTTGTCTCGACAGCCGCAATAAGAGCCTGTTCAATAGCCATCAGATTTTGTTCACCCTGAGTTGCTTTCATTAAGTTACGCCACAACAGAGAAATATCCTTTTCTGTTTTTAACGTGGAGAGTATTTGCCTTCGCAAATCGCCTCTCAGCATGCTGTCAATAATAGATAATGTCATAGCATTAATCAGTTAGAGCATCCACAGATTATGTTTTCCAAACTCAGGCAAATCCTCGTCGTTGAAATGCGGAACGTACTGAGCCACCAACTCAGGGTAAGCAATCGTTATAGGTACATTCTGCATCTTGACCGATTTCCAGTATAGACGACAGAACTGATATACTTGGGTAATAATATCAATGGTGTCTTCTTTTGTCAGTACTCCACCTGTATTTGTGTTGGCGCTCGTGATAGTCAATTTGATGGGGAACAGCACATCGCCTTTTCCGTACTCCGTGTATCGCTCGTTATTGTAGAGCAAAAACTGGGTGTCTCTCAAATGAACATAGGTTCCACTCATGGGCATAAAGTCATTCTTAGTGGTGTCGAAAGCAATTAGGTCATCATTCACAGCCGTAACCATATTTACTACAAACACAGGACATTGCAATCCGTTCTGTTTGAGCATCATTTCTATCTGCTCGCCTTCGTCCCTTCTTAGTTTCTTATAGTAGTGAATAATTAGTCTGTCGGGCTTTCCATATTGCTTGCAGAACTGCCACAAAGCTTTCTTCAAACTTGTCCCCAAGGCTTCAGTATCTTCTGCTTGGCAACAATCAAACTCACGGAACTGACCTTCTTTGTCGAAGCAGAAAGCAGTTCCAAGGTAGGGCTTACATCCTTGCTGTTTAGACGCTCCGATACCTACTATCATGTCGTTTCGTTTAGAGAGGCTTTCAAGCCCCCAAGCCATGCCGTTTTGCTTGCCCGTAATGGCGGCGGCGATGTTGGGAAGGAACCAGTCAAAATGGTTATTATCAATGTTAGGAGCATAGATAACTTGAGATGTGATTTTGGATTTCATCAGCATCTCCTTCATTCTGAAATAAAGTTCATGCAGACGCGGTTCTGGCGTGTCTTTATGAATCTCGCTAATTATGATGGCTATATAGTTAGTGCCTGGAATAAAGCGGTTGTCATCCATCAAGTGTTTTTGCAACTCTTCTAATGCTGTATTGTATGAAGAGTACGAAAGACTAAGATTTGACACCCACGATAGAGGTTGATTCAGGTATTCTCCCAATCGCTTGAATTGCTTATTGGAACCATATTCTTGGTCGCCTTGCCTTAACACAGAAGTGTCACAACCATTCTGAAGTATGTTGTAAAGACGATTCCTCGCTATATTGCTTTGGGGAGAATTTAAGCTGATAAAGAAATATTTGAATGGCTGCGGTTGAGTGTATGGCCCATGAATAGGGAATTCGTTGCGAGGCAGGGCTCCAACGTAGTTATCACCATATTTAAGGTTTCTTGCTTTTTCGTCAACCATAAGTATATCGTCAGATTTAACCTGAATCAAATCGCCATTATTCAATATGTTAATGTCTAATGCATCTTGAAATTGAGAAGTTAAAAGGTAAGTACGGATGAAATCAGTTATTTTCTTCATCTTGGTGGCGTACTTGTTCCTGTCATAGGAACGAGGCTCTGACAAGCCCAGCATCTTCTTCGTGTATCTGTTTACGATAGGGCAACCACCGCCAAACCTCTGGAAATGATGTTGTTTGACTTGCGCCCTGCGCAGCACTTCTGTTCCGGCGACAACATCAAAGCCGTGGTCATCAAGGTCAACATCGTATAAATTTTTCTTGGAGCAACGGCTTTCACCACTATGACTGACATCTATTTGCCATCCATCAGTCATATCCTGATAGTAAGGCCTAAGTGTGTATCGGTTATACAGAATGGAGTTTCCTTCATCCTTGGGAATCCAAATCTCTATTCTCCCTATAAAATCGCGGCATACAGGGAAACCGAGACCTCTGAAATGGCGCACAATCTTCTGAATCATCTCAAATCTACCAATGCGACATAACTGGTTTAGGTCTGCCTTTATAGAAAATTGTTCGCCTCTTGGGATGTCCCGGAGTTCCTCTTCCCAGTCGGCAAGGAACACCTCTGATAGATCGTTTAAACATGGATTGTCTTTCCATAGGCTCTCGCATGAATCTTTTGCCACACGGATTGCACCATACTTCCATGTGCTCTTTTGTTCTTTGGTTAGACCTCCACATCCTGCGAAGAGATCAATTACTTTGATACTGCTGCGTCGTTCGACCGCGATGCTGTTAAATACCAATTGGCTCATATCAAAAAAATGAATTAATTCATTTTACATACCTCAAACATCGTGCCAATAGCGAAATTGGCCGTAATAGTGACATCCGTACTGACAAAATAGCACAACAGGATTACTCTTTTATTAAATTATGTATATTTTCTTTGATAAATTGAAAGAAACTCGAGAAAATATTGTAACTTTGTAGCCAAGAAATAATAAATGCAATATGGATAGTAAAAGATTTTATGATCTGCTATTAGCAGAGATTAGTACATACAAGCAGCATCTTGAAACTGACAATGAAGAGTGGAAGGTTAAAGGGTTTATTGATGTAGATAAGAATATCTACACTATATCCCATGACACTAAAGTCGTGTCGAAAATTATCGAAATTATTCTGATTCCCAAGTTAAAGCTATTTGCAGAGAAGAATGGCATGGAACTGGAACTTCCTGATGCTCAGAACTATTATCCTGATTTGACATTTAAAGACAAGCAGGACGGTAGTCTTTTTGCAGTAGACTTCAAGACGACATATTATGAAGTAACTAAGAACAAAAAAGGAGATGAAGAGAAAAAGATTAAGGGTATGACCCTTGGTGCTTTCTCAGGTTATTTCAGAGATCGTAATTCAACCAAGAACATTCAGCACCCCTATCATGAGTATAAGAGCCACCTCGTATTGGGTATAGTATATAGACAAGCCAATGATACAGGTGACGAGTTCAAAGTATATGGCATCGATGGGTTGGAGCGTATCAAGTCAGTTATCAAGAGTTTCATATTCTTCTTGCAACCTAAGTACAAGATAGCAATTGATCATCCAGGCAGCGGTAATACCAAAAATATTGGCGGCATAGCCGATTTGGAAAAAATGGTAAACGGTCAAGGCCCATTTGTGCAATTTGGTGATAAGGCAGAAGAAGTATTTGATGACTACTGGATAAACTATAGAACAGCAGGTGAGGCAAAAGCCGACGGGAAGACTCAACCTGATTATACAGATTTAGAATCATATTTATCATTTAAGAAGGAAGTTGTAAAGAAAAACAACGATCTTTTTGGTGATTTATTTGGGGAGGAAGTAAAATGAGCAAAGTAATAGTTCCTCCTATTAAGTCGCAGGGAATAAAGACGAAACTCGTTCCTTGGATAAATGATATCATTTTGCAATCAGGTATTGATATTGAAAATGCAAATTGGATAGAGCCTTTTTTTGGAACAGGTGTGGTTGGATTGAATTCGCCAGTAAAAGGTCATCATATTGTTGGTGACACGAATCCTCACCTTATGAATTTGTATAATGGCATCAAAGATGGCACTATTACTGAGTATAACATGCGGGCATATTTGGAGCGTGAAAGTAGAATATTGGAAGCTGCAGACGAAGACGGCTATGCATATTATCGTGAAGTAAAAAACCGCTTTAACCGTGAACATAGTCCTTTCGATTTCATTTTTCTTTCCCGCGCAGGTTTCAATGGCATGATGCGTTTTAATAAGAAAGGAGAATGGAATATTCCCTTCTGCCAGAAACCAAATCGCTTTGCACCTGCTTATATTTCAAAAATTTGCAACCAAATAGCTGCTGCTGAGCGAGTCATCAAGAAGGGTAACTGGGAGTTCCTGAACCAAGGTTTCATCGACACAATCAATAGAGCAGAAGCTGGGGACATCATCTATTGTGATCCTCCTTATTTCGGTCGATATGTTGACTATTACAATGGCTGGACTGAAGAAGATGAAGAAGCTCTTTATACGGCATTAATAAATACACCAGCACATTTCATTTTATCTACATGGCATCATAATGAGTTTCGGGAAAATGAAATGATGGATCGTTTCTGGAACCAGTTTAATGTGGCAACTCAAGAACACTTCTATCACGGTGGTGGCCATATAGAAAACCGCCATCCAATGGTAGAGGCGTTGGTGTATAATTTTGATTTGCAAGAGGCACAATACCAAGAAGAAGCCATTGAACTTGAACTGGCTTTTGCATGATATCATAATAATATCAGATGGAGGTCTATTTCCAATCAAACGACCATCAGTTTGAATTGTATCAAGGCGATGCAACTGAAGTGATGAGTGCATTATGCAAAAAGTGTGATGTGGTCTTCGCTGACCCTCCTTATTTCCTTTCACGTAATAAGTCAATAAAGATAAACGGAGAATGGAAAAGCTTTGAGAAAGGTGAATGGGATAGAGTGACTGATCTTGACAATATTGATAGTTTTAACAAAAAATGGCTTACTGTCTGTCGTGATGTTTTAAAGGATAGTGGTACTATATGGGTTAGCGGAACTTATCACAATATCTTCTCTGTGGCCACATGTTTGGTTGAGTTGGGGTTCAAAGTCCTAAATATTATTGTTTGGCAAAAATCAGACGCTAAACCAACACTTTCGCGTAATTATTTCAATTTTACAACAGAATACATTGTGTGGGCAAGGAAATCAGAGAAGACACCGCATTACTTTAATTGCGATCTAATGGAGCAAATCAATGGAGGTGTACGAATGTCTGATGTGTGGAGAATTCCATTCATTTCGTCATGGGAAATGAAATTGGGTAAACATCCTACTCAAAAGCCCCTTCGTCTGCTTTATCGTATAATACTTGCATCTACTAAAGAGGGCGATACTATTCTCGATCCTTTTGCAGGTAGTTGTACTACAGGTATTGCCGCAAACCTACTTGGACGAAAGTTTGTTGGGATAGATCAAAGTAGGGAGTTCCTTGACTATGGCATCCGTCGTAAGCATGAGATTGAAGATCCTGTTAAATCGGAATGGATATTGAAGAAGATGTCAGAAAATCCTGAGGAAGTGATGGTTATGGTTAACCACGCTCGCCCAGACTTGTATAAGAAGATGATTGAAACGGGCATCTGTTATCTTCGCGCTGGTGACTCCAAAGGGTCGTTGCTTGTCACTCCTGGATTCGAGCGGCTCAATTATGTGCTGCTTCATACTAACGGAGAGAATGCTCAACTCTTTAAACTAAAGACTAAAGGTCACTTTCAGATTTGGACGCGAGAAACGCTACAACAATATGGATTCGATCCTCGGAGCGCAGCATATTATGTAGTGCTTCATTTTGACCCATCAAAACAGATACCTCTGAAGCATCATCCTAATCTCAAAGAAGACAAATATACATTCAAAGCCAAGATAAAACCCCTTAGTGATTTTATGGGGATAAAATAGCATTTTTGAATCTGAAATCGAGAAATCGGCGATAAAACACCCCATTTGCCGCCGATTTTCATGATTTCAGATTCGATTTTCCACTTTTAGAGGCATTTTATCGTAAAAGTTCTGACTCTAAAAAACGAGAGCATCCAACTGCTGAAAATGCGGCTGGATGCTTTTTTCGTATCGGGATGTTTACGCCTTCGCGGCATCGGCTTTCGCGGCGTGATAGGCCTCGATATGCTTTAGCTCTTCGACAATCAGCGGGTCGTCGGATTCAACAAACTCGACGTGCTTGAACCTTTCCTGCAGCGACTGGAAGAGGACGAAGAGGGCGGGGACGACAAAGAGAAGGCCGAGGGTGCCGATAAGCATACCGCCGACGGTACCTACGCCGACGGTGCGGCTGCCGTTGGCTCCTGCGCCAGACGCGAACATCAGGGGCAGCATACCGAATATCATCGTGAGCGAGGTCATGAGGATGGGGCGCAGACGCATCTTGGCGGCAAAGAAGGCCGACTGCTTGAGCGACATGCCGGCCTGGCGACACTGGGTGGCGTACTCGGTGAGGAGGATGGCGGTCTTGCAGAGCAGGCCGATAAGCATGATGAGACCCACCTGAAGATAAATGTTGTTCTCCACGCCGAAGAGTTGGGCGAAGAGCAAGGCACCCATCAATCCGAAAGGCACGCCGAGGATGACGGCCAGGGGAATGAAGAGACTCTCGTAGAGAGCCACCATGATGAGATAGACGAAGAACACGCAGATGAGGAAGATGACGATGACGTTGGAGCCCGTCTGACTCTCCTCACGGGTGATGCCGCTAAACTCGATGCCGTAGCCCACGGGCAGTTGCTTCTGAGCCACCTCACGGATGGCACGGATGGCATCGCCCGTGCTGCTGCCCTGCGCCACAGAGCCGGTGATGCCGATGCTACCCACCATATTGAAGCGGCTCAGCGACTGCGGCATATACTCCTTGCGAAGGGTGACAAACTGGCTGACGGGCAGCATCGCGCCCTCGTCGGAACGCACAAATAGGCGGTCGAGGGAATGGAGGTCGGCACGGTCGGTCGGGCGCAGTTGCATGGTGACCTGATACACTTGGTTGTACTTGTTGAAGTTCGACACGTAACTGCTGCCGAGGAAGGCACCCATCTCACCCAGCACCGTCGAGGGCGACACGCCCAACTTCTTGCAGCGCGAGGCATCGACATCGACGCGGTACTGCGGATAGTCGATGGCATAGCCGGTGTAGGCATCGCTGACCTCCGGACGGCGGTTCAGCGCCTCGACGAAGTGCTCGGTGACATCGAAGAACGTGCGCAGATTCTGACCGTTCTTGTTGGTGACCGACAGTTCGAAACCGCCACCACGTCCGTAGCCGTCAATCATGCCCGGCGACATGGCGAAGCTCTCGGCCTCGTGCTCGTCAGCCAGTATCTCGTTGATGCGCTCGCTGACAGCCCACGACGTATGGTCGCTGCCTGTGCGCTGACTCCACGGACGCAGCTGCACCTGCACCATACCCTTGTCAGCACCGCCGAAGCCTACGACGCTGCCCACCGACTCGACCTCTGGCAACTGCCGAATCTGGTCTGTCAGCCGATTCATTACCTCCTCCGTCTTCGCCATCGTATAGCCCGACGGTGCACTCACGTCAATCATCAGCGACCCCATGTCTTCATCAGGTACGAAACCCGTAGGCACCGTCTTCAATAGCAATGCCGTCATGGCGAGAGCCACCGTCACGCCTGCCGCCGCCAGCCACTTTTGGCGTATGGGCAACATCGCCATCTTGGTATAGCGACCCAGCAGGGCATGGAACGAGACATCGTAAACGCGACGGACGCGCTGCGAGAGGTTCTTTTTGTTCTCATCGTTCATGTTCAGAATCATCGCACATAGTGCTGGGGCGAGGGTGAGGGCGTAGAGAAGTGAGATGCCAACGGCGACGGCCATCGTGAGGCCAAACTGCTTGTAGAATGTGCCTGAGGTGCCGCTGACAAACGACACGGGGATGAAGATGACCATAAAGACGAGGGTGGTGGTAAAGAGGGCCGACGTAAGACCATTCATGGCATCGACCGATGCCTTATAGGCCGAACGATAACCGGCATCGAAACGCGCCTGCACCGCCTCGACCACCACAATAGAGTCATCCACCACTGTACCGATGACCAGCACCAGGGCGAAGAGCGTGAGCATATTGATGCTGAAGCCCGCCACCGCCATGAAGGCGAAGGTGCCGATGAGCGACACGATGATGCCGAGGGCGGGGATGAGCGTGGCGCGGAAGTCCTGCACAAAAAGATAGACCACCACGAGCACCAGCACGATAGCCAGCAGGAGGGTGAAGATCACTTCGCGGATGGAGGCGAAGAGGAAGTCGTTGGTGTTGTCGAAGGTGACGATGCGGATGTCCTTGGGCATGGTCTGTTCCACCTCATTGATGAGTTGGTCGATGTCCTGATTGATGCGTGTGGCGTTGGAGCCGGCCACCTGACTGACGCTGCCCATCACACCCGGATGACCGTTGATGCGGTTGGAGTAGGCGTAGTCGCTCTGCCCCAGTTCGAGGTCGGCCACATCCTTCAAGCGCAGTTCCTCGCCCGTCCGATTGGAGCGCAGAATGAGGTTCTCGAACTCACGGACATCCTGCTTGCGACCCGTGTAGCGCAGGGTATATTGGAAGGTGCCGGAGGTGTTCTCGCCGATGGAGCCGATGCTCGCCTCTACGTTCTGCTCTTCCAAAAGAGTGGTGATGTCGCTGGGTACAATGCCGTAGCGGGCCATCGCCTCGGGCTTGAGCCAGATGCGCAGGGCGTACTGTCCGCCCCACACCTCGCACTTGCCCACGCCCTGGATGCGCAGGATGGCGGGGCGCAGGTTGTTATAAAAGTAGTTCGAGAGGAAGTTCTCGTCGTAGGTGCCGCCAGGGCTCTCCAGCGCGAGGATGCGCAACTGACCCGGCTGCTGTTTCTCTACGGCCACACCCATCTTCAGCACCTCGGCTGGCAACTGTGCCTGCGCCTGCACCACGCGGTTCTGCACGTTCACCGCCGCCATGTCGGCATTGGTGCCCTGCTTGAAGAAGATGCAGATGGATGCCGAGCCGTTCGATGCCGACGAGGTCATATACATCATGTTGTCCACGCCGTTGATGGCTTGCTCCAGCGGAGCCACCACACTCTTCTGCACCGTCTCGGCACTCGCACCGGGGTAGCTCGCCCACAGATAGACCGTTGGCGGCGCAATATCGGGAAACTTTTCTATCGGCAGTCGCGTCAGCGCGATGATACCCACCGCCACCACCATCACGTTGATGACAATCGAAAGCAGCGGCCGGTCAATGAATTTCTTGATGGTCATAACTCTTACTTCTTACTTCAATCTCCTGTCCTTCCTTTACGTAGCCAGCTCCTTTGGCAACGATGACATCGCCAACGGTGAGGCCACTGGTCACGACGTAGTGGGTGCCGTCAGAGGTGGGCAGAACGGTAATGATTTTTGACTCGGCGCGACCATCGACAATGCGCCAGGCGTAGGTCTTGTCCTGTATTTCATAAGTAGCCGACTGGGGGATGACGATGACTTGTTTCATCTCGTTGGAAATGACGATGCTACCCGTGCTGCCGCTGAGCAACAGGCCATCGGTATTGGGGAATACGGCACGTGCCGAAACAGAACCCGTGCTGCTGTCAACCACACCGCTGATGCTTTCCACACGACCTTTCACGGCGCAGGTGTCGCCACTGGCCAGCGTCAGGCTGACGGCAGGAAAAGCGCTGACGGCCTTTTCGAGCGAACCGTGCCGGGCAATACGACTCATCACGTCGCGCTCGGTCAGCGAGAAATAGACGTACATCTCGTGGGCATCTGCCACCGTCGTCAAACCGCCCTGTGTCGAGGGACCTACGAAGTCGCCAATGCGGAACGGCAGGCTTCCCACCACGCCGTCGGAAGGACTACGGAGTACGGTGTACGACAGGTTGGTGCGTGCCGACTGCAACTGTGCCTGAGCCTGCTGCGCCTGGGCTTTCGCCATCTGCAGGTTGGTGGATGCCGTGCGCAGGTCGTAGTCAGACACGATGTTCTTTCCGTGCAACGTCTGCCTACTGTCGTAGTTCAGTTGTGCCGTCTCCACGCCAGCCTTCGCCACCGCCACATTCGCCTCAGCAGCTTTTACCTCTGCCTGACACGTCGCCTGGTCGATGACAAACAGCACCTGTCCTTTTTTTACACGCTGCCCCTCCTTCACGCATATCTGGCGCAGATAACCCTCCACACGAGGGATGATCTTCACACTCTGCCGTCCCTCAATCTGTGCAGGGTACGACTGCTCCAGAGTAATGTCCTGCTTCGAAACCGTCATTGTCTCGAAGCTTGCAGCGGCATTATCTTCACTTCCGTCCTGCTGTTTTTCTTCACCACTACTAAGCGGTCGGCATACCACCGTCAACAGTGCAATTGCCAATAAATACAATACAATCTTCTTCATTTCGTCGAATTTTGAACGCAAAATTACAACCTTTACGCGCAAAATAGAAGAAGGAAGTAGGTGAAACGGGAAAAAACGAGGGTGAATGTGTTTTATAAGTCATATTGAAGAATATCTGTAGGACATATACTTACTCTTAAAATATCAAAAATAATCACACCATCTTAGTAGAATATAAAGAAAAATCAGTAACTTGCGACGAAATTCAATAATAACCGATGATGAGATTGTTTTTTAGAACAATATTATTGGTCTTTGTGCTTGTTTTACAAGGGCTAAATTTGTATTGTATAGCGTCCCAAAATCCCACACCACAATCGTATACTTATGTCGTGGCTCTCGTGGGCGGTGGTAATAATCCCCAACCTGGTGAAATCAGTTTGGCCCATAATGGCGTTCTCTTTCTTGATGAGATGCCTGAGCTGTCGCGTAGTGTTTTGGAAGTGCTACGTCAACCGTTAGAAGACCGCAAGATAAGCATCAGTCGCGCTAAATACAATGTGGAGTATCCTTGTTCGTTTATGCTTGTGGCATCGATGAATCCATGTCCTTGCGGATATTATGGTGACCCGACCCACAACTGTGCTTGTACTCCTGGGCAAATTCAGCGTTATATGAACAAGATTAGCGGTCCTCTACTCGATCGTATCGATATCCATTGTGAAATCCAGGCGGTACCCTTTGCCCAGCTCTCGCAGATGGAGCCTGGTGAGCCGAGCGAGAAGATTCGCGAACGGGTCATTGCTGCCCGTAAAATTCAGGAGGAGCGTTTCCGTCCGTTCAAGGGTATCCACTGCAACGCCATGATGACCGAGAAGATGCTTCACCAGTTTGCTGAGCCAGACGCTGAGTCACTCGACATGTTACGCATGGCTATGGAACGTTTGAAACTCTCTGCCCGTGCCTACAGCCGCATCCTCAAGGTCGCCCGCACCATAGCCGATTTAGAGGGCGCAGAGAGGGTGCAGAGCCAGCACATAGCTGAAGCTATTGGCTATCGCAATCTGGACCGGGGCGATTGGGCTGAGCGGGGGTTGTAAAACTAAACAACAGCAAAGAACGTGATGAAACGATTATCAACTATTATTGCACTGGTCCTTTGCATGACATTGGCATGCAACGCACAGGCCGTCGGACGCCCTGACCAACGGGCGGGGGCTGGACGCCTGTCGGCATGGTTGCAGGAAACCATCAGGAACAGGAGCTATGCCAAGACGGACGGCTCGTGGAAACACGTTCGCAGGGCGGACGATGCCGAGATGCTCATTACCGTCTTCGTGCAAATGAAGGGCCAGATCAACGACGAGACGCTGGCGCAATATGGCTGTAAGAAATATGCCCAGCTGGGCGATATCGTCATCGCCACCGTTCCGCTGGATAACCTCTACGATCTGGCCGAACATCCGGATGTGCTTCGCGTGGAAGCCAACGACAAGGGCCATCCGACGTTAGACCTCGTACCGGAAGCCACTAACCTGCTGCCCGTGTACGAACAAACCGCCCAGCATCCGGCCTTTACGGGGCAAGGGGTGGTGATGGGACTGATGGACGTCGGCTTCGACCTGACTCACCCCACGTTCTTCGACGACACGTCGCTCAGCAAATGCCGCATCAAGGCCTTCTGGGACCAGTTGGCACCCAACACGGATAACGACCGATTTCCTGTGGGCTGTGAATGGACGACGACCGAGGAACTCCTGCAAAGAGGATGCGCTACGGACGGGCGCCTGCAATATCACGGCACCCACACTGCAGGCATTGCTGCGGGCAGCGGCTACGACTCGCCCTATCGCGGCGTGGCGTGGGAAAGCGACCTCTGTCTGGTGGCCAATGCGGTGACTGCCGATGCTGCATTCATAGACGATTCGGACTATTATCTCTACAGCTCCGCCACAGATGCCCTGGGGTTTAAATATCTGTTCGACTATGCCGACAGCCTGCACCAGCCGTGCGTCGTGTCGTTCAGCGAGGGAGCTACACCCTGGATGGACGAAGACGACCGGTTGTACAGCCTCTTCCTGGAACGTCTGGTAGGACCGGGCCGCATTCTGGTGTCTTCGGCAGGCAACGAGTGTCGGGAAATGACCTACTTCGGCAAGCCGCTGGGCGTTGAGCGGGCAGGAAGTTTCGTCAGAGTATTCAGTCCAACAGCCACATACAGGCTTCTGTCGGACGGTAACCCCGTCGTCTGTCTGGCAGCCTATCAAGACAAGGACATCGTCGACACACTGCTGCGTCTGCCCATGGACAACGACAGATGGGAGTATGACGAGATTGTCGACACGCTGTTTGTCAAGGACGACACCTGTGCCGTCAGCATCTACAGATACGAGATGCCGTTCGTCGAGGGCAAGACCGTCTATATGATGACGCTCGAAGCCAACCGTCCGCTCAACCAACTGGAGAAGATGGCGCTGGTCGTTGAGGGAGCGGACTGCGAGGCTGAGGTCTACGGCAGTTCCACCAGCAGCTTCACCCATTCCGACACCGACACGCGGTGGAATGCCGCAGAAAGGAGCCACAACATCCTGGCTCCGGGCTGTTTCGAGGCCTCCATCACGGTGGGTTGCACGACGCACCGCCCTTCCTTTACAAACATCGATGGCGATGTCGTCACCAACGCAGCCGACACGGAGACCGGACGCGTCTCCTGGTTCTCGTCGAGAGGTCCCACGATGGACGGACGCATCAAGCCCGACGTGGCGGCACCAGGTAATGTTGTCATAGCGTCGCAAAGCAGCTATTACCTTGAGACCAATCCCGATGACACCAAATACGATGTGGCACATTTCGACGTCGGCGGCCGCACCTACGCGTGGACAGCCCTGTCGGGAACGTCGATGTCGACACCTGTCGCTGCAGGCATCATCGCACTATGGCTTCAGGCTAACCCCACCCTAACACCTGACGACATCCGGGGCATACTGGAACGCACCAGCCGGCATCCGGACTCAGAACTCACCTATCCCAACAATCATTATGGACACGGCGAGATTGATGCCTATCGCGGACTGCTGGACATTCTCGGCATTTCCGGCATCAAGGAACTGAGCGACCATCAGCCTGGCGGCGTCAGGGTGACTGCCCGCGACGGACTGCTGCACCTGCAATTTGCCCAAAGACCCTCGGAACCTGTCATGCTGAGCATGTACTCTGTACAGGGCACCTTGTTGTATCGGCAATGGCTGACGCCAACCAGTCGGGACGTGTCGCTCCCCCTGCCCGTCAGCGCCAGCGGCATCTATGCCATCCAGCTGACGGTGAAGGACAAAGCCCTGACAGGCTCCCAACTGATTCGGCTGTAAGTGAAATGAAACATAATAACTAACAATACAAAAAACATGAAACGATTATCAACTATTATCGCACTGACCTTCCTCGTGTCAGTCGGCAGTTACGCACAGACGGCAGGGCAGCCTGCCATCACTGCGAAATACGTGACGAAGAACGCCGTACGCATTCAGTATGCTCCCGAGGGCAGCGAACGGACGCTGCCGGAATGGATTTACGTGAAGGACGACGAGGTGAAGAAACCGCAGATCCGGGCGGAGATTGACGGCCGGACGGTGACGGTGAGGGACGGGAAGGGCCGCGTGGTGTTCCGCGCGACGAGGAACGAGCTGACGGACGGCCGGGCGACGGTGACCTTCGACTCGCCGAAGGATGAACGGCTGTACGGACTGGGACAGTTTCAGGACGGATACAGCAACGTGCGCGGACTGACCAGACGGCTGACGCAGGTGAACACGCAGATTTCGGTGCCGATGCTGCTGTCTAGCAAGGGATACGGCATTCTGTGGAACAACTATGGACTGACGGAATTCAATCCGTGTGACCGAAGCGTGAGGCTGGAGAAACAAGCCGGAGAGGGCCAGCGCGAGGAGGTGAACGTGACGACGACGACCGGCGGCCGGAAGGAGGTAAGGGAAAGGAACGTGTTTGAAGGCACCATCCACATCAGCGAGGCGGGGGACTACGCCCTGCTGCTGGACGTGGGGCAGAAAATGGCCCGCAGACACAACCTGACGATAGACGGCGAGACGGTGATGGAGATGCAGAACATGTGGCTGCCACCGACGGCATCGGCCATCGTGAGGCTGGAAGCCGGCGAGCATAGGCTGACGGCGGAGCTGACGCGGGACGACCAGCCGACGGTGTGGTACCGACGGGTGACGGACGAGACGACGTTCCAGTCGCCCGTGGCCGAAGCGTTGGACTATACGGTGTTCGTGGGTTCACCCGACGAAATTATCGCCGCCTACCGCGAGGTGACGGGAGCGTGCCCGGAGATGCCGACATGGGCGCTGGGATACATCCACTGCCGCGAGCGGTTCCACTCGTCGCAGGAGATTCTGGAGACGGCCAACCGATTCCGCAGCGAGGGACTGCCGGTGAGCATGCTGGTGCAGGACTGGCAGTACTGGGGAAAATACGGATGGAACGCGATGAAGTTTGACGAGGAGTTCTATCCGGACCCGAAGGCGCTGACGGACAGTCTGCACCGCATGGACATGAGGCTGATGCTGTCGGTATGGTCGAAGGCCGACGCGAACTCGGAAGTGGGTCACGAGATGACGGCGAAGGGATACTACATTCCCGGAACGGACTGGATAGACTTCTTTAATCCCGAGGCAGCAGCAGCCTACTGGAGAAACTTCGAGGAGCGACTGGTGCCGCTGGGCATCGACGCCTGGTGGCAGGACGCTACCGAGCCCGAGAACGACGACCTGGCCGGACGCCGCGTGAACAACGGACGATGGGCGGGAGAACAGGTGAGGAACGCTTTCTCGTTGATGGTTTGCAAGACCGTCTACGAGGGGCTCAAGAGGAAAGAGGAAAGTCCGATGATTCTGACGCGGTGCGGGTTCCCGGGCATTCAGCGCTATGGTGCTGCGCTGTGGTCGGGCGACGTGGGTAACGACTGGGAGACGCTGCGCCGCCAGCTGACGGCCGGTCTGGGCTTGCAGGCTGCGGGCATTCCCTGGTGGACGTACGACGCCGGCGGTTTCTTCCGTCCGATGAACCAGTATACGGACCAGGCGTACATTGAGCGGATGCTGCGATGGATTGAGACGGCGGTGTATCTGCCGCTGATGCGCGTTCACGGATATATGAGCAATACGGAGCCCTGGAACTACGGCCCGGAGGCGCAGGGCATCATCGGCGAGTGTCTGAAGGAGCGCTACCGACTGCTGCCGTATATAGAGCGCCAGGCGAAGGCGGTGAGCCAACGGGGCTACACGCTGATGCGCCCGCTGGTGTTCGACTTTGCCGATGACGAGATGGCGCTGGATCAGAAATACGAATATATGTTCGGTCCGTCACTGCTCATCAGTCCGGTGACCGAGCCGGGCGTCACCACATGGCGCACGTATCTGCCGAAAAACAAAGGAGGATGGACTGACTACCGCACAGGACAGCACTACGACGGCGGACAGTGGGTGATGACGGCCGTCACGAAGGCCTTCATCCCCGTATTCGTCCGCGTGGGCTACGAGCACGAGCTGCCCCGCCGTTAAGAGGCGTCATTGTCGCCACGACGGAACAGATGTGTAAAATGCTTGGAATAGAGCTCGGAGAGACCTTGACGGTTGTCGATGGCCTCGCCGACGACCAGCATGGTGGTCAGCGTGAGGTGGTTGTCGTGAACAATCTTGGCGAGGTCTTTCAGCTGGCCACGATAAATCTTCTGGTCGGGCCAGGTGAGGTGATAGCAAGCGGCCACGGGGGTATCCTCGGGATACTCCATGAGTAGTTCGCGCTGCACATCGTCGACGATGGCTGCCGAGAGGAAGATGCACATGGTGGACTGGCTGCGGGCCAGCAGGTGGAGCTGTTCCTTTTCGGGCATGGGGGTACGGCCCTCGCCACGCGTGAGGATGATGGTCTGACACCGCTCGGGAATCGTGAACTGGCTCTGCAGTTCGGCGGCAGCAGCGAGGAACGACGAGATGCCGGGGGTGATGTGGTACGACATGTGGTTGAGGTCGAAGAACGCCATCTGTTCCTGGATGGCCCCGAAGATGCAGGGGTCGCCGGTGTGCAGGCGGACGATGAACTTACCCTCGTCGTAGAACTGTTTCATGAGCAGGCACTGCTCTTCGAGTGCCATATCGGCCGACGAGCGCACGACGGCGCCGGGCTTGTGGCACTCGGTGAGTGCCTTGGGAACCAGGGAACCCGCATAGAGAATGAGGTCGGCGCGCTCGAGCATCCGACGGCCGCGCACGCTGACGAGGTCGGGGGCGCCGGGTCCCGCACCGACAATTTCGATATGGCCGGTGCGTTCGCGGAGGTTCTTGTAGGGAATGGCAAGGGCGGCGGTCCAATTCGGACCCTTGACCTTGGGAACGATGAGCTTGCCGTTGTCGGCGCCGAGAATGGCAGCAGCCTCGCAGACACTGGGCGTACCCACATGTTTCTCGACAGTCTTGCTGGGGTTGGGCACCTCGACGCGGGCGAGCTGGTCGGCGGTATAGAATACGAGCTCCTCGCCCAAATCGTCGACGAGCATCTGGCAGAACTCCTCGTCCTGCTTGACATCGATGGTGCAATAGCGCTTGTAGCAGGGCAGCACACCAATCTGACTCATGGCCTCGTCAATCTGGTCGTAGATGTCCTCATAGTCGTCGGGATGATGGGCAAGGCCGAAACCCAACGAGGCTATCATGGGAACGAAATGCAGCTCGAGCACGCCATAGGGGACGCAGAGGTTATAGGGCGTGACGAGAATGACCAGCTTGAAATGCTGGGGGTCGACCTCCTCGAGGCTTTTGACGACGGTGACGTGCGGGGGCAGCGTCTTCTCGAGATAGTCGGTACCCTCGTCGCAGACTTCCATGAGCAGGGCGGTGGGCTGGCGGTTGACGAAGGCGAAGATGCACTCGTTCATGTCGTCGTCGCTGGCTATGGCCCAATGGAATCGCTCGGCCAGGGTGTCGAGTGCCCAGAGTCCGGCATTGTCGCTCTGGGTGGTGATGACCTCGCGGGCGCCGATGAGTGCGGCGATGTCGCGAGCCAGGTCGTTGGCTCCGCCGACATGTCCGGAGAGTACGGAGATGGCGTTAAGCCCCATGCTGTCGACGCAGACCACTGCAGGGTCTTCGTGCTTGTCGGTGACGAGCGGGGCGATGGTGCGCACACAGATGCCCAAGGCCCCGATGAACACAAAACCATCGAATTTCTTCCATTGTTTGCTAACTTCCGTGCGGCTGATGGCTTTGGCACCAAGTTCACGCTGAAGCGAAAGGGCAATGTCGTTGCCGGCCTCGCTGATCTGAATAACTGCTATTCTCATTTTGAACTTTGATCTTTGAACTTTGTTTCGAACTTGTTTCGCTTATACCTTTAGGTGTAAGAACTTTATTGTGGGGTGATGATGCGGTAGTTGCCGCTGAGATGCATAAAGGCAAAGAGGCGCAGGAGACCGTCGTAGTAGGCATCGAAATAGCCGTCGTCGAAGGGTTCGTGCTTCATGTTCCACAAATGGTCGACAAACTCCTTGCTCTTCGCGTGACGGCACATGACGGAGGCGGCAGCAGCGGTGGCCACCAGACCGATGCTGTGGCGCAGCTTGCGGAAGCCGCCGGCCTGCAGGATTTCGTAGCCCTCGGGGAGCGTGCCGTCGGTGCGATACTGGTCGACGAAGGTGTTGACACCCTGACTGTAGAGGAAGTTCTGGAAGGTTTCGGCGTAGTGCTGCTGCCAGTCGGCATCGGCACAGCTCCACTCGTAGTCGAGTGCGATGTTCATGGGTACGCGCCACGAGTCGTAGCGGAAATTGTTGTTGCCATTACGACGCGGCTGACTACTGTCTCCTGACTCCTGACTCCTGAATCCCGGAAAACGAGGCATCTGCATCTCGGAGCCGTCGTACTGGCACTGGTCGGCATTCAGACCTGTCTTCTCGTTGATGCACGTATGCAGGAAGGCGCGGCTCTTCTGGGCACACTCGTTCCAATAGTCGGCACGACCGTCGTCGGCCCATCGCGCCCAGACCTCGTAGAAGGCGGGGATGTGGTAGCTGGGGTCGGTGAAGCGCTGTCCGAAGCCGTCGGGGGTAAAGGTAATCAGCTTCGTCTTAGGGTCGATGAGATACATCCGCTGAGGGCCTGTCTGTTGGGGGCCGAAACCCGGGAAACCGCCCTGACGGGGCTCGGGGGTGTACTCCTTGGGCTGGATGCAGTCGAGGATGTGCTGGGCTTCGGCCTTGTAGTTGATGCCGGTATCGTTGCCCCAGCGGTTGGAGGCGAAGATGAGGGCGGTGATGAAATACAACTCGCCGTCGGAGGCAGCACCCTCGGCATTGTGCGTGCCGTCGGTCTTGCAGCTCCAGGCGAAATAGCCCTTGCGGGCACCGTCGTGATGCTGCATGTATTTCCTGGCCCAGCGCCACAGACGGTCGAAGATGTCCTTCTGGCCGAACTGTACGGCGACCATCATGCCGTAGGACATTCCCTCGGTGCGGGCATCGTGGTTCTTGACGTCGGAAACGTAGCCCATCGAGTCGCCCACTTCGAAATAGACCTTGTTGGGCCCGTGGAACACGTTGTTGAATACTTCCTGGACTTTGGCGTCGACATCGGCCTGGCTGTAGCCCATCTCGACGAAGATGTTGCGGTACTGGCCCGTTTCGAAGGCACCTTTTTTCCAAGGAGTAAGGGCCATGAGCTGAATGGTGAGCATCAGGAGCGATGCCGTCATGATTGCTTTCTTCATATCGGTTTGATTGCTTTTAGAATTTCTATGGGGTGATGATCGTCGATGACGATGCGCATGGGTGGCTGCTGGGTGAGGCCGAGCTCGCTGCACGCTTCGTCCCAGAGCAGGTGGCTGTCGGTAAGCACTTTGGGGGCTTTGACGCTGTTCATGACGATGCAGCCGCCGGGAGCCAGCACGGGAAGCACCTTGGCGATGATGTCCTTGAGACGGCCGCCGTGTCCGCCAATGAAGACGGCGTCGGGGTTCCCCGTCGAAGAATCGACAGGAACAGTGGCTTGCAAGAAGTCGCCCATGTGGACGTGGATGCCGGGGGCACCGAAGCGGCGAGCATTCTCGTGGATGGTGGCCTCGCACTCGGGGCGTATCTCGAAGGCTTCGATGTGGAGATGCGGAAACTGCAGGCGGGCTTCGATGCTGATGCTGCCCGTGCAGAAACCGATGTCCCAGAGGACGTGTTTCTTCGGCAGGTCGAGGGCCTGCAACGTCAGCAGGCGAATGGGCATCTTGGTAATCATTTTCTCGCGACCGTCCAAAAGGGCGAATTCCTTATCAGGAATGCCAAATGGCTTGGTGGCAGCAGAACTGCCCCCCACCGAACAAGGCTTGTGCTCGAAGGTTCTCCCTTCGAGAATCAGGCAGTTGGGCATGGTGAATGCGGTCGAGGCGGCCTGTTCGAGCGAGAGCGTCGTGACTTTTTCGAGTGCGGGGTTGCCCAGGTGTTCGCCGACGTGCATGGTGTAGTCGGTGTAGCCGTATTCCAGCATTCGCTGGGCAATGGTAGCAGGGGTGTGTTCCTTGTCGGTGAGGATACCAATCTTGTCGGTTCGCTCGATGAGTGCTTTGTCGAATTCGGGCCAAGGGCGTCCCGTCAGCGAGACGATGTGCATGTCGTGATAAGGCATCAGCAGTCGGTGGGCCAGCATCTGCAGGGAGTTGAACGTCGGATAGACGGCGATGTCGGCCTCGGGCATCTTCCGCTTGATGGTGTTGGCAAAACCGAAGAAGAGAGGATCGCCGCTGGCGAAGATCGTTACACATTGAACATTAAACATTGAACATTGAACATTAAACTGTTTGAAGACGGCGTCGAGGGGAACGGTGATGTCAATCCACTCGGCATCGGCAGGCAGGAATGGCGCCACAATCTCATGATGGCGCTTGCCACCAGAGAACACCTTGCCGTTCTTGATGATGTCCATCACCTCGGGGGGAAACCAAGGGTTGGGATTGTCGGTTATTCCAATGACGACGAAACTAATCATAAAGTTCAATGTTCAAAGTTCAAAGGTCGCGACCGGGTTTGAGTTGTGCGGCATCGTCGAACGTCAGTATGGCGTTGCAGAGCGTAGCGGCGAGGTTGGAGCCGCCCTTGCGCCCCTCGACGATGATTTTGGGAATGTCGCGGAAGGGCTTGACCATGTGTTTCGACTCGCGCACATGCACGAAGCCTACGGGAGCGGCGATGATGCCAGCAGGGTGGGCCTTGCCCTTGCGGATGAGGTCGCAGAGTTCCATGAGAGCCGTCGGTGCATTGCCAAAGGCGAAGAGAGCGTCGGGGTGCTCTTCGACAGCCAGACGGATGCCCGCTTGAGTGCGGGTAATGTTGTTGGCAGAGGTAAACTCTGCCACGCGGGCGTCGCCCAGATAACATTTGGCCTCAATGCTGAGTCGCTGGAGGGCGCCCTTGCGGATGCCGCTGGTGACCATCGTTACGTCGGTAATGATGGTTTTCAGCGTGCCGTTCTTTACCTTGTTATATAAGGTCTCGACGGCACCAGCGTCGGTATAGAGAATGCGCTGCATGTCGAAGTCGGCAGTGGTGTGAATGGCGTGCAGCAGTGCCCACAGGTGGTCTAAGGGATAGTCCTGTCGCTTGAGTTCGCCCTTGATGGTCCGGAACGACTCCATCATAATCTGCTGGCCAACTTTCTCCTGTCTCCTGTCTCCTGTCTCCTGACTATAGTATCCGCGGGGGGTAATGATTTTACCGTCAGCGATATACGATTGGGAATTGCCGATGAGCACGACGGTGAACATGTCGATGTCCTCAGGGTCGAACTGGGCAAGGGTGGTGACCTTGATTTCCTGATCGTCGCGACCCGCCTGACGGACGTAGCCCACAGGGGTCTCTGGCGAGCGCACCTGTAGGAAGAGTTCCACGAGGCGGTAGAGCTGCCAGTAGCGCCCGTGCGACTTGGGATTGTAGACGGCTGTAACGAAATCGCCGCTGGCTGCCGCCTTGATGCGGCGCTCGATGAGTTCCCAGGGCGTCATCAGGTCGGAGAGCGAGATGATGCACAGGTCGTGCCCGATGGGTGCCCCCAGCAGTGAGGCAGCCTTCTGGAAGGCCGAGATGCCGGGCAGCACTTCGATGGAGATGGCGACAAAATCGCCGTCCACAGAACAGCGCTCACGTTGCATCTCGTAGATGAGCGGGCCCATACCGTAGATGCCTGCATCGCCCGAGGAGATGACGACAACGGTCTTGCCCTGTTCTGCCAAACGGAAGGCTTGTTCGGCACGCTCGCGCTCGCGCTTCATGCCCGTGTCGATGCACTCACAACCTTCCTTGACGTAAGCCTCCACGAACTGGAAATAGTATTTATAGCCTACGATGCTATCAGCCTCGCGCACTGCTTCGAGTACGGCGGGGGTAATGTCTTCCTTACTGCCAGGTCCAATGCCTGCTACGATAATTTTTCCCATATCTGCGGCAAATTTACAAAAAAACAGGCAAAGTGCCAAATTTA
>JAEEGH010005004.1_pt1 | contig 33659 bp, 26 predicted proteins | sample 9134181 | NCBI WGS metagenome assembly JAEEGH01 (sample SAMN16246544, study PRJNA631951) | gut metagenome | biome: gut microbiome; feature: rumen; material: DP-attached | host: Bos | place: Iran: Karaj | collected 2018-10
ACGATTTCTTTCAAGATTGCTTTGAATTAGAAACAATCATTACTCCGATTAAATTGCAAGAGATCATCCCGCTTCCATATAACATTATGGAAAGATTTTTATATGTAGATGCAGCGGGAAATGAATACTATGAAATGCCGTTAAATAGAGAAGAACCAATTGTCTTACATCGAAAACAATCTAGTCCCACACCTGACCCGACGCCCGATCCTACCCCGGATCCCGACGACGACTGGATCGACGACGGGACGGTCAGCAGTTTCGTGACCCGTCTGTACCATGTCTTCCTGGATCGCACGCCTGAGCAGGAGGAGGTAGATGCGTGGACGGCTCTCATCGTTTCCGGGCAGAAGACGGCAGGCGAAGCGGCTGCAGGCTTTATCTTCAGCCCTGAGTTCATCAATAGAAATATGTGTAACTCCCACTTCCTGGATTATCTCTATCTCGGTCTCTTTAACAGAGCCGCAGACGATGCCGGAAAGGATGGATGGACCTTCTATTTGGACGAAGGCTGGTCTAGAGAGATGGTGGTACAGGGATTCCTCATGAGCCCTGAATTCTTCAACCTGTGTGAAGCTTATGGAGTAAATCCCGGCACGGGCCTTGCAAATGTCCCCGTCCTGGGTACCATCCAGAAGGACCATTGCACCATCGCGGGATGCCCCAATGACTCTCCCGTGAAGATCATGGTCGTCAGCCTGTATGATACGGTCTTCGGACGCGTACCAAATCAGGATGAGGTGGACTTCTGGGTGAACCATATGGCAAATCATACGCCCGGTGTCACTGCCCGCGTGATGGTAAACACCTTCTTAAACGGCGAGGAGTACTCTAACCTGAACCGCAGCAACGCAGAGTACGTGACCGACCTGTATCACGCCATCTTTAACCGTGAGCCCGACACAGGCGGCTTCGGCGGTTGGTTAAATGACCTGAATACCGGGCTTAAGACCAGAGAGGAAGTCTTAAACGGCTTTACCGGCTCTCCCGAGTTCATCGACCAGTGCCACCACGCAGGCATCGAGATCGGCGGAGAGATCCGGTAAAGGAAATCTGATAAAGGATCAAAAAGAAAGAATTAAAAAGAAAGGACCGGCATATGCCGGTCCTTTCAATTTGGATACCTAACCTTTAAAGTCGATGGACTGTCCGACCATTCTCTCACCTTCGGTGAGCACGCTGTTTGCGGACTGATCGTATGCGTAGCTCTGCACCTTGGAGAGGAGTTCCTCCAGGGAGCCGGAACGGATGGTCACATACTCTCTGGGATCTTCGATCGCTTCCCCTTCCGTGACCTCTTCGGCGCCTTCTAAGCGGGCTTTCTCCAGGTTTTCTGCCTGCTCAGCCTTCTCGGCCCTCCGCTCTTCCCTGCGCTTTTCGATGCGCTCCTGCTGCGCCTGCTTTGCCTCGGCCTTCTTTTCAGCGGCCTTCTGCGCGCGCTTTGCTTCCTGCTTTGCCTCGATCCGGGCCTTCTGCGCATCGGAAGACTTCTCCAGCGTTGCGAAGAAGCTCTGGTTTCCGTTCTCATCCACGGAGATGCCGAAATTCTTTACATTGGCACCGCTGCTGGCCAGGGAATTCTTCATCTCTTCGATCTTTGCCTGGCTCATCATCAGGATGCCTTCGTATTTCTTACGGAAGGCTTCGTCCGTAGCCATGCGCTCGATCTTTTCCTCATCGATGAGGACCACGGTCTTGTTCACGTTACCGTAAGCGGCAGCGTTTCTCTTGACGGCATCCTTCATATCCGAGCTTACGAGAATGAAATCCATATTATGGAATTTTGCTTTCAACTGCTCGTAATAGTCCTTCGCCTTGTCGGAGAGCTTCACGTCGCCGACGGCAAAACCGTATTCGGTTTTCTGGGGAATGAGGGAACTGCCGGATGAGATAGGTTTAAAGGGCGTGGTCTTTACCTTGCCGGCAGCGCCTGCAAGTGCCTCGTCCCTTTTTGCGGCAGCGGATTGCTGCGCTTCCTTGGCCTCTGTGGCCGGTCCGGTCTTACTTAGGTAAGATGATTGTTGATAGGCGGATACGCCATAAAATTCAGAACTCATACCAGTACCTCCTTGCACTGTCCGGGGACGACCAGCATCCCCTGGAAATCCGTTTCCTCGTCCGTTTTGCCGATGGATCCGGGGTGCTCAAAGGGAGCCGGCGTGCGCTATTCCTCGATAAATCAATGCAGCAAAACAAGACATGTATGGTTATCTTATTCCGTATATCGGATGGGAAAATTCAAAACTTAACCCCTTGCCGAAAAATTTTTCAATATTATTTTTTGAATAAAATTTCTGACAGATTTTGTGGCTTTTTTAAGAAGTACAAAAACGGGCGGCTGTGTTAGGATAAGAATAGATTTTTATGCGTTCCAGCGCCTGTGGGGAACGGGCCCAAGGGCCGAAAGGAGAGGACATGAAACAAATGAGCGGACCGGTGGCTCCCAAGGATCCCACCGTCAAAAAGCCGTATTTTTACATTATGCTGGACAAGGATATCTTCGGTGCTCCGATGCCGGACGGCAGCGGTACCCAGTTTATCTTTGAAGACAGCGGGAGACTGATCAATTCCGCATCCTTCGTGGGAGGTGTGACGGATCAGGAGATCCTGGATCTCATGAAGACCACGGAAGGCTTCCGGAAGCTGGTGTACAGCATCGGCATTTCCCTGGTTTGCAAGGACACGGATTCCGTCCGTTTTGCTTTCCAGATGTATGGTAAGGAAGACCCCCTGGTAACCGGGACCACTCTGTATTGCGACCTGCCCACCGACGGACAGGAGATGGAGATGGTGCTGGAAAATCAGACCTGGTCCGATATGGACGATCAGCCCGGCCAGATCCGCTTCGAATTCCCCAAGGCGGAGCAGAAAGGTCTGGTCAGCGTTCGTTTTTACTTAAATGACGGCTACACCGTGCCTGAGATGGCTGCAGATCAGAAGGTGGATTTCGGATCCGAAGGGTATAAGGCAATGATCGGAAAGTGCCTTATGAATCCCGGCGAGATGGGACCTCTGGCGGCAGTCATAGAGAAGGCCCGCAGAGGAGAGGAGATCGTCACCGCATTCATCGGCGGCTCCGTCACCCAGGGTGCAGGCGCAGTGCCCATCCATGAAAAATGTTATCCCAGACTCTTCGCACAGGATTTTGAGAAAAAATACGCGCAGCCCGGCAAGGTGAAGCTCATCAAGGCCGGTGTGGGTGGCACCCCTTCCGAGCTGGGAATGCTCCGCTTTGAGCGGGATATCCTGCGGGACGGTGCGGTAAATCCCGACATTCTGGTGATAGAGTTCGCTGTGAACGACGAGGGAGACGAGACCAAGGGAAAATGCTACGAGAGCCTGATCCGCAAGGCCATGGCACTGCCTGAGCCTCCCGCCATCGTACTGCTCTTTGCCGTCTTTGCTACGGATTACAATCTGCAGGAGCGCCTGGGCCCTGTGGGCTTCCACTACAACCTGCCCATGGTGAGCCTGAAGAACGCGGTGACGGATCAGTTCTACCTGGCCCCCGGAGAGGGACGCATCATTTCCAAGAACCAGTATTTCTACGATGTGTTCCACCCCAGCAACAACGGACACCGCATCATGGCAGACTGTCTGTTGGAGCTGTGCAGGGCGGCGGAAAGTGCGGCTCCCGAAGCGGCGGATTATGAACGCCACCTGGATATGGATCCCATCATCGGCGGCGAGTTTGAGGATGTGGTCCTCATCGACCGCAAAACGCAGCCCCTGGAGATGGAGTATTCCGAGGGCGGCTTTAGCGGCACCGATGAAGATCTCCAGCGGGTGGAGATGGACGATGTGCTGCAGCCCGTTCCCGAGTTCCCTTACAACTGGTATTACGACGGCAGCAAGCAGGAGCCTTTCCGGGTGAGGCTCCGCTGCAAGGCATTTTTCGTCATTAACAAGGACTCCGGTTCTCCGGAATTCGGCAAGATCGCATGCAAGGTAGACGGCAAACAGGTCCGGGTCATCGATCCCATGGCCAACGGCTGGACTCACTGCAATCCCATGCTGCTCCTGAACGAAAAGGAGAGTGCAGTCCACGAGATCGAGATCGGTATGGATGCCGGCGATGAAGGAAAGAAAGCAACCATTCTGGGCTTCGGCGCAGTGAAGTAAACAGAGGGCGGGTGCGGAATCCGCAGTTGTCAATCATCGGGAGCGTCGGATCTGCGACGCCCCTGCAAAATATTTGGAGGAAGTATGGAACTTCGTATCGGTAGTCACGCAAAAGTAAGTATCCTGACGGAAAACAGTGCCTTTCCCGGCGTGCGCAGAGTGGCGGGGAAAGTGGCGGAGGATCTGCAGAAGGTCCTGAGCGCAGATGTATCCCTCACAGAGATCACGGATGTGAAAAATCCCACCGCAGGCAGCCCTGCGGAAGCCATCACCATTGTGGCGGCCACCCTGGGCAAGAGCGAGCTGGCGGAAAGCCTGGCGGGAGAGCTTCCCGAGATCGGGCAGATCAGAGGCAAGAGAGAGTGCTATGTCTTCCTGCTGCGGCAGCTTCCCGGAAACTCTCAAGTGAGCCTTCTGATCCTGGGCAGCGATAAGCGGGGAACCATCTACGGCCTCTTCCATCTTTCGGAGCTGCTGCATGTATCCCCCTGGGTGTATTTTGCAGATGTGGCGCCTGTTCCCATGGATGAGCTGGTGATTACGGATAAGGACGAGCTGGTTTCCAAAGAACCCAGCGTCAAATACAGAGGCTTTTTCATCAACGACGAGTGGCCTGCTTTCGGCAACTGGACCTTCGAGCATTTCGGCGGTTTTACGGCGGAGATGTACGATCATGTCTTTGAACTGATCCTGCGTCTGAAGGGCAATTACCTCTGGCCCGCAATGTGGACCTCCAATTTTTCCCTGGACGGCCCCGGCCTGGCCAATGCGGAGCTGGCGGATGAATACGGCATCGTCATGAGCAATTCCCACCACGAGCCCTGCTCCCGCCACAGCGAGGAGTGGGATCTGGTGAGGGGCGACGATTCCCCTTACGGCAACGCCTGGAACTTCGACCGCAACAAGGAAGGCCTCACCAATTACTGGAGAGACGGACTGAAGCGCAACGCTCCCTTTGAGAACATCATCACCGTGGGTATGCGCGGCGAGCGGGATTCCGAGATCCTGGGCCGCACCGCCACCCTGCAGGAGAACATTGATTACCTGAAGGAAGTCATCACCACCCAGAACCGTCTGATCCGGGAGACCATCAGCGAGAACCTGGATGACGTACCCCGGATGCTGGCCATCTACAAAGAGGTGGAGGCTTACTTCAAGGGAGATGACACGACTGTCGGTTTGAAGGAGTGGCCGGAGCTGGACGGCATCACCTGCATGCTCTGTGAGGACAACCAGGGCAATATGCGCCTCCTTCCCGAGGAGGCTACCCGGAACCGTAAGGGCGGCTGGGGAATGTATTACCACTTTGATTATCACGGCGATCCCTTCTCCTACGAGTGGATCGGCAGCACCTACCTGCCCAAGGTTTGGGAGCAGATGGGAGAGGCGTACGAAGCCGGGATCCGGGAGATCTGGATCGTGAACGTGGGCGACCTGAAGCCCCAGGAGCTGCCCCTTTCCTACTTCCTGGATCTGGCATACGATTTTGAAAAATACGGCACCGCCGCGCCCAATACCACCGACGAGTACACGAAGCGCTGGATCGCTGCCCAGTTCGGCGGCGCCCTGACGGAAGAAGAGCAGGCGCAGACCTTCGCGGCCGTGGATGCTTACACCTGGCTGAACAGCACCCAGAAGCCCGAGTCTCTGCAGACGGACACCTATCATCCCGTCCACTACGGAGAGTCTCAGGGGGTCCTGGACTATGCAGCACCCCTGGCGGAGGCGGCTACCCGCATCTACGAAGGGCTGAAAGCAGGCGCCGAGAGCGCAAAAGCCCTGGCAGATGCGTACTTCCAGCTGGTAACCTTCCCTGTCTGCGCAACCCTTACCCAGCACCGTCTCATGCTGCTGGCGGGACAGAACCATTTCCTGGCTGCACAGGGCAAGCCCTCCGGCAACGCTTTGGCAGTGCAGGTGGCAGAGGCGAGACGCAGGGAGGACGAACTGCGGGATGCTTACCACAGCCTCTGCGGCGGCAAGTGGAACGGCATGATGCTGTCCCAGCATGTGGGATTTCAGCATTGGAACGAGGAGGAAAATCGCTATCCCGAGCGCCGCTTCATCTGGCGCGCAGAGAAAAAGCGTCTTGTTGTCAGCATTCCCGACAGCGGTCAGTATTCCATGGGCGGCGACTGGACCCGGAAGGATCTGCACCTCACCGCATTTTGCAAGCCCGGCGTTAATGAAGCTATGATCGAGCTGGAGAACGCAGGCAATGAAGATATGAACGTGACCGTAGAGCAAAATGCTCCCTGGATCAAGGTCGGGACCACGGAGCTTTCTCTGGCGGCCTGCCCCGATACCGAAGGCACCGGCAGGGCAGACTTTACGGACAGCGTTGCAAGAGTAGCGATCACCCTGGACCGGAAGGCACTGCAGGAGGCACTTGCAAATGGAAAGGCATCCTCCTTCGGAGAGGTGATTTCCGACAGATATGTCAGAACGGAACTCATTTTCCGCACGGAAGGAAGACATGTGAAGGTACAGATCTACGCCTGCAGCTTTACTCCCGAGGAAGAGGCGGGCAATGTGGTTCCCGTGCTTCCCGCAGCCTGGAGAGAGCGGGTTCAGATCCCCGATGACCTGGGCCTTGTTCTGGAAGCAGGCAGTGCTGTTTCCTACGAGAAGGGCGCGGACGGTGCCGCATGGGTACTTATGACTCCTTACGGAAAATACGACGGTGCTCTGAAGGCCTTCCCCGTGACGGAGCATTTTTCCGGCACTGCAGGGGCGCCCGCAGCCACCTACGAGATACTGCTTCCCGAAGAGGGAGAATACCTCCTGACCGTACTTTCCGCTCCATCCAATCCTACAGACGGTAGCAATCATCTGCGTCTTGGGGTACAATTAGATGATCGGGAGGGTGCATCCTTCGTGGATACCATCCCGGAGTCCTTCCGGGCGGGAGTTACTTCCAACCGTCCCTGGAGCGTGGGTGTTATCAATCAGATCCATATCGGGGAGACTGCTTTTACGGCAGCTGCCGGAAAGCACAGCCTGAAGATCTATGCATGTGATCCGGGCCTGGTGGTGGAGCGTCTCATGATCCGCAGGAAGGATGTGGAATGGGCGAAGGGGTATCTGGGACCTTTGCCGAAACGCTTAAAAAAGTAAATCGCGTTTGAGGATCATTTCATGAAGTATTTGTTCAACGATGGTTGGGAATTTGCAAAGACGGCCCCCGGTACGGAACTGTCCGATGTAGACAGCGCCGTCTTTCGGCCTGTGCGCCTGCCCCATGACTGGCTCATTTATCAGGGAACGGATCTGTACGAAAATAGCACCGGCTGGTATCGGAAGGTGATCCGCAGAGGCAAGGAATACGGCCGGGTGTATCAGCTGTATTTCGAAGGCGTCTACATGGATTCCACCGTGTACGTGAACCGGAAAAAGGTGGGAGACTGGAAGTACGGATACTCCAGCTTCTACTTCGATATCACGGAGGAAATGGAGAGCGGCGAGACCGAGATCCTGGTGCAGGTGCGGTTCCTTTCTCCCAATTCCCGCTGGTATTCCGGCGCCGGCATTTACCGGAACGTATATCTCTTCGAGCAGGAGGAGACCCGTTTTGTGACGGACAGTCTCTATGTTTCCGCGCACCCTGCGGGAATGCACGGCAAAATGTCCGCACCCGATACGCCCCTGGACGGCATCTGGGAACTGAAGGTCAGCGGAGAGATCCTGGGAGTGGATCCTGATTCCGAAGGCGTGAGCAATTACAGTCTGCTGCTGCAGATCCCGGAACTTGACATCGGTGTCAGTTTCCCACTGGATGAATGCCTGCGCGAGTTGCAGGATCCCGTGATCGAGGGAGCCGAGGAGGCGTTGCCCTGGCGCCATGAGGGAGAAGATCCCATCCTGGCCGAGGTATCGATCCCCATCGAAAATCCCATGCTCTGGTCCGTGGAGGATCCTCATCTGTATATGATCGGCCTCAGCCTGCAAAAGGGGCAGAGGAGCATGGACCGTATGACCGCGGATTTCGGATTCCGCAGCATCTCATTTACCCCTGACGGCGGATTTTTCCTGAACGGACAGCATCTGAAGCTGAACGGTGTCTGCGAGCATCACGACCTGGGCGCTCTGGGAGCGGCCTACAGCCACGGTGCCATGACCCGGAAGCTGATGATCCTCAAGGAGATGGGTGTCAACGCCATCCGTACCGCCCACAACATGCCTGCCATCGACTTCCTGGAAATGGCGGACAAAATGGGATTCCTGGTGGTGGATGAAGCCTTTGACATGTGGCGTCGCAGCAAGACAGAGTACGATTATGCCCGGTTTTTCCCGGAATGGCAGGCCAGAGATGTGGCCAGCTGGGTCCGCAGAGACCGGAACCATCCCTGCGTCATCCTGTGGAGCATCGGCAACGAGATCTACGATACCCACGCGGATGAGATGGGACAGGTCATTACGAAAATGCTGATGGAGGAAGCCCGCAGCCACGATCCCTATCACAATGCGGAGATCACCATCGGCTCCAATTACATGCCCTGGGAAGGTGCGCAGAAATGTGCCGATATCCTGAAATTTGCCGGATACAATTACGGTGAAAAATGCTACGAGCGTCATCATGCGGAGCATCCCGACTGGTACATCTTCGGAAGCGAGACATCCTCCACGGTCCAGAGCCGCGGGATCTATCACTTCCCGCTGTCCCAGTCCCTGCTGGCAGACGATGACGAGCAGTGCTCCACCCTGGGGAACTGTACCACCAGCTGGGGAGCCCCCAGCCCTGAGTATGTGCTTCTCACGGAGCGGGATACGCCCTTCTCCGCAGGTCAGTTCATCTGGTCCGGTTTTGATTACATTGGAGAGCCCACGCCCTATTCCACCCGAAATTCCTATTTCGGCCAGATCGATACGGCGGGCTTCCCCAAGGATACTTACTACATTTACAAGTCCATGTGGGTGCCCTTCGAGAAGGAGCCCTTCGTCCACGTGTTCCCCTACTGGGATTTTAATCCCGGCCAGACCGTGGATGTGCGCATTGCCAGCAACGCCCCCGAGGTAGAGCTTTTTGTAAACGGCGTTTCTCAGGGAAGAGTGCAGCTGGATCATGCCCATGGAAAAAAGCTGTTGGCGGATTATTCCGTGGTTTACGAACCCGGTGAGATCACGGCTGTGGCCTACGGACCCGACGGCGGGGAAGCAGCCCGGGAGAGCAGGCACAGTTTCGGTGAGCCCGCCCGGATCGTTTTGGAGCGCTTTGGTGATACCATGGGTGTCATGGGCAACGGCGAGGACCTGATCTTTGTGGTGGCCACCGTGGTGGACGCAGACGGATATCCCGTGGAAAATGCCAACAACCTCATCCATGTGAAGGTGCAGGGTGCCGGCTATCTGGCAGGACTGGACAACGGTGACTCCACCGACACGGATGAATACAAGGGCAAGGCCCGCAGGCTCTTTAACGGAAAACTCCTGATCATTGCTCGGTCGGACAATCGTCCCGGTGCACTGATCGTGGAAGCCCATTCCGACGGACTGCAGGGATTTTCCCTTCCCATGCAGGTGATGAACGAGCCTCCCAGGATCGGCAGGAGCTACGAGACCGACAGAATGTCGGATAAGCTGCCTCCCGAAAAGCGCTGGATCCGGAAGATCGAGCTTACCGCAGCGGAGCACAGCTTTACGGCGGACCGAAAGCGGATCTGCGTAAAGGCGAAGGTGCTTCCAGAGAATGCGGATTTCGTACCCGATGATCTCATCTGGAAAGTGGTGACGGATACGGGCATCGAGTCTCCCATCGGGCGGATCGCATCCCATGATGACGATTCCGCCATTGTGGAAGCTCTGGGAGACGGTTCCTTCCGTGTGCGCTGCATGACCCGCAACGGAGCCCGCACCGTGAAGGTGATCTCTCAGCTGGAGTTTACCGCGGATGGTTTAGGCCAGGCGCTTTTGGATCCTTACGGATTCGTGGCAGGCGGTATGTACAGCTACGGCGAGGGTGACCTGGGCAACGGAAATGAGCACGGCGTCTCCTCCGCAAGGGATGCACGCAGTGTCATCGGATTTGAAAATGTGAACTTCGGAGACTTCGGTTCCGACGAGATCACGCTCCCCATCTTTGAACTGGGCAGTGATCCCACACCCATCCAGATCTGGGAAGGTATCCCGGAACAGGAGGGAAGCGAGCTGTTAGCGGATGTGGTCTACCACAAGCCCAGCATCTGGAACACCTACCAGCCCGAGACCTACCGGCTGAAGCGCAGAGTGAAGGGCGTTACCACCATTTGCTTCGTTCTGCAGCAGAAGATCCACCTGAAGGGATTCTCCTTCACCCGGCCCGAGAAGGCGTTTGCGCTTCTGACGGGAGCGGACTGCGAGAGCGTTTACGGTGACAGCTTCACGAAGGCGGGCAGCGCTATCCGCGGCATCGGAAACAATGTGACCGTGGACTTCGGTGTGCTGGATTTCGGGGATGCGGGCGCAACTTCCGTGCGCATCGAGGGCAGTACTCCCAACGAGGTCAACACCATCCACCTGCTCATCGGAGAAGGGGAGGGGCAGCGCCGGGAGATCCTGGAGTTCCCGGGCGGCAGTACCTCTGCGGACTTCCCTGTCGCAGCTATTTCAGGCGCCCAGCGTATTCAGCTCGTGTTCCTGCCCGGCAGCAACTTCAATCTTGAGTCCATTCAGTTTAGCAAGGCAGAATAAAGTGTAGATGTATTGAAAAGACGGTAGAGTGATCTGCCGTCTTTCTTTTGCAAAAGGGAATCCGGCCGGCGGCTCGGATTGTCCCACGGCGAATGAGCTCGAACACTAACCTCGCCACCGCTCATGCCAATTCGAGCCTTGCAGGGCTGAACTCGCTACGCTCAAACAGTCGCCCTGCTGCGGCTGCGCATTTCGCGCCGCTCGCTAAGTGTCGACTCAAATTTTCGCCTTAGGGACAGATCCGCCCGCCGGCCCCGGTACCATTTTTTTGAAATCTATGTTGACAAGTGAAAGTGTTGTCCATATAATGAACATATGAACAGTTATTCATATGTTCAAAACGAACATACCACATAGAAGCCCACAGCTTCGGAAAGAAGGGGAATATGAAGAAAACTTACAACATCGAAGTAGATTGTGCAGCATGTGCTCAGAAGATGGAAGATGCAGCCAACACCGTGGCCGGCGTCATCGAGGCAACCGTCAGCTTCATGACCCAGAAGATGAAAGTCGTCTTTGAAGAAGGCGCAGATCCCGCACAGGTTATGCCCGAAGTTCTGAAGGCATGCAAGGTCGTTGAGGACGACTGCGACATTGAGCTTGAATAAGCCCAATGGGCTTATTCATTTTAAATGCCGACAATAGAGCGCGAAGCGGTCTATTGTATTGAGCTTGAATAAGCCCAATGGGCTTATTCATTTTAAATGCCGACAATAGAGCGCAAAGCGGTCTATTGTATTGAGCTTGATTGATAACGGGAAAGATACCCAATGAACAAGAAGCAGAAGACAACCCTATATCGGATCCTCATCTCGGCAGCTCTCCTCATTGCTCTGGCGGTGACGGAGCGCCTCGTGGAGCTCCCCACACTCCTCCTCTTTGCCCTGTACCTGATCCCCTATTTTGTCATCGGGTACGATATCCTGCGGAAGGCAGTGAAGGGTATCGCAAAGCGCCAGGTCTTCGATGAGAATTTCCTCATGGCCGTGGCCACCGTGGGTGCTATCCTCCTGGGCCTCTTTACCAACGGACAGGAAGGCGGATTTGAGGAAGGCGTGGCTGTCATGCTCTTTTACCAGATCGGTGAGCTCTTCCAAAGCGTGGCCGTGGGCAAGAGCAGACGCAACATCACCGCTCTCATGGACATTCGCCCCGACTATGCCAACCTGGTAGGAGAGGACGGCGAGATCTCCAAAGAGGATCCCGATGATGTGGAGATCGGATCCCTCATCCTGGTATCCCCCGGAGAGAAGGTTCCTATCGACGGCATCGTGGAAGAGGGTACATCCACTCTGAACACTGCCGCACTTACCGGCGAGAGTCTTCCCAGAGAGATCGGCGAGGGCGAGGAGATCATCAGCGGATGTATCAACTTAAGCGGCGTTCTTAAGATCCGTACCACCAAGGAATTCGGCGAATCCACCGTGTCTAAGATCCTGGATCTGGTGGAGAATTCCAGCATGAAAAAATCCCGCTCGGAGAATTTCATCTCCAAGTTTGCGAGAGTTTATACTCCTGCGGTTTGCTATGCCGCACTGGCCCTGGCGGTGCTGCCTCCCGTGGTACTGCTGCTGGCAGGATATGATCCCAGGTTTTCTACCTGGATCATCCGTGCCCTTACCTTCCTGGTCATCAGTTGCCCCTGCGCATTGGTCATTTCCATCCCCTTAAGCTTTTTCGCAGGCATCGGAGCGGCATCCTCCAACGGCATCCTGGTGAAGGGTTCCAATTACCTGGAAGCCCTCTCCGAGACGGGCATTGCCGTGTTTGACAAAACAGGTACCCTGACGGAAGGCGTATTCCGCGTGACCGATATCTGCCCCGCCGAAGGCATCGATGGGGCGGATCTTCTGGAGATCGCGGCACTGGCGGAGAGTTATTCTTCCCATCCCATCAGCAAATCCCTGAAGGAAGCTCTGACGGAGCAAAACCCTGATGCGGACCTTTCCCCGGCCCGTACCACCGACGTGGAAGAGATCGCGGGACACGGCCTGAAGGCAAATGTGGACGGACGGAAAGTGGCCGTGGGTAACGCCAAACTCATGAAGCTCCTGGATTTGACCGTACCGACGCCGGAGAAGGCCGGCACCACCGTCTATGTGGCGGAGGGCGGAAAATACATCGGTCACATCCTCATTGCGGACGTGGAAAAACAGGGCGCCGCTGAGGCGCTGAAGCTTCTGAAAAAAAGCGGCATTCGTAAGAACGTCATGCTTACCGGCGACAACGAAGCCGTGGCAAAGTCCGTGGCAGAGCGCCTGGGCCTGGACGAATACCGGGCACAGCTTCTGCCGGGTGATAAGGTGGATGAGATCGAACGATTGCTGGCATCCAAGAATCCCAAGGAAAAACTGGTCTTCGTGGGAGACGGCATCAACGATGCTCCCGTCCTGTCCAGAGCGGATATCGGCATCGCCATGGGAGCTATGGGTTCCGATGCTGCCATTGAGGCTGCGGATGTGGTGCTGATGGACGACGATCCCCGCAGGATTGCCCTGGCTATGCAGATCTCCCGGAAGTGCCTCAGGATCGTTCACGAGAATATCTGGTTTGCGCTGGGAGTGAAGGGCATCTGCCTCATTCTGGGCGCTTTGGGCATCGCCAATATGTGGGTGGCGGTGTTTGCAGATGTGGGCGTCATGGTCATCGCCGTGCTGAACGCGGTGCGATGCCTGTCCGTAAAGAAATAAAAATAGCAAAAATGTCCAGTTTCTGCGGTGGGATCCGATGGGTTCCACCGCATTTTATTGTCCCAAACTTTTGCTATCGATTCACTGCAAAATATGTGGTAAAGTAAGATACGGAAAAATATTCCCTCGGGAGGGTAAAGATAACATGAGCAAGAAGAAGATCGTAGTAAGCCTTGGACACGAAGCGCTGGGTATCACCACCAACGCACAGAAGGATGCGGTCCGTGTGACTGCAGCGGCACTGGCGGATCTGGTGGAGGCAGGATATCAGCTGACCATCACTCACAGCAACGGTCCCCAGGTCAGCATGATCCACAAGGCAATGACCGAGCTTCACAGAGTATATATTGATTACACCCCCGCGCCCATGTGCGTATGTTCCGCCATGAGCCAGGGTTATGTGGGATACGACCTGCAGAACTCCCTGCGGAGCGAGCTTCTTTCCAGAGGAAATTCCACTCCCGTGAGCACCATTCTTACCCAGGTTTCCGTGGATCCTTACGATGAGGCATTCTATGAGCCTACCAAGGTCATCGGCCGCTTTATGAGCCCCGAAGACGCAGAGATGGAGACCAAGAAGGGCAATTATGTGAAAGAATTCCCCGGCCAGGGCTACCGCCGTGTGGTGGCAGCGCCCAAACCGCTGGATATCATTGAGATTGATGCCATTCGTCTGCTGGCGGACGCCGATCAGGCAGTCATTGCCTGCGGAGGCGGCGGCATCCCCGTTATCGAACAGAAAGCACAGCTCAAAGGAGCTTCCGCCGTTATCGAGAAGGACGCCATTGCAGGGCTCCTGGCGGCAAAACTTTCCTCCGACGAGCTGTTGATCCTTACCGGTGTGGACCATGTGTTCCTGCATTTCGGAACTCCCGAACAGACGCCCATCGAGTCCATGACCGTGGCACAGGCGAAAGAGTATATCGCCCAGGGCCAGTTTGAAGAGGGTACCATGCTTCCCAAGATTGAAGCAGCCATCCGTTACCTGGAAGAGGTTCCCGATGGATGTGTGCGTATCGCATCCATCCGCGATGCCGCAGGTGCCATGAAGGGCAAAACCGGCACCGTCATCACGGCCTAGGTACGAGGTGGAGTCCATGAAGCTTTCTTTGTCCGCCCCTTCCCCGGAATACCGGCTGGAGGGAGACAGGCTCTGCCTGCGCCCCATCACGGAAGAGGATATCGATGAGGTCCTCTCCTGGCGGAATGCGCCGCAGACCGTACAGAATTTCTATTATCGCAAGCCCATCACCCGGCAGGAGCAGGAGAACTGGATCCGCACGAAGGTCGCATCCGGACAGGTGCACCAGTTTGTCGTGTTTCTGAAGGAGACAGGGCAGGATATCGGCTGTGTGTATCTCCAGCATTTTGAGCCGGAGATCCGCTGTGCCGAGTCCGGCGTATTCTTTGATCCGGAGGCTCCTGCGGGACAGGGGTACGGCACGGAAGCCGTGAAACTCCTGAACTTCGGTTATGCCTTCGGCGTTTTGGGACTGCATCAGACCATCGCCAGAGTCCAGAGTCACAACATTGCCAGCCGCAAGCTCCACGAGCGTGCGGGATTTCTCGAGGAATGCACCATAGAGCATGATGCCTTTCTGGATGGCGCATGGGTGGATACGGTGCAGTTCAGACTCTATGTGCCGCAGCTGGAGATTCCCTGCGTTCCGACATCCGAGAGCGGAGAGGACGCAGCTTATGCCGCAGTGCTTCGCGCCGGCGTCACCGTTCCTGGTTCCAAGAGTATCACCAACAGAGCCCTTTTGATGGCTATGCTGGCGGATGGGGAATCGGAACTTTCCGGTGTTCTTTTTTCCGACGATTCCAGACATTTCCTGCAATGCGCAACGGATCTGGGCTTTGATGTCAGCATCGACGAAGGAGCCCGGAAGGTGACTTTGCGCGGCCTGGGCGGAGCGCTTCCCAGGGAGGAAGCTTCCCTGAACGTGGGAAGCGCAGGTACTGCGGCCAGGTTCCTTACCGCCGTTCTGGGAGTCAGCGAAGGAACCTTTCATCTGGATGCTTCCGAGCAGATGCGTCGTCGTCCCATGGCGCCCCTGATCCGTACCCTGCGGGATCTGGGATGTGACATCACCTGCGAAGGGGAAGAAGACCATTTTCCCTTTACCATTCACGGCAAAGGGTGTGATACATGCGATCTGGAGATCGAGATCGGCCAGAGCAGCCAGTTTCTCAGTGGTCTGCTCATGAGTGCGCCCCTCATCGGACCGGAGATCGTGACCGATCCCGGCGAGGGCGTGAGGATCCGTGCTTTGGGATCCCACGGCGGCGCCTACATCCGCATCACCCGGGAGATGATGCGCAGTTTCGGTGTGGAGACCGAAAGCGAGACGGGTGCGGAGGGAGAAACCTTTGTGATCCCCTTCGGACAGCAGTATCGAGCTATCCGCTACGCCATTGAACCGGACATGTCTGCGGCGGCATATTTTTATGCCATGTGCCCGCTGCTCCGGACCCCTGTGCTGGTGCGGGGCATTCACTTTGATTCGCTGCAGGGGGATATTGCGTTCCTGCGGATCCTGGAACAGATGGGATGCAAAGCGGAAGATACGGCGGAGGGAATCTGCCTGATGCCACCGGAAGGCGCGCTGAAGGGCATTTCCGTCGATATGAGTGCCTGCTCGGATCAGGCCATTACCCTGGCGGCCATTGCGCCCTTTGCGGAGGGACCTACCGAGATCACGGGCATCGGCCATATCCGCCTCCAGGAAAGCGACCGCCTTCACGGCATCGCACAGGCGCATGCGAGCCTGGGGATCCGTACCGAAGAAGGGGAGGATCGGATCCTGATCCATCCCGGAGAGCCTCACGCCGGCGTGGTGGATACGCTGGAGGATCACCGTATGGCCATGGGATTTTCCCTGGTGGGATTGCGGGTGCCGGGAGTCGTTATCGACAACCCGTATTGCTGCCGGAAGACCTACGAAAATTATTTTTCGGACCTGTCAAAAATCTTTGAGAATTGAGTGTTTAGTGATATAATTTTTTAAAGTATGTTTTTGTATCAAGGGGTATCATGAAGCATTTTTTTGAAACTATCAGAAAGCTCCTCCAAGGGGAGATCGTGATGACGCAACAGGAGCGTACGGAAGCGCTCTCTATTGCGGTCATTGGGGTGCATCTGATCTTTATCTGGCTGTTCGCCATGGTAGGCGTATGGCCTTTGATCCTGTATAACATTTTCGTTGTTTCTTACTATCTCTGGGTTTATCGGCTGGTGCACGGAGGCGAAGTGAGGAAGGGATATCTTCTTACCTTCGGCGAGATCACGCTGCAGTCCGTCCTGACGGGGTGTCTCATCGGGTTCGACAGCGGATTTTTCCTTTACGTGCTGGCCATCGTTCCCATGTTCCACTATCTTCCCACGGTAAATGACAAGAGCACCAAGAAAATGGGACATCACGTTCCCTTTATCCTGGATGTGGCTGCCATGCTGGTCAGCATCGGCACCTACATCGGTACCCGTTTTATCAGGAAGATTCCTTTTGATGTGATCGGTGCGGATGCCCATGTGATCTTCCTGGTGAACCTGATCTTTTCCTTCGCACTGCTGGCCATCATGTCCTTCTTCTTCGTGATGGACGGCCAGGTAGCCATGAAGGAGCTGAACCAGGAGAACGAGGAGCTGGAGCACACTTCCAGCGTGGATCCTCTCACGGGACTGAAGAACCGCCGCAGCATGGAGGTTTCTCTGGAAAATGCCATGGCCATGGCGAAGTCCAAGGGCAGACTTTTCAGCCTGATCATGGGAGACATCGACAACTTCAAGCGCATCAACGACACCTACGGCCACGATTGCGGCGACCAGGCCCTGACCTCCGTCTCCGAGATCTTCCAGGCCAGTGTCCGTGACAATGATATCGTCAGCCGCTGGGGCGGCGAGGAGTTCCTGGTGCTGATCATCGGCAATCAGGCGGATGCCGTTGCGGTGGCAGAGCGCATGCGTTCTCACATCGAAGCGCAGGTGCTGGAGTACCAGGGCCAGGAAATCAGGTTCACCATGACCTTCGGCGTCTCTACCTACGTTCCAGGCTACAATCTCAGCAAGCTCATCAAGATGGCGGACGAGAACCTCTACAAGGGCAAAACGACCGGCAAGAACAAGGTCGTTTACAAATAACCAATCCCAAACAACAAACACATCAAACATTTACAGGAGGGGAAACCAATGTATTATATCGGCATTGATCTGGGAACCTCGGCAGTCAAGCTCCTGCTGATGGATTCCGAAGGCAAGATCGTCAACATGGTATCGAAGGAGTATCCGCTGTCCTTCCCGCAGCCCGGCTGGTCCGAGCAGAACCCCATCGACTGGTATGAGCAGTCCGTGGCAGGTATGAAAGAGCTGCTTCAGGGTCAGGATGCATCTAAGGTGGCCGGCATCAGCTTCGGCGGACAGATGCACGGGCTGGTGATCCTGGATGAGCAGGACAATGTGATCCGTCCCGCTATTCTTTGGAATGACGGCCGTACCGGTGAGGAGACCGATTACCTGAACAATGAGATCGGTCGCGAGAAGCTGTCTCAGTACACCGCCAACATCGCATTCCCCGGATTTACCGCACCCAAGATCCTCTGGGTAAAGAAACATGAGCCCGAGAATTTCGCCAAGATCGCAAAGATCATGCTGCCCAAGGATTACCTGGCATATCGTCTCTCCGGCGTACATTGCACCGACGTTTCCGACGCATCCGGCATGCTGCTCTTCGATGTGAAGAACCGCACCTGGTCCAGGGAAATGTGCGAGATCTGTGATGTGAAGCCCGAGTGGCTGGCAAAGGTTTACGAGAGCTACGAGAAGGTGGGCACCGTTCTTCCTTCCGTTGCAAAAGAGCTGGGCATCCCCGAGACCACCATCGTGGCAGCAGGCGCAGGCGACAATGCAGCAGCAGCCGTGGGAACCGGTACCGTGGGCGACGGCGCCTGCAACATTTCCCTGGGCACCAGCGGCACCGTATTTATCTCTTCCAAGAGCTTCGGCGTGGACAAGTACAATGCCCTGCATTCCTTTGATCACGCAGACGGCACCTATCACCTCATGGGGTGCATGCTCAGCGCAGCTTCCTGCAATAAGTGGTGGATGGACGAGATCATCGGCACCAAGGAATATGCAAAGGAGCAGGAAAACATCACCGCCCTGGGCGAGAACCATGTTTACTTCCTGCCTTACCTCATGGGAGAGCGTTCTCCTCACAATAACCCCAACGCAAGAGGTACCTTTATCGGCATGACCATGGACAACACCAGAGCCGATATGACTCAGGCCGTTTTGGAAGGCGTTGCTTTCGGCCTCAGAGATTCCATCGAAGTGGCCAGATCCCTGGGTGTGGCACCCGACCGTACCAAGATCTGCGGCGGCGGAGCAAAGTCTCCCCTGTGGCAGAAGATCATCGCCAATGTCATGAACATGAAGGTGGACATCCTGGAAGTGGAGGAAGGTCCTTCTCTCGGCGGTGCAATGCTGGCAGCGGTTGCCGCAGGCGAGTATGCTTCCGTGGAGGAGATTGCAGCCAAGGTGGTCCGCGTGAAGAAGACCGTGGAGCCCGATCCCGAGCTGGTGGCAAAGTATGAGAAGCGTTATCAGGTGTTCAAGCAGCTCTATCCTGCATGTAAGCCACTCTATGAGTTAATGTAATAAGATCCTGCGAGTTTTTGGCTAGGATGACGCGAAAGCGAATGTTACACTTTGTGCGGAAGCCTTGAATAGGGCTTCAAAATAAATTGAAAAATTGGGAAAGTATGGAGGAAATGAAATGATTAATCTGCCGAAAGTAAAAATCGGTATCGTGGCAGTCAGCCGCGATTGTTTCCCGGAGAGCCTCTCCGTCAACAGACGTAAGGCCCTGGTAAAGGCTTACGCCGACAAGTATGATGCAGCGGACATCTACGAGTGCCCCATCTGCATCGTTGAGAGCGAGATCCACATGGTTCAGGCTCTGGAGGATGTGAAGAAGGCCGGATGCGAAGCTCTGTGCGTATACCTGGGCAACTTCGGTCCCGAGATCTCCGAGACCCTGCTTGCTAAGCACTTCGAAGGCCCCAAGATGTTCTGTGCTGCAGCAGAGGAGAGCCAGAACGATCTGCAGGATGGCCGCGGCGACGCATACTGCGGAATGCTGAACGCTTCCTACAACCTGAAGTTGCGCAGCGTTAAGGCTTACATCCCCGAGTATCCCGTCGGTAATGCAGAGGAGTGTGCGGACATGATCCACGACTTCCTGCCTATCGCAAACGCTGTTTACGGTCTGAACAACCTGAAGATCATTTCCTTCGGTCCCAGACCTCTGAATTTCCTTGCCTGCAACGCACCCATCCAGCAGCTGTACAACCTGGGCGTTGAGATCGAGGAGAATTCCGAGCTCGACCTGTTCGAGTCCTTCAACAAGCATGCAAATGACGAGCGCATTCCCGCTAAGGTGAAGGAGATGGAGGAAGAGCTGGGCGTCGGTAACAAGAAACCCGAGGTTCTGCCTAAGCTGGCTCAGTATGAGCTGACCCTGCTTGACTGGGTTGAGGCTCACAGAGGCTATCGTAAGTATGTTGCCATCGCCGGCAAGTGCTGGCCCGCATTCCAGACTCAGTTCGGCTTCGTTCCCTGCTACGTGAACAGCCGTCTCACCGGAAACGGCATCCCCGTATCCTGTGAGGTTGATATCTACGGATGTCTGTCCGAGTTCGTAGGCACCGTTGTCAGCCGTGACGCTGTCACTCTGCTGGACATCAACAACTCCGTGCCTCATGATATGTATGATGAGTCCATCAAGGGCAAGTTCCCTTATGAGTTCACCGACACCTTCATGGGCTTCCACTGCGGAAACACCTGCTCCAGCAAGATGAGCTCCTGCAGCATGAAGTACCAGAAGATCATGGCAAGAAACCTTCCCATCGAGGTTACCAACGGAACCCTGGAGGGCGACATCGCTCCCGGCGACATCACCTTCTTCCGTCTGCAGTCCACTGCTGATTGCAAGCTTCGCGCTTACATCGCACAGGGCGAGATCCTTCCCGTTGCTACCAAGTCCTTCGGTGGAATCGGTGTCTTCGCTATCCACGAGATGGGCCGCTTCTATCGCCACGTGCTCCTGGAGAAGAACTATCCTCACCACGGCGCCGTTGCATTCGGCCACTTCGGCAAGGCACTCTATGAAGTATTCAAGTATGTGGGCGTTCCCATCGAGGATCTGAACTACAACCAGCCCAAGAGCCTGCCTTATCCTACCGAGAATCCTTTCGCATAAAAAACTCTTTCTTTCTGGCAAAAGTATGATATTATAAACAAGGCCTGCGCATTGTCCTGCAAAAGGTACGATGCGCAGGTCTTTTGTATATATATATTTATGTTTTTTAGGAGGAAACAGAAAGAATGGGAGAAGCAAAAACAAACCTGATCGAGCTAAAGCATATCATCAAGCAGTTTGATGATAATGGGTTTGTTGCAGTGGATGATTTTAACCTGGAGATCGCCCCCGGGGAGTTCGTTACGTTCCTGGGCCCCTCCGGCTGCGGTAAGACCACCACACTGCGCATGATCGCAGGATTTGACCTGCCCACATCCGGGGAGATCCTGCTGGACGGTAAGGACATTTCACAGCTGCCGCCGAATAAACGACCGATCAATACGGTCTTTCAGCGTTATGCGTTGTTCCCCCATATGAATATCTATGACAATATCGCCTTCGGCTTAAAGCTCCAGAAGATGCCTCAGGACAAGATCCGTCAGAAGGTGCAGCATGTCCTGGAGATGGTGGACCTGGAGGGATTTGAGGACCGTAAGGTCAGCACCCTGTCCGGCGGTCAGCAGCAGCGTATCGCCATTGCGAGAGCACTGGTGAACGAGCCCAGGATCCTGCTTCTGGACGAGCCTCTGGGCGCACTGGATCTGAAGATGCGCAAGGAGATGCAGCTGGAGCTGAAGAGCATGCACCAGCGTCTGGGCATCACCTTTATCTACGTGACCCATGATCAGGAGGAGGCTCTGACCATGTCCGACAAGATCGTGGTCATGAGCGAAGGCAAGATCCAGCAGATCGGCACTCCCGAGGATATTTACAATGAGCCGAAAAATGCTTTCGTTGCCGACTTTATCGGCGAGAGCAACATCTTCGGCGGCATCATGACCGGAAAATGCAAGGTTCGCTTCTGCGGCGGAGAATTCACCTGTGTGGATGACGTGGAGGAGGGAACTCTGGTAGACGTGGTCGTGCGTCCCGAGGATGTGATCCTCACCCCTCCCGGCAAGGGCGTCATCGACGGAGTGGTCACCGGTGTGATCTTCAAGGGTATCCACTATGAGATCACCGTGGAGTCCGGCAAGAACGAGATGGTGATCCAGTCCACGAAGACTCCCGCAGTGGGAGAGAAGGTAGGCATGACGCTGGATCCCGACGGCATCCATATCATGATCGCAGAGGACCATACCACCCGCTTTACCGCGGTGGCGGACAGCGAGTACAACCTGACCTTCAACGACGAGACCATTCACTGCGACCTGACGAAGCTTATTCCCGGTTCCCGTATGCAGAACGGTCAGCTCATCAACAATGCGGGTGAGGTGGTGGATCCCGAGCGCATCCGCGTAGAGGTTTCCATCAAGCCCGGCGACATTGAGATGAGTGATGACGAGGAAGCAGGTCTTATCAGCGGAAGGATCATCAACCTGATCTACAAGGGCGACCACTACAGCTACGTGGTCCGTACCGATGAAGAGCATGACCTCATCGTGGACGATGAGTACCTGTGGAACATGGGCGACCGTGTCGGCCTGATCCTGCCCGAAGAAAAAATGAATTTCTCACTGAAGAAATAAGGAGGAGCCATGAAAATTTCCAGAAAGACACTGGGAATCCCCTACGGGCTCTTCCTGGTACTCTTTGTCATAGCCCCTCTGGTGGTGATCGCGTATTTTGCCTTCACCGACGGAACGGGTCACCTTACCTTAGGGAATTTTGTCGGTTTTTTCTCGGATCCCAATACCATGGGAACCTTGCTGTACAGCCTGGTGCTGGCTTTTGTCACCACGCTGGTATGCCTGTTCATCGCCTATCCCGTGGCGTATGTGCTGGCTCGCAGCAAGTGGAAGAGAAAGAGCATTCTTCTTTTGATCTTTGTGATGCCCATGTGGATCAATTTTACCCTGCGCATCACCGCACTGAAGGAGATCCTGACCCTCATCGAGGGAAACCTGGCATTCCATCCCTTCCTGAATACCGTCATCGGCATGACCTACGATTTTCTGCCCTTCATGATCCTGCCGATCTACAATACCCTGGAGCGTCTGGATGAGAGCCTCCTGGAGGCAGCTTCCGATCTGGGAGCAGATTCCGTACAGGCTTTCCTTCGTGTGACCTTGCCACTTTCCACACCCGGCATCGTCAGCGGTGTTTCCATGGTATTCCTTCCCGCCATGACCAACTATGTGGTGCTGGATATGCTCTACAACAGTACCTACATCATGGGAAGCCTCATCGGCAGCTACTTCTCCGCGTACGACTGGAACGGCGGTTCCATGATCGCGCTCCTGCTGCTGGTCATCATCTGTATCTTTACCTTCCTCACCGGCGCCGATGAATCCGCCGGCAAGGAGAGAGGGGGTGCACTGCTGTGAAAAAGAAATCCATGATCCCGGGCATCATTATCATCGCCCTGGTGCTGTTCTTCATCTATGCACCCATTTTGATCCTGGCGGTCTACAGCTTTACGGATGCTGCCAATATCGGTGCCGCAGGTTCCTTTAGCCTTGAGAATTACGCAAAGCTCTTCACCACCGAAGAGCTCCGCTCCATGATCATTGGAACCCTGGCTCTGGCTGTAGGCTCTTCCGTGCTGTCCACCCTTCTGGGAACCACGGGTGCCATCGGCATGTTCTATTCTCACAAGGTCCTGCAAAAGTCCGCCCGCACCGTGAACCAGATCCCTGTGGTAAATGCGGACGTGGTTACCGGCTTTTCCATCTGCATCCTGCTGGTGGTGTTTTTCGGCATGTCCAAGGATACCTTCCTGCCTCTGGTGATCGGTCACATGACCCTCACCACGCCCTTTGTGTATCTCTCCGTGCTGCCCAAGCTCCAGCAGATGGATCCCGCCCTCTATGAGGCGGCGCTGGATCTGGGTGCTTCCCCTTCCTACGCACTGCGGAAAGTGGTCCTGCCCGAGATCCTGCCCGGCGTGCTTTCCGGTTTTGCACTGGCCATCACTTTGAGCCTGGACGATTATTTTGTGGCGACCTACACCAAGCCCGCCACTTTTGATACCATCAGTACCTATGTGGTGAATGCCACCAAGGGCTCCCAGACCCAGATCAAGACGGCTCTCTGGGCGCTGTCTACGGTGATCTTTGCTCTGGTGCTGCTGTTCGCTCTTTTCCAGAATGCGAGAAAGAACAGAAATAACGCAAGGAAGGAGGAGCAGGCGGCATGAGAAAAATGACCCTGAAAAACCTGTCTCTCTTCCTGGCGCTGACCTTGGGAGCTACCTCTGCCGGCGCATTTTTCTCCGGAGAAAATGCGAAGGAAGCGCAGGCTGCTTCCGAGAAGCCCATTGTCCTTCGGGTGTGCAACTGGGAGGAGTATATGGACCTTGGGGAGTGGGATCCCGAGGAGGAGACCATCGATCTGGAGTCCGGCGATATTCTGGGCGAGAATGCCCTGTATGAGGATTTTGAGGAGTACTACCTGGAGACCTTCGGCCGGGAAGTGATCGTGGAGTACAGCTGCTTCGGTACCAACGAGGAGCTTTACAACATGCTGACCCTGGGCGATGTGTACGACCTTGTATGCCCCTCTGATTACATGCTCATGAAGCTGATGACGGAAAATAAGCTTCAGGCATTTTCCGACGAATTTTTCGATGAGGAGAACCCGTACAATTACTACGTGCGGAACCTGTCTCCCTTCATCCGCGATACCTTTGAGAACCACCAGATCGGGGGAGAACCCTGGAGCAGATACGCCGCAGGCTATATGTGGGGCGTTACGGGCATTCTCTACAATCCCGAGGAGGTGGATGCGGAGGATGTGCAGACCTGGGGGATCCTGAACAATCCCGAGTATTTCAGACAGGTCACCATCAAGGACAATGTCCGTGATTCCTATTTTGCGGCTCTGGGTGCCCTGCGCAGCAGCGAGCTGACTGATCCTGCATTTACCGGAGCCGAGAACTACGGAGAGGCCCTGGAGGAGCTGATGAACGATACCTCTGAGGAAACCGTGGCACAGGTGCAGGAATACCTGCAGAGCGTGAAGGACAATGTCTATTCCTTTGAGACCGACAGTGGTAAGGCGGACATGATCACCGGCAAGGTGCTGGCCAATTACCAGTGGTCCGGAGATGCGGTCTATGCCATGGATCAGGCCGAGGAGGACGATTTTTACCTGAATTTTGCGGTGCCCGACGAGGTGACCAACCTGTGGTTTGACGGCTGGTGCATGCTGAAGAAGGGCATCGAGGAAGATCCCGAGAAGCAGCAGGTTGCGGAGGCCTTTGTAAATTTCCTTTCCAGACCCGACAATGCGGTCCGGAACATGTATTACATCGGCTATACTTCCGTGATCTCCGGCGGCGAGGACGGGGACCAGGTCTTTGAGTATCTGGACTGGAACTACGGCGCAGAGGAGGACGAGGAAGATACCGTCGCGTACAATGTAGGGTATTTCTTCGATCCCGAGGGAGCTCCTGAGGACTACACCCTCATCGTGCCCGAAGAATCCTTGCAACGGCAGCTTTTCGCACAGTACCCGCCGGAGGATGTGATCCGTCGCGGCGCCCTAATGCGGTTTTTTGACGGTGCTTCCAACGCGCAGATCAACCGGATGTGGATCAATGTGCGCTGCTACAACATCAACAACGTACCCTTCGCCCTTCGTGTGATCCTGGTGCTGATCATCTGCTCCGCCATGGTGGTGCCCATGATCCGCAAGCACAAAAAGGGCTGATGTGTTTCTCGTATGAGGAAAAATAAAAATGGGTGATTACAGAGCATTGCTTCAGCATCTGCTGGATGAGGATATCGCAAAGGGCGAATCCGCAGGGGATTCCCTGCTGGTATTTCACCGCGGGGAGGAGATCCTGTACCTGGAGGCCGGTAAGGCGGATAGGGAGAAGGATATCCCCATGCGCAGGGATACCATCATCCGTTTGTATTCCATGACCAAGCCCATCACTGCCGCAGCGCTTATGATCCTCTTTGAGCGCGGACAGATCGGGCTCCTGGACCCCGTGTCCAGATACCTTCCGGAATACGCTGACCTCCGGACCTATGCGGAGGGTGACACCCCCGTTCCCCCGGAGCGCCCCATCACCATCACCGACCTTCTGAATATGACCTCCGGGATCCCTTACCCAGAGAACTGGGAGGGCTGCACCCGCAGTGGCCGGGAGATGGACGCGCTTTTTGCCCGGCTCCTGCAGCAGGTACGGGAGGGCAAGGGGCCTTCCACCAGAGAGTGGGTGCGGGAGATCAGTGCGGTTCCCACCGTTTTCCAGCCCGGTACCCGCTGGCTCTACGGCCAAAGTGCGGATATCCTGGGTGCCGTCATCGAGGTCGTCTCCGGTATGCGTTTCGGAGAGTTTTTAAAACGGGAAATCTTTGATCCGCTGCAGATGGCCGACACGGCTTTCTGGGTGCCGGAGGAGAAGCGGGACCGCTTTGCCATGAGCTATGAGTTTTGGGGCGACGGGCAGCTCCATGCTGCGGACGATACCCATCTGGGAGAGTGGTACCTCTCCGAGCCTTCTTTTGAATCCGGCGGTGCGGGACTGGTGTCCACCATCGATGACTACAGCCGTTTTGCGAGGATGCTGGCCGGTGGCGGCACTTTCGAGGGACGAAGGATCCTGGGCGGTGCCACGGTGCGCTTTATGACGCAGAACCGTCTGGATGAAGTGCAGCGCGCTCCCTTAAACTGGGGAAACAATATGGGCTACGGCTACGGAAACCTCATGCGGGTCCTTCTGGATCCGGGCAAGGCAGGAATCCCGGTGGCGCCCGGAGAGTACGGCTGGGACGGCTGGACCGGCAATTACGTTTCCATTGATCCCGAGGAAGATCTGGTGTTCCTGTACTTTACGCAGCTGCGGGGCGCCTGGAAGATTGACCTGATGCGGGCGCTGAAGGCTGTGGTCTACGCACATCTGGATGACAAATAGTTTTATTTGTGTTAGGATGAAAAAGTAATAGAACCGAAGTCGCAAGGAACGGAGGGATAGCTTATGTTTGTGGTTTTGGGCGGCGGCCTTTTGATCATCATCATTGCAGTAGTAGTTTCCGTGGTTTCTTCTGTGGTTTCCGCAGTTGCGGCCGAGGTGGATGACGAGGGAGAGGATTAACTTTCGTCAATTTTTTCTCAGTATTTATGGGGCTTCCCGCTATGGGGAGCCTTTTTCTTTGTGCAATTTTTCGTGAATGTGACGAAAAGGATTTTTTTGAAAAAAAGTTCTTGACCGCAGATCACCTGCGTGATAAATTGACAATCACATCAGCGAGCTCCATCGGAGCTTCGCCGTTTCATCTTTCGGCGGTTCAGCCGAAGATACCCATTTTACGAATGTTTTGACGCATTTACTGTTGTATCTTCATGCGCTTTTTTGGCGTGCCCGCAAACGGGGAGGTCTGTTTTTGCGCCTTCTGCGCATGGAGGAATGCCGGGAAGCTCTGTGGCTTTCGGGCACTTTAGGAGGTAACTATGGAAAAAGCAATAACCGCATATCCGGAAAAGCCGGTGACGGTCCGGGGCCAGGTGCCCGCAGGAGACACCGGCGCAGTGCAGGAGGGGACGCTTCTGGAACGCCTGGTGGGAGACTACATCACCCAAAAGCAGAGCCAGCTCCTGCAACTGAAGAAAGGTCAGCTGGGCAGGGAGGAGTTCCTGCAGGGCGCAGGGGACCATATCCGCCTGAGCTACGGTCTGAAACCGAAACAGCAAAAACAGCTCCTGGAGGAATTCGAACAATATATCTTCGGGTATTCCAGGCTGTCGGCCCTCATTGACGATCCGGAGGTTTCGGACATCCGGGTGGTGGGATTTGACAGCATCCGGGTGAAAAAGAAGGGACGAAGGATGGACGCCGGGGTGAGTTTTTCCTCGGAGCGGGAGTACCGGCAGTTCATCGATTACATCGCCACCCGCAATCAGGTCAGCATTTCCAACCTGAACGCCATACAGCGTTTTACGGATACGGAATCGCATCCCGCCTTCATCCTGCGTTTTACCCTGTCCATGCCCATCGTAAACACCTACACCCAGCCTTATCTGTGTATCCGGAAGGTGCCGAAGGACTTTCCCGGGATGCTGCCGCTGGTGGAGGCGGGGATGCTGGACCGGGAGACGGCGGAGCTCCTCATCAGCAGATTTCGCAGTGGATCCACTCTGATCTGCGGGGGCAATTCCTCCGGGAAGACCACCCTTTTAAATGCTTTGAAGGAGACTCTGCCGGACGATATGTCCATTCTGGTGGCCCAGCAGGCCGATGAGCTCACTACCATGTTCCATCCGGACATGATGTTTCTTCACAGCATCCCCGGGACGGCGGAGAGCAAGGTCACCTACGACCTGAAAAATATCTCCATCGCCGGACTCACCATGGATGTGGATTGCTTCATCATCGGAGAGATCAAGGGAGAGGAAGCGCTGTATCTGCTGAACGCCGCCTGCACCGGTCAGATCTGCGCGGGAACGATCCACAGTTTGAGTGCAGATCGCGCAGCTGATAAATTAGTGGACTACGCCATGTATGAGAGCCGGTATTCCAGAAATGAGCTGATGCGCATGATGGACTGCTTCCGGACCCTGGTGTTCATGAAAGACTACCGCGTGGAGCAGATCTTTTTCTGCAAGGGCTGGAACGAGGAACGAAAGGAGCTGGATTATGAACGAATACTTTAAGTGGGGAGCGGTCTTCGTACTGCTGGCAGCTGGCTTCCTGTGTCTGTATCTGCGGGCATCTCTTCTGACCGCCATCTTGCGGTTTCTGCGAAGGACGAATGCGGACATGGCGGAGAAGGACCGCCGGCTCCTGCTGGAGAATCGGAAAGCGCTGCAGGAGATCGAGCGAAAAAATACGGTCTGGCTGCGGATCGGCAGGACCCTGGAGTACAGTGGCTTAAGGCGCCGTTTTCCCGGGCTTACCCCCACCAGATTTCTTGCGGGGAACCTGGTGCTTGCGGGGATCTGCATTGCGGGTGGAGGACTGCTCTTCGGCTTTCTCCCCGGGGTGGGGATTGCCGCAGGATTCCTGGCCGCAGAGGAGTTCGCCCTGATCCTGGCCAGGGCCGGAGCGCAGCGCCGCGTGGATGAGAACCTGCTGAAATTCCTGGATTTCCTCGGGAATTACAATCTGACGGGAGGCGAGCTGGCGGGGATCCTGGGGCAGATCAGCAGATACCTGGACGAGCCTCTGCGCGGCGCACTGGAAGAGTGCGAAGCGGAATGCCGTCTCACGGGAGATGTGGGAACGGCGGTGCTGGCCATGGGAGAGCGGATTGAGCATCCCCAGTTCAAGCAGTTCGTCCGGAACCTGGAAATGACCACCCGCTACAGCACGGATTTTGCACCGCTGGTGGCGGACTCCCGCCGGAGCATGCGGGATTACCTGAGCCGCGCCAGAGAGCGGAAGGGGATGCTGCGGGAAGCCCTCATCAACATGGTACTGCTGCTTCTCATGAGCGCTGTGGTGCTCATCGTAGTGGCGGGACTCATTGAAACGCCCCTGGGTGTCATGCTCACGGATCCCGTGGGAAAGCTGGGGCTGGCAGTGGTGGGAGGCATCGTGCTCATCTTCGCCGCGCAGGCGCTGTCCGTGAGCAGGTAACCGGGTACCGGAACAGGCAACGGCCGGAGGCGACAGAGAGTCGCACTGCGGGTGAAAACGGATTGGAAGGAAGGAATGGAAATGAATATGATGACAGAAATTTTGGAAGGATCCAGAAACTGGCTTCCGGGGATCAGTGCCGCACTGGCTTTCTGGCTGGTGATGCTGGCGCTGGGGAGACTTCCTCCCGGAGAGATCCTGAAAAATGTGATGGAATTCGAAGGTATGCTCCGGGATAAGGCCCGGAAGAAGCGATGGTACGACAGAACCGAAGGATGGCTCATCAAAAACGGAGCGGCATACCATCTCTGGAAAAGCATTGCACCGGATACCCTGTTGGCAATGTCCATGCTGCTGCTCCTGCTGGGGATTCCCATAGGAGTCCTGGCAGGGCCTGCCATCGGCTGGGTCGCCGGGATCTTCCTGGGAGGGCTCCTGTGGATCTACATCCCCCTGCAGAATCGCAGGGACAACGAGCGAATGTTGCCGGAGCTGGAACTGATCTACCACGCTCTGGCCATGCAGATCCGTTCCGGGATCTATGTCAGCGATGCCCTGGCAGAATGCTACTCCGGAGTAGAGACTCCCAGACTTCGGGACGGGCTCATGGAGCTGGGAGGAGACATTGTCTTAAAGAGCGATGTGTACCGGGCTCTGGACCGCTTTCAGCAGCGCTTTGACAACCGGTATATCGATTCCCTGTGCATCACCGTCTGTCAGGCCATGGAATCCGGCCAGGCGGTGGAGCTGCTGGGAGATCTGGGAGACCAGATCCGGGACATGGAAAAAGCGGTGATGGAAAAGCGGAAAGTGAGCCTGGACCGCAGCATCACATTTTACCAGCTGGGAATCCTGTCCGCGGTATTGGGCGTGGCCCTGTATTCCTGCGTCAGATACATGCTGACGGAGGCGGTGGGATTCCGATAAAACGCGGCGAAGGCTGCAAACAAACATGGCGCGAACAGCGCCGCAAAATAATACACAAGGGAATGGCGCAAGGCGCCGAAAGGAGAAAACAATGAAGAATACAGTATTGGAATGGGTATGTAAGGCAGAAGAGAAAGCGGCGGAGGCGGGGAATATGATCCGCAGAGCCGCACTGAAAAAGGAGGCGGGCCTGGACGGGATCCTGGTGACCATCGGCCTGTGCATCATCGCACTGCTGCTTTGCGTTGTGATGAAGGACAGCATGACCGGCTTCATCCAGACTCTGGTGACGGATATGACTGCAAGAGCAAAGAGCATCCTGCAGGGAGCCTTTATTGTGGCATCCCATGGGAAGGCGGTTCTATGAATGGCGGAAGAGAAATACAGGTTAGCCCTGAGCTGGGGGCTGTGGTGGTGGTATCTGGAGAGAAACAGGTTCACACCGGAAGCGGGAAAAAACGGGTTTCTCCGGGTAATATCGGAGACCTGATGACGGTGGGACTCTTCATGATCGCCATGGCAGTGCTCATGATCCGTTTCCTGGACTGTTCCGCCCTCCTGTCCTCCAAAAGCGAGGTGAGTCAACTGTGCCGGCAATACATCCTTCGAATGGAGACCTGCGGGTACCTGAGCGCAGGAGATGAGGCACAGCTCCTGCAGGAACTGGCGGAGGCGGGCGTGACGGAAGTCGATCTGTCCGGTACCACCCGCTCTGCGGTGCCTTTCGGAACCGTGATCACTCTCCGGATCCGGGGCATATTGGGAGGAGAAAATGCATTTGAAGAAGTGCGGACATCTACTGCGAAATACTAGCCCCGGTGCGGTGCAATGGGCTTATGGGATCTTTGGAATATTGTTTCTGGTGATGGTGATCTGTTTTGAACTCCAGATCGAAAGCTACCGGGCATCCTCCGACCTCATGGAGGACGCCCTGGCAGCGGGGAACCTGGCTTCCGCCGTCATCGACCTGCGGGAATACGGCAAGACCGGCATTATGCAGATCAAAGATCCTGCGGACAGTTACCGCATCTACCGGGATGCCCTGGCGGTGAACCTGGGGCTGAATGCCGCGGGAGAGGGCGGAAACGCTGCCCTGATCTCCGGCCGGGTGCAGGTGGAGAGCTACATCGTTTACAACGTATCGGATGGAACGGTAACGGAAATCCGGGTGGTGGGCGAAGGTGCCGGCACTCGCACGGGACGTCTGGGAGAGATCAGGACGCCGGAAGGGCAGATCGTCTCATCCACGGGAGTCTACAGCCGCATCTCCTATCCCGTGAAGGGATGGCTGGGGACGGAGGTTACCGCCCGAAAAGGAAATCTGGCGGAGGTGGTCCGCAATCCATGAAAGGAAGGATAGAAGTGAAAATGCAAGGAAATATGAAAGAACGAAAAGAAAGAAAGCCCTACACCCCGGGAAAGGGGAAGCGGCAGCGGATCCTGACGGGAGCGGTGGTGGCTGCCTTTGCCTCCGCCCTGGCGATCTTCGGGATCATGGTGAGCATGGAGCGAAGTGTGCTGGCCAAATACGAGAAGCGGGAGATCTACGTGGTGACAGAGCCCATCCCTCAGGGCATGATCCTGACTGAGGAGAATCTCTTCGATCATGCGGAGCTCCGTTCCGTTGACGCGGGCTGCGTGCCGGAAAGTGCACTGGCATCTGCTGAGGAAATCGACGGAATGATCTCCCGGTATCCCATCGAGGCAGGGACGCTGCTGACCAGGGGAATGTTCGTATCTCCCGAGGAAGGGATGCAGGGACTGACGGAACCCGTTCTGGTGGGCTTTAAAGCAGAGGACCTCTACCAGGTGGTGGGAGGTATCCTGCGCCCCGGGGACCGTGTGCACATCTATCAGGTGGACGAGGCCCTGGGAGAGACCACTTTGCGCTGGAGCAATCTCTTCATCGCCAATGCCTTTGATGCTTCCGGCGGGGAACTCATGGGCTCCGGCAGTGGTGGCAGCAGGTACAATATCTACCTGAGCAAGGGGGATGTGGAGGAGTTTTATATGGGAATGGATTCCAAGAATCTGCGTGTGGTGAAGATCTGTGATTAGTAATCTCGTGGTTTTCACAGGCTTCGGCTGCGTGCTTCTGTCAGCTGCTCACATGGACCGTCGCACCGCCCTGGTCTATGACCTGTACTGGTGGATCGCGCTGGCTCTGGCGGGCAGCCTCCTGTGGTGGCGGCTCCTTTCCGGAAGCCTGTCTCCATCCCCCTACGAGATCAGGATATTACTCTTGTACCTCGTGATGCAGGAGTGCATCCTGGGCAGGAGCTACGGCAAGGCGGATGCCCACTGCTTTTGCAGCTGCGGGATCCTCTTTGCCGCCCTGGGCTTCGGCCCCGAGGCCTATGTGTGTCACATGGGCCTCTCTTTTTTGGCGTTGATCTTCCGAGAGGCTCATGCCCGCAATATCCGCGCCTTCCGCCTCATTACCCCCGTTCCCTTCCTCCCCGTAATCGTCCCTGCATTTTTCGTCACGATCATTATCTTTCATGGGGGTGTTCAGTGCAGATTGTAAAAATATTAGAGGTAGATAATAACATAGGAGAGCAGAAAATGATAAACCTATGCCAAATAGAAAAACATTCTCCGGAAATGCAGACAATCATAGCAGAATATTATAATTCCGTTGATATGGAATTAAAAACATATATCCAGAATGTGATGTCCGGCTGTGATGTTTTACCAATGACTGTGGGGGTTGTCAGCGAAAGGATGGACAAGGATATACAAGCGCTAACCGGTTTGAAAACTCTTGGAAATAGAATTGTCATAGGTGCTGATGATATACGTCATATAATAAAGCGTCATGGAGTAACAGGAAAGGCTGATCATAGCATGCAGGACATTGATGACATAGCAAGGTTATGTTACGTATTGGAAAAATATGACTCTATAGAATGGGATGGAGGGGTATCCGGACACTATAAAACCAAAGATGGGAAAAAGGCTCCACAAATCATCGTGAAGAAGAGAATTGACGGAACATATTACATTATTGAGGTTGTAAGTGATTCGAGTAAAAACAGAAATGTTATATCAACGATATACTTGAAAAAGGCAAAGGATTGACGTACTATATTAGTGAAGGTTATTACGTTTCGGACGTTTGCTGGGGGCATCGTAAGATGCATTTGTCAGCTCTAACCTGTTTTTCTTTGTCATACAAACGCTCTCACCCGCAAGGGTGGGAGCGTTTCCTTTTGCGCAGGAACCACTGTTTTCACGGCCCGATTTTTCTGATAGAATAAAAGGTCGGGAAGGATGGCCCTTCCCGGCGTGGCTATTCCCGGTGCGACGGCAAGAGGAGGTGCGCATGATCACAGTTTCCTTGTGTATGATCGTAAAGAACGAAGAAGCGGTCCTGGCCAGATGTCTGGATTCCGTGGCGGATCTGGTGGACGAGATCGTGATCGTGGA
>JAEEGH010005006.1_pt1 | contig 33654 bp, 31 predicted proteins | sample 9134181 | NCBI WGS metagenome assembly JAEEGH01 (sample SAMN16246544, study PRJNA631951) | gut metagenome | biome: gut microbiome; feature: rumen; material: DP-attached | host: Bos | place: Iran: Karaj | collected 2018-10
ACCTCGCGGAGCGTGGTGAGGGTATTGTCCACGAGGGTGAACGACACCGCCTGCATCATGTACTCCTCCGCCCCCGGGGTGAGGAAGTTCGTGTTGGCGAAGATGGCATCGTCCGTCTCGAAATAGCGGGAGGAACTTTCGATTTCCTCCGCCTGCGCACGGCTCTGGATCTCCGTCCCGAGGAAGGACTCCACGGCGCGTTTCTCCGCACCGGATGGATCCACGAGGTCGATCCATACGGTGTTCTCGAGGTTGATCCTGGCGAAATCTTTCTCCGACTGGGAGACTCCGATCTTTCCGTTTTCCCTGAAGAAGATATTCAGCATATCGTTCCGGCGTGTTTTGCTCCGGGCCAGTCGCACCGGATGGATTTCACATCAATAACCAGCCACCATTACGGAAAAGGTAGCCCACAAATGTACGGATTTTTCCGCGAATTGCAACAGGACTGGGAGAAAAAACGAAACAGACCAGGATAATTCCTGATCTGTTGTCGGGATGATCCGACTCGAACGGACGACCCCTACGTCCCGAACGTAGTGCGCTAGCCAACTGCGCTACATCCCGATTGCCCTTCGATGCCGGGCCGGCTTAGGATTTCGGAGCCTATGCAAGTTTGTTGATGTAGACCTGCAGGCCGCTCTTGAGGTTGGAGGCCTTGTTCTTGTGGATGACGCCGATCTTCGCAAGTTTGTCGATCATGGCGTACACCTTCGGAGCGTTCTCCTCGGCAGCCTTTTTATCAGTGGTGTTACGGAGGTCGCGGATCGCGTTCCTCGCAGTCTTTGCATAATACTTGTTATGCAAGCGGTGCCTCTCGTTCTGGCGGGAAGCCCTTTGAGCAGATTTCGTGTTTGCCATTATGTTATTTTTTTACTTTTGGTAGTGGGTAGGAGAATCGAACTCCTATTGCGGGAATGAAAATCCCGAGTACTAACCGTTATACGAACCCACCGTTGAATGCTTCAACGCTTGTATGTGAGGCATTTTCCCCCATCCGTAGCGGATTGCCCGCACTTTTGGGATTGCAAAGGTAAGAATATTTTCTTACTCCGCCAAATTATTTTTCATTATTTTTCCACTCGAAGGAGTAGAGGATGGACTCCACCTGCCGCAGATAGGAGCGCTTGTCGTACTTCGGCGCATAGACGAAAGCCTCCGTCACGATGATGTACTTCCCGTCCGGGCTGTAGAAGGAGTGGGACACGAACGGTCCGCCCATGAAATCGCCCTCGACCTCCCAGAAACCGCGGGTTTCCATGAATTCGATCCCGTGGTATTTGAGCGAGCGGGTCGTGGGCTCGATGGCCGTGGACGTGGTCATGTAAGAGCCGTCGAACATGCCGGGGACATTGGCCTGCATCACCTCGTTCCGCTTGGCGATGATGCTCTCCACATCGAAGGGGCTCCCCTCCGGGACCGGATAGCGGTACACGAGGACCGTCTGGATCGTATATTGCTTCTCGTCGGCGATCCACACGAAATCATCCGTCTCCTTGCGGAGTTTGTAGCCCGAAGGGAAATGCAGGATACCGCCGGTGAGTTTCTCCACGGGATCGCGCAGGGTGAGTTCCTCGTACAGGATGGAATTCGCGATGATGCGGTCGCGCTCCGCCGCCTCGAAGAACTCGGGGAGTTGCTCCTTCGCCTCGGCGATGATGGCGAGGGCCCCTTCGGTGTCATAGGCATTGACCTGGGCCACGCTCTGCGGACGGGCCCACTGGTCGCGCTTGTACATCATCCCGGTGTTCTGGTTCTGGGGGTTGATGTTCAGGATGAGGATGTTGCGGTGCATCTTGAACATGTTGTTGAAACTGCCCGGAGGGACGTTGGCCAGGTTGAAAAGGGGTTCGCGCTGGGCCAGGTAAGGGCAGTCCCCGGCCAGGATCTCGCGGAAGGCGTTGCCGACGTCCCCTTCCCAGTTGTCCTTGTCGATGACGACCACGATTTCGCCGGCCTTGCCGCTCACGTTCGGGAGCAGTTGACCCCGGTTACGGCCCTTGCACCCCGCCAGGGCCAGCACCATCGCCGCGAGGGCGGCTATCCTGATGATTCCTTTCATATTACGTTGTGTTTTGTGATTATCTGATCAGTCTCCCAATGTCGTTGCCGAAGGCCAGCAGCATGAGCAGCACCAGCAGGAACATGCCCACCATCTGCGCGGCCAGGATGAACTTGTCGCTGGGCTTGCGGCCCGTGACCATTTCATACAGGCAGATGACGATATGCCCGCCGTCCAGGGCCGGGATGGGCAGGAGGTTCATCACGCCCAGCATGATGGACAGCAGGGCCAGGAGCGTCATGAACCGGTACCAGTCCCACTCGGCCGGGAACACCTGGCCGATGGCGATGAAACTGCCCACGGACTTGTAGGCCTCCGTCCGTGGCGTCGCAACGAGCCGCAGGTCCTGGAGATAGCCGCCCACCGTGGAGAAGGTAAGTTTCACGCCCGCGGGGATGGCCTGGAGGAAATTGTACTCCCGGTACTCATAGCCCGGGAAAACGGTATAGACGCCTACTCTGCCGGTGGTATCCACCTGTAAGGTAGCCTGGAGGGTATCCGCCCCGCGGAGGATGCCCACGGAAACCTGTTCACCCGAATGCGCGGCGAACAACGGCCGGGCATCCTGCAGCCATTCCACCGGGTAGCCGTCCACGGAAACGATCCGGTCGCCATGGAAAAGCCGGCCCGCATTGGGAGTTCCGGCAGGAATGGAATCCACGACGAAAGGGACGGCCAGGTCGAACATCCCGGGCGTGTTCAGCACATCCCCGATCCAGGACTGGTCGATGTAGATGTCCAGGGTATCCGTCCCGCGGAGGACCGTCGCCTTGCGGACATCCCGGCGGGCAAGGTCCGCCTGGAGGGCCGAGAAGTCGTCGGGGGCGTAGTCGTCGAACCGGAGGATCCGGTCGCCGCTGCGGAACCCCATCTCGTAGGCCAGGTCATTGACATAGATGGCGTTCCCCTCATTCCGAAGGTAGGCATCCCCCCAGATGTCCAGGATGAGGATGTAGGCGAGGATGGCGAAGAGGAAATTGTTCAGCACGCCGCCGGACATCACCAGCAGGCGCTGCCAGGCGGGATGGGTGCGGAACTCCCAGGGCTGGGGCTCCTGCTTCAGGGATTCCGTGTCGAGGGATTCGTCGATCATCCCGGCGATCTTGCAGTAGCCGCCGAGGGGCAGCCAGCCGATACCGTACTCGGTCTCCCACCGCGCGGCCTTCGGGAACAGTTTCGTGAACCAGGCCGATTTCGTGGAGAACAGTTTCACCCCGCCGAGGTCGAAGAACAGGAAGAACTTGTCCACCCGGATCCGGAACAACTTGGCCCACATGAAATGCCCGAACTCATGGATGAGGATGAGCACGGAAAGGGCCAGGATGACCTGGAGGGTCTTGATGAGAACTACCATATCAGACGCTGGGCGCGGGCGAAAGCCTCGTCGTTCGTGGCGAAGATGTCGTCCAACGTCGGGTCTGCTACAAATTCCGTGCAAGCGAGGGTGTCCATGGCGACGGAAGCGATGTCATAGAAGCCGATCCGGTCCTGCAGATAGCCGGCGACGGCGGCCTCGTTCGCCGCGTTGAGGGCACAGGGGATATTGCCGCCCCGGCCGATGGCGTCGAAAGCCAGCCGCAGGCAGGGGAACTTGTCCAAGTCCGGTTCGAAGAAAGTCAGGGCGCCCAGGGAACCGAAATCCAACTTCCGGTTGTTCAGGGACAGGCGCTCCGGATACGAGAGGGCCAGTTGGATGGGCTCCCGCATGTCCGGGCAGCCCAGTTGCGCCAGGACGGCCCCGTCCGCGAACTCCACCATCGAATGGATGACGGATTCGGGATGCACGACCACGTGGATCCGGTCCGGCTCCAAGTCGAAGAGCCATTTCGCCTCGATGACCTCAAAGCCCTTGTTCATCATGGTGGCGGAATCGATGGTGATCTTCGCGCCCATGTTCCAGTTCGGATGCTGCAGGGCCTGGTCCTTACCCGCCTTTTCGATGCGTTCGCGCGTCCAGGTGCGGAAAGGACCGCCCGAAGCCGTCAGGTGGATGCGGGCGAGGGCGTTCCCCTGCGCCCCCTGCAGGCATTGGAAGATGGCGGAATGCTCGGAATCCACCGGCAGGATCCGCACCCCGTACCGCCTGGCCTCCGCCATCACGACGGAACCGGCGGCGACGAGGGTTTCCTTGTTCGCCAGGGCGATGTCCTTGCCCGCCCGGATGGCCGAAAGCGTGGGCCTGAGCCCGCTGAAACCCACCATCGACGCGACGACGATGTCCACATCCTCCCCCGTCACCAGGTCGCAGGCCGCGTCGATGCCGGCGTGGACTTCGGTTGCCGTCCCGATCAGGGACGTGCGCACCGTCTCATATTTGGATACGTCGCAGATGACCGCATGCGGCACGGAAAACTCGCGCGCCTGCTCCGCAAGGAGACCGGCGTTGCTTCCCGCCGTGATGACCCGCACTTCGAAACGGTCCGGATGCTGCCGGACCACGTCCAGCGTCTGGCTGCCGATGGACCCGGTGGATCCGAGGATGGCGATTCTCTTCCTTTCCATGGCACTCAGAAACTGATGTAGGCGGCCGGATCGACGGCTTCCCCGTCATACCAGAGTTCGAAACGGAGGTGGTCCCCCTTCGTCAGGGAACCGGAACTGCCCACCAGGGCGACCGGCGTTCCCGCCTTCACGGTATCGCCCGCCTTCTTGAGCAGTTTCTCGTTGCGTTTGTACACCGAAAGGATGTCTCCCTTATGCTGGATGGCCAGCGTATAGCCGTCCGCTTCCTCCCAGCCGGCGAAGACGACGGTGCCGTCGAGGACGGCCATCACCGCCGTGCCGGTCGGGGCCGTGACGTCCACGTAGGGGTGGAGCGTCCGGTCGAAACCCTGCGAGACCACGCCCTTGAGCGGCGTGTAGAAGGAAAGCGCCTCGATGGGCAGGTTGCGCCGGGGACCGGATACCTCGAACTGCTCCGCCTCGGTCACCCGGGCCCGGAGGAGCGAATCGCGGCGGGCCAGGAATACGGAGTCCGCTTCCCGTCCGGTCTCCTGCTGCCCCAGGATCAGGCTGTCCAGCAGGAGCGGCTCCTCCCCCGCCACCACGCGCTTGAGGTCCTCGGTGTAGAGTTCCCACTGGAGGATCTGCGTCTCCAGCGAGTCGATGCGGATGGCGTTCTGCACGGCCTGGCGGCGCGCCTGCGCGTCGGGATAGCCCGGGATGAAGGTGCGCAGCGGCGTGAATGCGACCAGGAGGTAGAAAATCACCAGCAGGAGGACGGCGAGGGATATGATGGCGGCGTAGATGGCCGGCCGCGTGAAGACGATGGACCACAGGCGCTGATGGGTAGCCGCATCGACGATGGCCGCCCGGTATTTCCTGTTGTTCCGTTTCTTGTCAATAGCCATAAAATTGTTATCTTTGTAACCTACATGGACAGACTGATCGGGATAGATTACGGACGCAGACGCACCGGCCTTGCCGCGAGCGACCCGCTCCGTATCTTCGCCTCTGCCCTGGATACGGTCGATTCTGCAAAGTTAATAGATTATCTCAAAAAATATGCTGAAAACGAGACAATCGAACGCTTTGTGGTGGGCTATCCGGTGAACATGGACGGCACCCCTTCCGAGGCGCAGGCCGACGTCGATGCCTTCCTGAAGCAACTGAAAAAGGCGTTCCCCCTCGTCCCGGTCTCCCTCGAAGACGAACGTTTCACCTCCGTCCTCGCCCACCGGGCGATGATCGACGGGGGGATGAAGGCGAAGGACCGCCGCGACAAGAAATCCGTGGACCGGATCAGCGCGGCCATCATCCTGCAGAGTTACATGGACCGCACCTCAGGCTCAAATTTTGCAGTCAATCCTGAACTTGTCCCGGAAAGCCTGTCCAGGAACAAGACAAAACGAAGGAAATGATACAGCCCATCTATTTATACGGATCGGAAGTGCTCCGGAAGAAAGCCGCCGAAGCCGACCTCTCGAAGAAAGAAGAACTGACGTCCCTCATCCGGGACCTCAAGGATACCCTGACCCGGGCCGACGGCTGCGGCCTGGCCGCCCCGCAGATCGGCGTGAGCCTCCGCGTGGTCATCGTGGACGGCGATGTCGTCTCCGACACCTACGACTACCTGAAAGACTTCCGGCGGGTCATCATCAACCCGGAGATCCTGGAAGAGAGTGAAGAGAAAACCACCTACTCCGAGGGATGCCTGAGCATCCCCAACATCTACTGCGACGTCGTCCGGCCGGCCAGGATAACCCTCCGCTATTACAACGAGGAGTTCCAGCAGGTCACCGAGACCCTGGACAAGTTCGCCTGCCGCATGGTCCAGCATGAACTTTCGCACCTGGACGGCAACCTGTTCACCGACAACGTCCCCCCCATCCGCAAGAAGATGCTCTCCTCCAAACTGCAGAACATCGCCAAGGGGAAGGTGCACCCGCATTACAACAGCAAACTCAAATAACGCTAAAATATTGTTACCATGGGAGCTTTTCACGCATACGACATCCGCGGCATCTACGGCAAGGACTGGGACCGCGAAACCGCTTACAAGGTGGGTTACTTCATCCCCCGGCTGCTGAAGGCCGACAAGGTCCTGGTGGGACGTGACTGCCGCGTCTCCTCACCGGAGATCCACGACGCAGTCATCCAGGGCATCAACGACGCCGGCGCCGACGTGTACGACATCGGCCTGAGTTCCACGCCCATGGTGTACTTCGGCACCGCCAACTACGGGTTCAACGCCTCCATCCAGATCACCGCTTCCCACAACGCCGCCCCCTACAACGGCATGAAGGTGTCCACCACGGACGCCCAGGCCGTGGGCTACGACGCCGGTCTGAAGCAGATCAAGGCCTGGATCGACGAAGGGGTGCCCACCCCGGTGGCGGAAGTCCGCGGCAAGGTGTACACGAAGGAGATCCTGGACGATTACCTCGCCTTCATGCGCAAGTTCAAGAAGGACTACTCCGGCATCACCATCGCCATGGACCTTTCCAACGGCATGTCCAACCTCTTTGCGAAGGAAATCTTCGGCACCGGTGAGAACATCCACTACCTGTTCGACACCCTGGACGGCCGTTTCCCGAACCACGAACCCAACCCCCTCATCGAGGCGAACGTCCTCCCGCTCGAGAATCTCGTCCGCGAGGTGAAGGCCGACGCCGGTGTCATCTACGACGGCGACGCGGACCGCGTGGTCTTCGTGGATGAGAAGGGCGGCTTCATCTCCCCCGACCTCCTCATCGCGCTGATGGGCCGTTACTATGTGAACGAGCGGGGCCTCAAGGGCATCGTCCTGCAGGACATCCGTTCCTCCAAGGCCGTGGGCGAATACCTCGCCCCGATGGGCTGCACGATGCACACCTGGAAGGTGGGCCGCGCCTTCGCCGCCGCCAAACTCCGCGAGATCGACGGCATCTGGGGCGGTGAACTGGCCGGACATTTCTATTTCCGCGACTTCTTCTACAGCGACAGCGGCCTGCTCGCCTCGATCATCGTCCTCAACATCGTCGTGGACCTCAAGAAGGAAGGCAAGACCCTGAGCGAGGCCATCGCGGAAATCGTCCGCTACAAGAATTCCGGCGAGATCAACTACCGGGTGGAGGACAAGAAGGGCGCCATGGACGCCGTCAAGGACCACTTCATGGCCAAGGAGCAGGCGACTGCCTTCATGGACTTCGACGGCTACCGCGTGGAATTCGCCGACTGGTGGCTGAACATCCGTCCTTCCAACACCGAACCCTACCTGCGCTTCCTGTGCGAAGCGACTTCCGACGAACTGTTGAAGCAAAAGGTCGCAGAGGTTGACGAGATCCTCATGACCCGCTTTGGCGCAACAAGATGATCCAATGAACTTCAAGACGTTACTGACAACCTTATTCCTACTACCCCTCAGCATTTCCCTGCAAGCGCAGGATGAAAACGAAGCCGACTCTCTCCGTCACCAGTTCGGACGGATGAGCGTCGCTTCCACGCTCAGTACGGCCACGCCCTACGCAGACACCCTCGACACCGAGAATCCCTCCGTCAAGGTGGTCCTTTACAATAACGGGACGTTCCGATACGTCAAGGACCCGAAGGTCCTCCAGGACGACAAGGTGTTCACCGAGCACTGGGACACCCGGAGCGTGAATCCCTACCACGACGAGAAGCCTCTCCCCGACCGTTTCTCCCTGTGGATCGTGGACACGCTGGACTCCTTCTGCTGCCCGAACACGACCAAGGTGTTCTCCAAGTTCGGATACCGGCACGGCCGCCGTCACCAGGGCGTGGACCTGCCCTATCCCACCGGCACGCCGGTGTATGCCGCCTTCGACGGCAAGGTGCGCGTGTCCGACTATGTGGGCGGCTACGGCAACCTGATCATCATCCGGCATGCGAACGGGCTGGAAACCTTCTACGGCCACCTGTCCCGGCGTGACAAGGAACCGGGCGACTGGGTGAATGCCGGCGACGTGATCGGCCTGGGCGGCTCCACCGGCCGTTCCACCGGTCCGCACCTGCACTTCGAAACCCGCTACCAGGGCTACGCCTTCGATCCCAACTGGCTCATCGACTTCGAGACCGGCACCCTGCGGCACCGCCTGCTCCGTTTCCGCAGTTGGTACTTCAACCCGAACAGCCGCTATGTCCAGTCCTTCGACGACGAGGACGAAATCATCCGTTCCGATGAAGAAGAGCGCCGCCTCGCCGAAGAGCAGGCCAAGAAGGAAGCGGCGAAACGCGCCGCCGCCGAGCGTGCCACGGTCCGGTACTACACCGTCCGCTCCGGCGACACCCTCGGTTCGATCGCCAAGAAGAACGGCACCACCGTCAAGGCCCTCTGCCGCCTCAACGGCATCAAGGAAACCACTACCCTCAAGATAGGACGCCGGCTGCGCGTCCGATGATGATCCGATAACAAATGAGGGGCTGACTCGAAAGCGAGTCAGCCCCTTTGTTGTAATCCGGGCCCCCGGTCCGTCCTAGAAACTGAACTTGACCATCTGCTGGATGCGGTGGTTCAGGACCCAGTGGCCGGTCTCGAAGAGGCCGCCCCGGTTGCGCGCACCGTCGCCGAACCAGGCAGCCGTGCCGTTGTACTCGATGGCGAAGGTCAGTTTGCCCACGTTGTAGGCCAGCGTGGGCGTGGCGCGGAAAGCGCGCTGGATCCTTTCGTCCGCAGATGTGTTCAGCCAAAGGGGACGGATGGCCGACGTATCGGCGAAGATCGCCTTCGTCGTACCGAGTTGCTGCATATAGCCGAGCATCCCGAGGAACTGGAACTTCTGGCCGAACTGGAAAGAAAGGAAGGAAACCCAGTCGCGCATCGGGGTGTACGCCAACGCATGCTTCGCCCAGTCGAAGGTCACGCCATAACCGGAGAGCAGGTTCATGTGTTCGCCGCTCTGGGCGAGGACACTCTTGGCCTTGAGTTGGAAATTCCGGCCGGTTATCTGCAGATAGACCAGCGGAGAGAACGCGAACAGGCGGGTGCGGAGGACGGACTTGTCCGCCACATCATAGGCCAGTTCCCGGGTCTGCTCGTCCACGATGCGGACGGCCGGAGCCTCCCAGCGAGGCATGCTGGAGAACATGTTCACACCGATCCGGCTCAGAAAGCCCCCGCTCTGGAAGGTGACGCCCAGATACACCTCGGGAATCATCCCGTACTTGTTGTAATCGGCGCTCTTGGTCGTACCGTACGTGGTGACCGGCTTATACTTGTCGGCGACGACGGACCAGACCGGGGTCGTCGTCGTGGCCGGTCCCACCGGAAGGTACTGCATCGGATAGAGGATGCCGCCCGTCCACGTGAACTTGCCCACCGTCCAATGGAACATGATCTGCGGGCTCCGGTTGAACGGATTGAACGGCGCACCGGTCTCCAGGTTCGTCACGTGCGGCAGGTCCGCAGCCATCGGGTGCCAGGTCTGGCCGATGTTGAGGAGCAGGTCGCCCAGTTCCATGTTGTCCCACAGAATGCCCATATAGGCCTGGCGAAGCCGGAAAGCGGCCATGGAGCCGCTCATACAGTAGAAATCGCCCTCGATCGTTCCGTTGACTTTCGTTTCGCCCACCCGGTATCCGGAGACATTCAGTCCCAGCCGGGAGGTCAGCGCCAGCATCCGGAAGGAAGGGACGGCATTCTCATCCACTCCGTCCACCATCTTCACGTCCTTCGGCATGTAGAAATAGAGGTCCTGGGTACCGGCGTCCACTTCGCGGGAATCGAACACCAGGTAGTTGCGGATGAAACCGTAAACCTTGTATTGGGGGGGCGTTTCCTCCTGGGCGGAGCATACGGCGCCCGGGCCCAGTGCAGAAAGGGCTGCTAACAGCGACAGGAGAATCTTTTTCATACGGCTGGATCCGGACGGAGCGTGGCTGGGGTGAAACTTTTAGAAACGGATATAGGACATGAACCAGAGTTCGTTGAACTGAGGTACCGCCCGCGTCCTGTCGTTATGATGACGGTACTCCAACTGGAAGTTCAGGTTCTTGTGCAGGCGGAAGTTCAGGCACGCGGAATACATGTCATGGCTGCTCTCTGCATCGGCATGGGCGCGGAACTCATCCCACTTGCCATACACCTTGAACCAGTCCGTTACGGGAATGCCGACCGTGACATACAGGGCATCGGCCGCACCGGTCTGCTCTTTCTCGCCGGCGAGGGTCGTGGCATACTCTCCGCGGACCGTCCAGTTGTTGACATCGTATTTGAGGCCAAGGCCGAAGCGCTCACGCTTGAGGGTGGCGCCCAGGGAGTTCACCCAGTCTCCCTTCCAGCCGAAAGCGCCGATATACAGGCCCTTGACAGGCTGGAGTTGGAGGGTTCCGATGACGTCCTTCGCCTTGTTGGCATCGGCTAGATTGATACCCTGACCGTTGTACACGCCCAGTTGGTAGTGGATCAGGCGATACTGGTCATTGTCCATCGGGAACAGGTCACCCTGGATCTGGATACCCTGGTCACGGCCGCCCATGTTGTTTTCTCCCAGACGGTCTCCCATGCCGGCCATCTTCTGGACGAGGAAGGAAAAGTCCCCCACCCCCACATCCCAGGGGTTCATCGGATTCTCAAAGGTGAAGGCGCGCTTGAACTGGCCCAGTTTCACGGAAAACTCCTTGTACTTCGCCCATTCGACATAGAAATCCTTCACATGGGGGCTCGTGCCGTTGGCCTGGAACTGGATGCGGTACTTGAAGTCGTTGAAGATGCTGCCGTCCACATACAGGCGGATAAGCCGGCAGTTGAATCCCGGACCGCCGTGCGCACCTTCCGCATCGCTGTACTTGTAGCCTCCGATGATGTAGCCGCCCACCTTGGGCTTGCTCACGAAATCGGACACTTTGTAGCCGTATTCAGGTGTCTGGTTCTCCTGCGCGAAAGCGGAGAAACCGGCTGCGGACAGAAGCGCCGCCAATAAAACGATGGTTTTTTTCATGGTGATGGAGAATTGATTATGCAAACGGGAAAAGTTTCGTGAGCCAGAAATAACCGAGGATGAAACCGATGAAGCCGATGATCAGGCCCACGCGGGTCATGTCCTTGGTCTCCACCATGCCCGTCGCGGAAGCGATGGCGTTCGGCGGCGTGGAAATCGGGAAGAGCATGGCGATGGAGGCGCACACGGCGATGAAGGTGATCATCGCGGAAGTGCCGCCCATCGAGAGGAACTGCGCGTTGTTCGCGGCCTCGGGATCGGCCATGCCGTTGGCGACGACGATCAGGATCGGGATGAGGAGGGCCGCCGTCGCGGAGTTGGAGATGAAGTTGGAGAGCAGGTAGCACACCAGGCCGGCGACCACGAGCACCACCCAGACCTTCATGCTGCCGAACGGGATCGCCTGGATCAGGACCTTCGCAAGACCGGTGTCCTGCAGGCAGTATCCGAGGCAGAAGCCACCGGCGACGAGCCAGAGCACGTTCCAGTTGATCTCCTTGATCTCTTCCTTGCCGAACAGGCCCGTGGCGGTGAACACGCCCAGCGGAATCAGGGCCACGATGTTGGAATTGATATGGGTGATCTGCTCGGTGGCCCAGAGGAGGATCGTGCCGACGAAGGTGATCCACACCACGTACAGTCTCCAGTCCTTCTTCTGGTTGCTCTCGGGGATCTCGAGGACGAGTTTCTTCGTCTTGAACGGGAAGAACACGCGGAGGAGGACCCAGGCGAGCAGGATCATGATGAGCACGTAAGGGATCATGTGCACGCACCATTCGCCGAAGGAGATGTCGATGCCGGCCTGCTCCAGGGCGCCCTTGGCGGTGGCGTTCGGCGGGGTGCCGATCGGGGTGCCGATACCGCCGAGGTTCGCGGCGACCGGGATGGAGAGGGCAAGGCCCACCTTGCCCTTGTCATCGGCCGGCAGTTTGGAAAGCACCGGGGTGAGGAGGGCGAGCATCATGGCGGCCGTAGCCGTGTTGGACATGAACATCGAGAAGATGGCGATCATCAGGAGGAAGCCCAGCAGGACCACTTCCGGCTTGGTGCCGAAGAGTTTCAGCAGCGCGCGGGCGAGGGTGACGTCCAGGCCGTAGCGCTCCGCCATGATGGCGAGGACGAAACCGCCCAGGAACAGCATCACCACCGGGTCCGCCATCGAGGACATGATGCGGGCGTACGGGACGAGGGTGCCGTACTTGGGGTCACAGAACAGACCGATACCCTTGTTGGATACCGTCAGGAGGGAGATGACGATCACCAGGAGCGAGGTGCTCCAGTTCGGGATGATTTCGAAGATCCACATCAGCGCGGCGAACACGAACAGGGCGATCACCCGCTGCTGGACGACGGTCAGGGCCTCGATGCCGTAGAACGACACCGGAACGGCCCAGAGGAAGATGGTGACGAGCAGCACGATCGGCAGGAACACACCATACTTGAGGTTGACTTTCTTAGCCATTATCTGGAATTGTTATTTCTCATAGGTAAAACGGATGTCCACCGGGATCTTCTCGAGTTCCAGGGAGACGATGTCGGCTTCGATGCCGGGGGTGACGACACCGTACTTGGCAGCATAGGAGCGGGCCGTGTCCATATCGCCGAGGGCCTGGATCCGGAGGATCTCCGCGCCGATGGTCTCGAGCGCCGTCCAGGTTTTCCCGTAGTCGATGCCATAGCGGCCGGAAGCCTTGCGGGTGATGGCGCCGCACTCCATCAGGTAGTTGTACACCGCGATGTTGGCGACACCGGTCGGATCCGACGCGCCGAAGCGGGTGGAACGGATGGTGTTGGCGATGAAGGTGGCCAGCACATCCTCCTTCTGGATGAGGGCGGAGATGTGGTGGGCGGAAGCCTCCTTGGCGCAGAGCAAGGTGCCCAGGACGTTGGACTTCGCCTTCTCGACGGCCAGGGCTTCGTTGCCGAGCGCCTCGGCGACGGTTCCCTTGCCGTTGACGGTCTCCTTCACGCCCAGTCCCTTCGCAATCTCGCGGAAGACGATGTTCCAGTAGAAGGCGCTGGCGTCCAGATGGGCCTGGTGGACATCCTCCAGGAGGGTCATGCCCACCGGGAAGACGGTGCGGTTGAACTTCTCACGGATGATGTTGTCGAAGAGGATGGTGCGGGTGCCGAATTCCTCCTGGACCTTCGCGTCATACGGGAAATTGATGGCGATGACCTTGAAACCGGCGTTCGTATAGCCGCTGCAATAGATCATGTTGCAGGAGAAGATGTCGGATTCGCTGCCGGGAACGAAATTCCGGTAAGCGGGGTCGCCGGGGAGCATCTCCTGGAATTCGGGCAGACGGGCGGAGAGAGCGTTCAGTTCCTCGGTACGCTGGAGGTTCTTCAGCAGCACGTAGGCGCCGTAGGAGGCCTTCGTGCCGTACAGGGCATCGTCAACGGCCTCGTTCGGACCGATGACGAGGTCCATCTTGCTGTCGGTCATGTCCAGCCAGGCCTTGTCGCTCTCGTAGTAATCGTCGGTCCTGAGGCCTTCGGCCTTCTTGAGCAGGTAGTCGCGGACGCTCGGCTTGATGGTGATGTCGGCGGCGGCCTTCAGGTAGTCGGCAATCTTGCCGATGGACTCCGCGTAGGCGTCGTGGTACCAGACGGTCTTGAGGGAATCGCCGTCCCGGACGATCAGCGTATAGGGGCTGGACTTGTACGGGCAGGGATAGGCCGCGAACTCCTCCGCGGTCATGTCGGCCGGATAGAAATTGGCGCCCGCGGGCTTGGCTCCGTAGCCTTCCACGAAGGGTTTCCCGTCAATGCGGTCCCAGGGGCCGTAATTGATTTCGGCATAGAGCCGGGCGGCGGGATCGGAGAGGGAGGCAAGGAGGGCTTCCCGGTCACCGAAATTCTGCTTCCAGTATATCTTGTCCACTTCGTCCGCGGCGAAACGGTACAGATTGAGGACTTCCTTGCCGTTGTCGGTGATGCCCGAGAGGTCCGGAGCGGGAATCGTCACCAGGGCGTAATTCTCCACCAGGCGGTCCGCCTTGGTCCTGTGGGTCTCACAGGAAACGGCCACCAGGGAAAGGAGCGCCACCAGGGCTGCCAGTTTTCTCATATCGTCTTAACTAGATTCAATATAGTTTACAAAGGTAACAATTCTATTTGAAAATAGAAAAGGCCGGCATAGACCGGCCTTTTCATGGATAGGATGGGAATCGCTAGATCGTTCCCTGCTCGAGCATGGCGGTGGCGACCTTCATGAAGCCGGCGATGTTCGCGCCCTTCACGTAGTCCACGGTGCCGTCCGGCTGGGTGCCGAACTTCACGCACTGCTCGTGGATGGACTTCATGATGAAGTGGAGTTTCGCATCGACTTCCTCACCGCTCCAGGAGATGTGCTCCGCGTTCTGGGTCATTTCGAGGCCGGAGGTGGCGACGCCGCCTGCGTTCACGGCCTTGCCCGGGGCGAAGAGGATGCCATTGTGCTGGAAGAAGTGGATGGCGCCCGGCTGGCAGCCCATGTTGGAGACTTCGCAGCAGCACCAGCAGCCGTTCGCAGCCAGTTCCTTCGCGTCATCTTCGGAGAGTTCGTTCTGGAAAGCGCAAGGGAGCGCGATGTCCACGGGGATGGACCAGGCCTTCTTGCCCGCGGTGAAGAACGCCTTGTCCGGGAACTCGACGGCCATGTCCTCGACCAGGTTGCGGTTGGAGGCGCGCATGACGAGCATGTAGTCGATCATTTCCTTGGTGATGCCGTCCGGAATGTGGCAGACACCGTCCGGACCGGAGATCGCGACGACCTTCGCACCGAGTTCCTTGGCCTTGGTGGCGGCGCCCCAGGCGACATTGCCGAAGCCGGAGAGGGCGATCTTCTTGCCCTTGATGTCCTTGCCGGCCTTCTCCAGGAGGTGCTGGGTGAAATAGAGGGCACCGAAACCGGTGGCCTCCGGACGGAGGATGGAGCCGCCCCAGGTGCCGCCCTTGCCGGTCAGCACGCCGGTGTTGTACTGGCGGGCCAGTTTCTTGTACATGCCGTACATGTAGCCGATCTCACGGCCGCCCACGCCCACGTCGCCGGCGGGAACGTCCTGGTCCGGGCCGATGCAGTTCCACAGTTCCAGCATGAAAGCCTGGCAGAAACGCATGATCTCGTCGTTGGACTTGCCCACGGGGTCGAAGTCGGAGCCGCCCTTGGCGCCGCCCATCGGAAGGGTGGTGAGGGCGTTCTTGAAGGTCTGCTCGAAGCCGAGGAACTTGAGCATGGAGGGGGTCACGGCGCGGTGGAAGCGGAGACCGCCCTTATAGGGACCGATGGCGCTGTTGAACTGGACGCGGTAGCCGAGGTTCGTCTGGACCTCGCCCTTGTCATCCACCCAGGTGACGCGGAAAGTGAAGATACGGTCCGGTTCGACCATTCTTTCGACGATCTTCGCCTTCTCGAACTCGGGGTGCTGGTTGTACACTTCCTCGATGGATTCGAGAACTTCCTGCACGGCCTGGAGGTACTCCTTCTCAAGCGGATACTTGGCCTGGAGTTTCGCCATGATGTCTTGTGTCTTCATAATGTGTGGTTTGTTTAGTGTTAATTATGATATTGAAATTCACATGCGCAATCAAGCATACAAATTTAAAGAATAAAAAGAAATTTACCAACACTTTTTAAGCGAATTGTCGTATCTTTGCAGCCATAAGACGAACACAGATGAAAAAGGATTTCAAAGACAGGCTCTCCTCCTGCATCAAGGATCTCACCGGAGCCGAGATCAAAGGCATCACCGTGGACGAGGAAGGCGGCCAGGTTACGGTCGTACTCATTCCCGGACGCGGCCATGGACGGGTTTCCCTCTCCCAACTCCCCGACGTACTGAAGGTGGCCGACGTGGACATCGTCGGCGGCGACATCACCATCCTGGGCGCCTACGCGGGCGTCCGTGACTTCGTGGAATCCTGGAACCTGGAAGCCGACGACCCCCGCATCGGCCGCTTCATCGACATCCTCCGCCGCGAGACCCGCGGCGAAGTGGCGAACGTGGAATTCCGCTCCGGCGAACTCCTGTACGAACTCACCGTCCGCACCCTGGACTTCACCGCCCCGGAATACGTTTACATCGAAGGCGTGGACTTCCGGAACCGTGTCCTGTACTGCTACACGTTCGTGGAAGACATGAACGACATCCTGGAGACCGACTCCTTCTCCATCCTGGGCTATCCCTTCACCGGCTCCATCAAGAGTTAAAAAAAACTCCGGCCATTCGGTCGGAGTTTTTCATTTGCCAAACTGGATAGATTACTGTCCCTGCGCCTGGGCCTGGGCCTGGAGTTCCTGGGAGAGTTGCTCGAGGGTGCGGCCATCCTTGATCCCGAGGGACTTGCGGGCGGCGGGGGTGAGGTCCACGACGGCGTTCTCATCGAAATAGAGCGCGGTGGAGACGTCGAAGACGGCGACGATACCCTGGGCCTTCGCGAGGTCCTGGACAGCCTTCTGGGCCTTCTCCATGATAGGGTTCATCAGTTCGGCCTGCTTCTGCTGCAGTTCCTGGGAAATAGTCTGCTGGAATTCCTGGATGCGGGTCTGGATATCCACGAGTTCCTTCTCCTTGGCCTCCTTGATGGCAGCGGTCCAGGTAGCGGACTTCTGCTGATACTGGTTCGCCTTGGTCTGATATTCCTCGACCATCGAGTTGAAGGTCTCCTGGGCTTCGTTCTGCATCGCATTGATCTGGTCGCGGGCGGCGTCGGCCTCAGGAGCGAGCTGATAGAGTTCGGTGAAGTTGACACGGCCGAGCTTCTGGGCGGAAGCGACGACGGTCAGGAGCGCCATGGCGGCAATTGCAAGAATCTTTTTCATATTACGTTGTAGTTTTTAGATTTCGTGTCGTGAGGGTGTTCGCAAAAGTTGTACCAAAGATTTAGAACTGCTGTCCGATGACGAAGTGGAACTGGCTGCCGCCGTTCTTGCTGTCGTCGAAGCCGTAGCCCCAGTCGACGCCCAGCAGGCCGATCATCGGGAGGAAGACGCGGACGCCCACACCGGCGCTCCGCTTGATCTGGAACGGGTTGAACTCGCGGATGTCGGCCCAGCAGTTACCGCCCTCGAGGAAGCCGAGGACATAGATGGTGGACTGCGGTTCGAGGATCACCGGATAGCGGAGTTCGACCGTGAACTTGTCATAGATGTTACCCGCATAGGTACCCTGGTCGCTGTACGGGGTGACGCGCATCGGGGTGAGGGAATAGTCCTCGTAACCGCGCAGGGAGATGATTTCCGCGCCGTAGGTCATATAGCCCGACATGCCGTCGCCGCCCACCTGGAAGCCCTCGAACGGGGAGTAGCCCCATTTGCGGTTGTAGTAGCCGAGGAAGCCGAACTGGGCGCGGCTCATCAGGACGAGGTCGCCGACCAGTTTCGTATAGACGGCGCCGCTGAACTTCCACTTGTGGTACTCGATCCACTTGTAGCGGTTCGCCGAGGACCATTCGTTCTGCACGTTGCCCAGGTTGTCCAGGTACGTGGCGTCGTAGTCCACGTCCTTCCAACTGTTCACCTTGACCTTCTCCCCATTCTTATAGGTATATTTGCGCAGGAGCGAATACGGCGGGGTGAGTTGCAGGGAGGCCGAGAACTCGGAACCCTGGCGCGGGTAGATCTGCTGGTCGGAGGAGTTGCGGCTCAGGGACAGGGTGTAACTCAGGTTGTGGGAGACACCGTCCGTGAAGGCGAAGTAACTCTTGTACCAGTTGGTGAGTTTATAGGTCTGCCAACTCAGGTTGTTGTACAGGACGAAGTAGTTGTCAGGCCACTTGAGGCGGTTTCCGAGTCCGGCGTTGAAGCCGAACACCTCGAACATGCGGTCCGTCGAAAGGAGGCCGATGTACAGGTAGGAATCCGTCATCCTGGAATAGTAGCCGGAGAGGCTCAGGGAAGTAGGTTTCTTGCCGAAGAGCCATGGCTCCATGAAACTCGCGCTGAGGGTCGTGTAGTAACGGCCGTTCGTCTGGAAACGGAAGGAAAGCGTCTGGGCGTCTCCCAGAGGGACCGGGCGCCAGGCGTTCTTCTCGAACATCCGGTGCGTGGAGAAGTTGTTGAAACTCACGCCCGCGGTGGCGACGAAGGTATTGCCGCCCCAGCCGCCGGAGAGTTCCAGCGTAGAAGACGGCTTTTCGGTGACGTTGTACACGAGGTCCACCGTGTTGTTCAACTGGTTGGGGATGACGGAGTAGCCGCCCTGGCCCATGATGGCTTCCGCATCGAACTGGCCGAGGGAAGCGATTTCACGGATGGAGCGCTCGAAGTCCGTCTGGCTGAACAGGTAGCCCGGACGGGTCATGATCTGGCGGCGGACCACCTTTTCGTTGGTGAGGTCGTTGCCGTTGATGACGATGTTGTTCAGGATGGCCGGCTTGCCTTCGGAGATGCGCATCTCCACATCGACGGAGTCGTTCTGGATATTCACCTCCACCGGGGTGACGTTGAAGAACAGGTAACCGTTGTCGCGGTAGAGTTTGGTGACGTCGTAGTCCGTCTGCTTGCCGCCGCCGTGGAGGCGCTTGTCCATCGTGACCATGTCATAGACGTCGCCCTTGTTGATCTGGAGGATTTCGTCGAGGACTTCGGAGGGATAGACCGAATTGCCGGTCCAGGTCACGTTGCGGAAATAGTATTTCGGCCCCTGGTCGAAGACCATGTCGATCGCGAGGTGCTTGGGATCCTCGTAGTAGATGGAGTCCCGCACCAGGCGGGCGTCGCGGTAGCCGGCCTCGTTGAAGGCCTCCAGGACGGTCTTGCGGTCCGTCTGGTATTCCTTCTCCTTGAACTTCTTGGACTTGAAGAAGTTGTACCACTTGTTGGAGTGGGTTTCCTTCATGGCCTTGGCGAGTTTGTACTCCGACACGTCCTCGTTGTTGCCTTTGAAGTTGATATCCTTGATACGGACCTTGTTGCCCTTCTTCACGTCGAAGTTCACCCGGATGGCGCTGCGGATCATGGTATCCTTCTGCACCTGGGTGTCCACCTCGCACAGGAGGTAGCCCTTTTCCTTGTAGTAACGCTTGATGATGTCCTCCGAGGTGCGCTGCACGTAGTCGGAGAATTCGCGGCCGGGACGGAGGTTCAGGCGTTCCTGCAGGTCCTTCCGCTCACCGGACTTGACGCCGGAATAGGTCCAGCGGGAGACACGGGGACGTTCCTTGATGATAATCTTGAACCACGCGGTATCCTGTGCCACGTTCAGCGAGTCCACGACCATGGCCACGTCCTCGAAGAAACGCTGCGCGACCAGGCGCTTGACGATACCCGTCACCTCCTCGCCCGGAACGGTGAGTTTCATGCCGGTGCGGAGGCCGGTCAGCTGCAGGACCTGGTTCTCGCCGAAGTACTGGTTGCCTTCCACCCCGATACCGCCGACCACGTAGGTCTTGGGATTGCCGTAATCTATCTCGATCGATTCCCGCCCCGTCTGGGCCCGCAGGGTGATTCCCGTCAGGCCGAGCAGCAGGAGGCAGGCTATCTTGCGTATCATCATCGTTTCTCTCATTATCCTGCAAAGATAATTCTTTTATTTCACTTTTCCATATCTGCGGTCCCGGCCGGCATAGGTTTCGAGGGCGGCGCGGAACTCCGGCTTCCGGAAATCGGGCCAGAGGACATCGGAAAAGACGAACTCCGTATAGGCACATTGCCAGAGGAGATAGTTGGAGATGCGCTGCTCTCCGGAGGTGCGGATCAGCAGGTCCGGATCCGGGATCCCGGCGGTCACCAGGTAGCCGGCGAACTCGTCGGCCGTCATGGCCTGGACGCCCTCGGCGCCTTTCTCGGCCGCGGCCTTCTTCGCCGCCTGGAGGATGTCCCACTTTCCGCTGTAGCTGAGGAAGACGATGAGCGTCATCCGCGCGCAGGAGGCGGTCATCTCCATGAGGGTGTCGATGGCGGCGTTGAGCTTCTCCGAGAGCCGCGCCCGGTTCCCGAGCACGACGAAGCGGACGCCGTTGTCCATCAAGGTCTTCACCTCATTGTGGATGGCTTCCATCATCAGTTCCATCAGGCGGTTCACTTCCGCCTCCGGACGGTTCCAGTTCTCCTCGGAGAAGGCGTAAAGGGAAAGATATTTCACACCCGCCTCCACGGCGGCTTCGGTGCAGGCGCGGACGCTCTCCACCCCTTCCATGTGCCCATAGACGCGCTCTTTGCCCCGGGCTTTCGCCCAGCGCCCGTTGCCGTCCATGATGATGGAGACGTGCTGCGGTACGTTGTCCATACGATTGTTATCCGTTGTTTCTCATATCCTCGCCCCAGAACAGCCTGGATGTAAGCGCCCGGACGAAACCGGACTCGGCGAGCCGGATACGCTTCAGCGAAAATTGTGCCATCTCCACATGGATGGTCCAATCCTGGTCGATTTCCATCGTCTGGTTGTCCGTGGACATGACGGCCATCCCGTCCCGGCTCTCGAACGAGATGTCCACCTTGGCGGTCTCGGGGAGCACCAGCGGGCGCACGTTCAGGTTGTGCGGGGCGATCGGGGTGATGATGAGGACCTTCGTGTCCGGCAGGCAGATCGGGCCGCCTGCGCTGAGGGAATAGGCGGTGGAACCGGAACTGGTGGAGACGATGAGGCCGTCGGCCCAATAGGTCGGGAGGGTCTCGCCGTTCACCGACACCCGGATCCCGAGGACGGACGCCCCTTTGCGATGGATGGCCACTTCGTTCAATGAATAGGGCAACATCCCGATGTTGCGGCGGGCGTTCGGCCCCTTGAGCGTCGCGTTGAGGACCGTGCGGTACTCGATGCTGAAGTCGCCTTCCATCAGGGCCTTGAGAACTTCCTCCGGCCGGTTCTCGCACAGGAAACCGATGCGGCCGAAATTCACGCCCAGGATGGGAAGGCCGATATCCGAGACGAGATGCGCCGCGGACAGGAACGTCCCGTCCCCACCCATCGACAGGACCAGGTCCGTCTCCGGGAGGACGTCGTTCTTGTTCCGGATTTCGTAGACCTCGCAGGAAGCGGCTTCCAACTCGGAGAGCAGTCCGGTCACGGAAGGATTATCCCGCAGTCCGTCGTTCAGGATGAAATAACCTATTTTCATTCGTCAGTATCAAATCAGCCGTCAAAAATAACACTTTAAATTATAAAAATCACTATTTTTGTCGCGAAAAAAAACGACAAGACATGACTCGACTGAGCGTAAATATAAACAAGGTCGCCACCCTGCGCAACGCGCGCGGCGGCAACATGCCCGATGTAACCCGGGCAGCCCTCGACTGCGAGCGCTTCGGTGCGGAAGGGATCACCGTCCATCCCCGTCCCGACGAGCGCCACATCCGATACAGTGACGTGCGGATCATCCGTCCCCTCGTCTCGACCGAATTCAACATCGAAGGAAACCCGATCCCGTCTTTCGTGGACCTGGTGGACGAAGTCGTCCCCGACCAGGTGACCCTGGTCCCCGACGCCCATGATGCCATCACCTCCAACGCCGGCTGGGACACGCTGAAACACAAGGACTTCCTGACGGAAGTGTGCCGGGAGTTCAAGTCCCGCGGCATCCGCACCTCCATCTTCATCGACCCGGATCCCTTCATGGCGGAAGGGGCCGCCGCCTGCGGGGCGGACCGCGTGGAACTGTACACGGCCGACTATGCCGCGGAATACCCGCAGGACCCTGAGATCGCCATCTGCCGCTACCTCGAGACGGCGAAAGCCGCCCGTGCCTGCGGGCTCGGCCTGAACGCCGGCCACGACCTGTCCCTGGAGAACCTCGCATACTTCGTGAAAACCATCCCCTGGACGGACGAGGTGTCCATCGGGCACGCCCTCATCTGCGACGCCCTCTACCTGGGTCTGGAACGCACGATTGCGGCCTATCTTGCGGAAATCCGTAAAAAATAGTTATCTTTGTACCCTTGTACCGAAAATATTAATTGTACCATACATGAAAAGAATCGTTTCCATCCTCAGCGCCGCCTTCGTGGCCGGCCTGTTGTTCACCGGCTGCAACAATGCAGCCCCTGCCGCCGCTACCGCCACCCAGGCCGACACCACCGCCGCCGCTGGCAGCATCGTCTTCTTCAACATTGACAAGGTCGTCGAGAACTACGACATGGCGAACGACCTCCGCTCCGTCGTGGAGACCAAGGTCAGCGGCATCCAGTCCGAGATCGACCGCCGCGGCAACAAGCTCCAGAAAGACGCCAACGACTTCCAGAACAAGATGGACAAGGGCCTCCTGACCACTTCCGTGGCCAACGCCCAGTACCAGAAGCTCCAGCAGCAGCAGAACGAATACCAGCAGTACGTGGTGCGCAAGCAGCAGGAGATGCAGGAGGAGCAGCAGGTGATGCTGAACCAGATCATGAACGCCATCGCGGAGTTCGTGCAGGCTTTCAACGCCGAGAAGCAGTATGCCCTCATCCTCACCACATCCGGCGACATCCTTCCGGCTCCCGTGGTGACCGGCAGCGCCAACCTCGACATCACCGACGAGATCCTCGCCGGCCTGAACGCCGAGTACGTCAAGACCAAGGCGGCCGAGACGAAGTAAGTTCCGGCCCCCGATGAAGGTCGCCATACTGTCCAGTTTCTATCCCCTCCGGGGAGGCATTTCCCAGTTCAACGCGAGCCTGCTCGCGGGACTGGGAAAGTTGCACGATGCCAAGGCCTATTCCTTCAAAAGGCAGTACCCGGAGATCCTCTTCCCGGGGAAGACCCAGTATGTGACCCCCGACGACGAAGCCGTGCCGGTAGAGGCGGAAGCCCTGCTGGACACGGTGAACCCCTTTTCCTGGGGAAAGACCGCCCGCGCCATCCGCGCCTGGGGCCCCGACCTCCTCGTCATGAAGTACTGGATGTCGTGGTTCGCCCCGTCGCTGGGCTGGGTGGCCCGGCATGCCGGCGCCCGCTGCAAGGTGGTGCCCGTGCTGGACAACGTCATCCCCCACGAACCGCACTGGTTCGACAAGCCCCTGACCCGGTGGTTCCTCAACGCCTGTGACGGTTTCGTGACGATGTCCCAAAGCGTCACGGACGACCTCCTGACCCTGAAGCCCGACGCCAAGTACATCCTCCTTCCCCACCCGCTCTATTCCCATTTCGGGGAGAAGCTTCCGCGGGAAGCGGCTGCCCGGACGCTCGGCATCGACCCGTCGCTGAAGACGCTCCTGTTCTTCGGCCTGATCCGGGACTACAAGGGGCTGGACATCCTGCTCGAGGCTTTCCGGGACCTTCCGGAAGACTTCCAGCTCGTCATTGCCGGGGAGCCCTACGGCTCCTTTGACAAGTACCAGGCCCTCATCGACACCCTTCCCGGGAAGGACCGGGTCCATGTGTTCCCGGACTACATCCGGGATTCCGAGGTCAAGACCTTCTTCTCCGCATCCGACGTGACCGTCCTCCCCTACCGGAGCGCCACCCAGAGCGGTATCTCCTCGATTTCCTACCATTTCGAAGTACCGATGATCGTCACCGACGTAGGAGGCCTCAAGGGCACCATCGGCGACCGTGGCACGGGAATTGTCGCCCCTGCCGCGGAGCCTGGCGCCATCCGCAGCGAAATACTCCGCTATTTTTCAGACCCTTCCGTCCGGACGGACTGTGTCCGGGCGATCCGCCTCGAGAAGGAGCGTCTCGGCTGGGACCGCTTCTGCGAGGGCCTTACCGGCTTCGCGGAACAACTGTAAACGAAGAAAATGATGAAACACCGCTTTACGGCCCTCCTCCTGAGCCTCGCCTGCCTTGCCGGCGTGGTTCCGGACGTTTTCGCGCAGGACTATCCGCAGGTTCCTGTCACCATATCCCGGTCGCAGGTCACCATGAACGGGAAGACCTATTATGCCCATATCGTGCTCGCACGCCAGACCATCTACGGTATCACCAAGGCCTATGGCGTCACCGAAGAGGACCTCTACGCCGCTAACCCGATGATGGCCGAGGAAGGTCTCAAGTCCGGAACGGTCATCTATATTCCTGTCGTTTCCGAGCACAAAGCCGAAACGTCGAAACCGGTTGCGGTGAAAGAGAAGCCGGCGGTAAAGGAAGAAAAGCCCAAGAAGGAGGAGAAACCTGCGGTGAAAGAGGTGAAAGAAAAGCCCGCACCGAAGGAGCAAAAGCCCGTCGTGATGGACACCAAGCCCGCCCCGACGCCCAATGCCGACGGATTCATCGAGCATACGGTCAAATGGTTCGAGGATATCTATGACGTCGCCAAGACCTATGGCGTGACCGCGCAGGAGATCATGGCGGCCAACGGACTCAAGTCCAGCCGGATTTCGAAGCGGCAAACCCTCCTTATTCCTGCCACCGACAAGGCCCGGGAGAGCCTGCAGAAAAAACTGCCTCCCGTGACGACGCCTGAGCCCGTCGAAGAGAAGCCGGCAACCGTTGAACCCGTCCGGGAAGTCCCCGTACAGGAAATCCCCGCGCAGACCGAGAATCCGTTCAAGGAACAGCCTGCCGCCGAAACCAAGACCGAGGAGGAGCCCTCCGAAGGCATCCTCGACTGGCTGACCGGTGCGACCGGGAAAGGAAAGGCCGAACTCGCCCTGATCCTGCCCTTCAATGCCGCGGGAAAGACCAGCGAGACCAACATGGACTTCTACTCCGGCGTCCTGATGGCCCTGCGCGACCTCGAGAAGGAAGGCGTGAAAACCACCCTGAACGTGTTCGACTTCCAGGCCGGCATCCCTTCTTCCTTCGAACTGGGCAAGAATGACTTCATCCTGGGACCCATCACCTCGAATGACCTGACGACGATCCTTGGCGTGACGGGCGGACAGGTTCCGGTCGTCTCCCCGCTGGACCAGCGGGCCGGCGACCTCGCCGATACGCACGAGGGCCTGATCCAGGCACCGTCCTCCGCCACCAGCCAATACGCCGACCTGGCGGCCTGGGCGGCCGAAGACTGTGTCCGGGGAGATCAGATCATCCTGGTGACCGAGAAGTCCTCCAACGGCAGCACGGCGCCCGCCGTGGGCGTCCGGGACGCGCTCCTCGCGGCCGGAACGGCCTTCGAGGGCGTCAGCTGGACCCAGGGCGAGGGACGTTCCCTCCCCGCCTCCCTCACGGCCCGGCTGACCAAGAGCGGCGTGAACCGCATCATCGTCGCCTCCGAGAAAGAGACGTTCGTGAGCGACCTCGTCCGCAACCTCGGCATCCTGCTCGGCAGGGGCTACAAGATCGTCCTCTACGCGCCTTCCCGGGTGCGCACGTTCGAAACGATCGACAGCAGCACCTATCACCAGTGCTTCCTGCACATCTGCTCGCCCTATTTCGCCGACTATGATACGGAGAACGTGCGGGCTTTCGTCCGCCGCTACCGGGCCCTGTACCGGACCGAGCCCAGCCAGTTCGCCTTCCAGGGATACGACCTTACCCGCTATTTCGCCAATCTCGTGGCCAAGTACGGCAACCGTTGGACCCGCGCCCTCGGCCAGGTGAACGGTTCCGGCATCCACACCGACTTCCACTTCGAGCCCGCGCGGACCGGTTCCTACCGGAATACCGCCATCCGGCGCATCGTCTACAATACCGATTATACGACCACTCTTGTCCGATAGCCCATGGAGAACGTCCGTTGCCTCATCCTCGGCGGAGGTCCCGCCGGATTCACCGCCGCCATCTACGCCTCCCGCGCCAACCTGTCCCCCGTCCTGTACGAAGGCATCCAGCCGGGCGGCCAGCTCACGACCACCACGATCGTGGAGAACTTCCCGGGCTTCCCGGGCGGCGTGGACGCCAACAACCTGATGGACCAGATGCGGGAACAGGCCCGGAGTTTCGGGGCCGACGTGCGCAGCGGTGTCGCCACATCCGTGGACCTTTCCGGACGGCCTTTCAAGGTCGTCATCGACGGAGAAAAGGAGCTTGCCGCCGATGCGCTGATCATCGCCACGGGAGCAACGGCCCGCTACCTGGGCCTTCCTTCGGAGGAGAAATACAAAGGGGCGGGCGTATCGGCCTGCGCTACCTGCGACGGCTTCTTCTACCGGAAGCGTACCGTCGCCGTGGTAGGCGGCGGAGATACGGCCTGTGAAGAGGCCCTGTACCTCGCCTCCCTCGCCAAGAAAGTCTACATGATCGTCCGCCGCGACGTATTCCGCGCCTCGAAGGCGATGCAGGAAAAGGTCTTCGCGACGGAGAATATCGAAATCCTGTGGAACTGCAACACGCAGGAAGTCCTCGGGGACGGATTCGGCGTCACCGGCGCCCGCCTCGTCCGCAAGGATGGCACTGTCTTTGATATCGACATCGACGGCTTCTTCCTCGCCATCGGCCACCACCCCAACTCGGAACTGTTCGCTCCCTGGGTGGAGACCGACGCGGCCGGTTACATCGTCACCGAAGGAAAATCCTCCCGCACCCGCGTGGCAGGCGTCTTTGCGGCCGGCGATGTCCAGGATCCCACCTACCGCCAGGCCATCACGGCCGCGGCGTCGGGATGCGCCGCCGCGCGGGACGCGGAGAAGTTCCTGCTTGAGATCTGAAAAACGGAGTCATGAACATGAAACTCAAAACGATTGTCCTCAGCCTCGCGGCCCTGGCCGCCGTGGCGGCCTGCAAGTCCCAGTTCGAGACCCTGCTCTCGTCCAACGACGTGGACACCAAATACAAGGCCGCGATGGAGCTGTTCAACAACGGCAAATACCTCAAGGCCGGCCAGCTCTTCGAGTCGATGGCCCTCCTGACCGACGGCACCGAACGGGATGACACGGTCCGCTACTACTGGGCCCTGTCCAACTACCGGTACAAGGACTTCTATACGGCGGAATCCAATTTCGCCAAGTTCATCGAGAAGTATCCGCAGAGCCCCTTCACGAGCGACGCCCGCTTCCTGCGCATCGACTGCCTGTACCGGGCTACCTACCGCTGGGAACTGGACCAGACCCCGACCAGGGCCTGCCTGGCCACCATCACGGAGTATCTGACCGAATATCCCGCCGACGGCCCCCATGTGGAAGCATGCGTCAAGATGATCGACGACCTGCGTGACCGCCTGGACCGCAAGGAGTTCGAGAACGCCCGGCTCTATTACAAGATGGAGGACTATCTCGCCGCCCGCGTCGCCCTGCGCAACGTGTTGAAGGACAATGCCGAAAACGGCTACCGTGAGGACATCCTGTACTACACCGCCATGGCCTCCTACCACTACGCCCGGATGAGTGTCCCGGCCAAGCAGAAGGAGCGCTACCTCGTCTTCGTGGACGACTACCTCAATTTCATCGGCGAGAATCCCGAATCCAAGTACCGCCGCGAACTGGATGCGATGTACCGCCGTTCCCAGCGCGCCCTGGGCCGCTACGACGGTATCGACGAGGAATTGGATCTCAAGGCCAAGGACTTCGAGCGCGAGCGCAAGGCGATCGAGAAGGAGAAGGAAGGTGAAAAAAATAATTGAAACCCTGTCGGCGAAAGTGCAGTATTAATAATTGGAAACTTAAAAAACAGAAGAAGAAATGGACGCCAACAGCAAGAAGAAAGTACCGGGCAACACCATTACGCGTGACATCCGCACCCTGGCCGCCCCGACCGGCAATATCTACGAATCCGTCGTGATCCTCTACAAGCGCGCGAACCAGATCGCCGCCGCCGAGAAGAAGGAACTCACCAAGAAACTGGAAGACTTCCGCAACGACCGCGACACCATGGAGGAAGTGTTCGAGAACAAGGAGCAGATCGAGATCTCCAAGTACTACGAGCGCCAGCCCAAGCCGGACCTCGTGGCCATCTCCGAGTTCGAGAACGGTGAACTCTACTACCGCCGGGCCCAAAGCGCGAACCCCATCGACATCAACGGCGAGGAGTAATGCTCCGCTCGCTCCACGTCCGGAACTACGTACTGATCGACTCTCTGGAAATTGATTTTCCGGAGGGTCTCGTCATTATAACCGGACAGACCGGCGCGGGCAAGTCCATCCTCCTGGGCGCCCTGGGGCTCGCCCTGGGCGGCAAGGCCGATGCTTCCCTCGTGGGAGCGCATGGGGATACCTGTGTCGTGGAAGCGGAGTTTTCCGTGGACGGGATGCCGGGTCAAGCCCGGCACGACGAGGCCCTGCATGCCTTGATGGCCGAAAACGACCTCGAGGAAGGCGACACCCTCCTCATCCGCCGGACCCTGAACCGGACGGGACGGTCCCGGAGTTTCGTCAATGACGAACCCGTGTCCCTGCCTGTCCTGCAGGCCCTCTCGGAGCACCTCATCGACATCCACTCCCAGCACCAGACCCTCCGGCTGGGCGATCCCGCCTTCCGGATGTCCCTGCTGGACCACTATGCCGGGAACATAGCCTGTCTCGCCGCCTGCCGCAAGGCCTGGAACGACCTCCAGGGCATCCGGAAGGAACTGGCCGAGGTGACGGAGCGGTTGCGCCGCATGGCCGCGGAGAAGGACTACAACGAGGCCCTGTTCGCCCGGCTGGACGCCGCAAAGCTCCGGGACGGCGAACTGGAGGAGTTGGAAACCGAGCAGAAACAGCTTGCCCATGCGGAAGAGCTGAAGGAATACCTGAACAACTGCGAGGACCTGCTCGCCCCGGCCGACGACCGCGTGCCCCTCACGGCGCAGCTGAAGGAAGCGGAAAAGCAGGCTTCCCGTGCCGCCCGTTTCATTCCGGCCCTGGAGCCGCTCGTCCAGCGGCTGGAATCGGCCCGATTGGAACTGGAAGACATCGCGGACGAGCTGGAAAGCGCGAACGCCCGGATCGATGTATCCCCGGACCGTCTGGAGCAGGTAGAAGACCGGATGTCCCTCCTGTACGACCTGATGAAAAAGCACGGCGTGCAGACGATCGGCGAGCTGATCGCCGAACGGGACCGGCTCTCCGAGGCTCTGTTCGATTCCACGACCCTGGAAGAACGGAGCGTCGCGTTGCAGAAGGATCTGGCCCTGGCGGAAAAAGTCTATGCCGATGCGGCAGGTGCCCTGCACGATGCCCGGGAAAAGGCGTCGGAAGGCTTTGCAAACGCCATTCTGGCATCGCTCGCCTTCCTGGAACTGGACCACGCCGTCTTCACGGTTGAGTTGGGCACAGCCCCGGAAGGGCCGACGGGCCGGGACGCCGTCCGTTTCCTGTTCTCATCGACCGGAAAAGTTCCGCAGGACCTGTCCAAGGTTGCTTCCGGCGGTGAACTTTCCCGGATCATGCTCAGTCTCAAGGCCATGATGGCCCGCTACACGGCCATGCCCACCCTCATCTTCGACGAGATCGACGCCGGCGTCTCCGGTAGTGCCGCGGACCGAATGGGCCAGATGATCTGCCGGATGGGCGAAGACATGCAGGTGTTCGCCATCACCCACCTCCCGCAGGTCGCCGCCAAGGGAAATGCCCATTACCTCGTGACCAAGGAGAACGATGTCACGGCTATCCGTCCCCTCTCCCGGGAGGAACGGATCCAGGAAATCGCCCGCCTCTTGAGCGGTTCCGTCATCACCGACGCCGCCGTCGCGAACGCCCGTGCCCTGCTGGCGTTTTGAATCCTTCAAAATTAATCCTATCTTTGCACTTCATGGCCACCCAGACGAATACCGCGATGCCTTCCCTGGACGAATTCCGTTCCCGGCTCAAGCGCCACGGCCTCAAGGCGACCCGCCAGCGGATGGAGGTGCACGAGGCCATGATGGCCCTCGGCCATGCCTCGGCCGACATGGTCACGGAAGAAATCGCCCGCCGCGGCATCGTGAAAGTCACGGTGGCCTCGGTCTACAACATCCTGTCGCAGCTGGCGGACCTCAAGATCTACAGCCGCCGCCTCAGCAGCAACAACAAGATGTATTTCGACATCAACAACTTCCGTCACATGCACCTGTACGACAAGGAGAACCACCGGTTCCGCGACATCTTCGACGACGAACTGGCGGAACTTGTCCAGGCGCACCTGAAGCGGCGCAAGTTCAGGGGATTCACCGTCGAGGACATCGACATCCAGTTGATCGCCCGGCCTACCCGCAAGTCCAAGAGCGTATGAGAAAGCTGATTCCCGTCCTGCTGGCTGCCCTGGTTTTCTTCGCAGGATGCCATAAGCAGGATTCATATACCTATTCCGGCATCGAAGCCGGCACCCTCTCCGCGGGCATCTTCACGTCCGACAACGGAACGCAGATGACCATCGTCGGCAACGAAGGGAAATATGACGTTTCCTCCACCCGTCGGGTACTGATTTCCTATGAGACCGAGCCCGTCACGGACCCGTCCCGGATCAGCATCAACCTCCTGGGCCTCCTGGACGCCGGCATCCTCCAGCCCGTCCATGTCCGGTCCATTCCGGCTGACCCCACCGGATTCCCCCTGGAGGTCAGCGACGCCTGGTTCAGCGACAAATACCTGAACATCCTGGCCACCTTCGATGGAAAAGACGCCGGCAAGCATACCTTTGCCGCCACCTATACGGTCGGCGAGAAAGGCATTACCCTCCGCCTCGACCACGAAAGAGATCAGGACGAAACCACGGGAAATTCCCCGATAAGCATTTTCCTGTGCGTTCCCATGTATGAGCCCGCCCTCTCCTATGACCAGTACGCCCAGTCCACGGCCCTGAAGCCGGTCTATCCGATCCCGGTCCTCCTGCAGTGGACCTCCCGCACCCTGGACGGCGGCCCCCTGACCCTGATCGAGCGGAAGGGTTCCTATCTCCCGCCGCACGACAACTGATTTTTTTGCGCCCATCCCTTGCAGGGAACGAATTTTTTCGTACCTTTGCAGTCCATTACATGGTGGATGTAGTTCAGCTGGTAGAGCATCGGATTGTGGTTCCGAGTGTCGTGGGTTCGAGCCCCATCATCCACCCAGAGCGCTCCCGGAGTTTTCCGGGGGCGTTTTTTTTGGTATATTTGCAGAAAAGATTGATTGCCATGAAGAAACTGGTCGTGATCGACGCCTGTATCCGGGGGGAGGAATCCCGGACGAGAAGGATTGCGGAGCCCATTATCGGAGAGCTCGCCAAGCGGTATGAGATAACGAGGTACGACCTCACGAAGATGCCGATGGAACCGCTGACGCCGGAAACCTATGCGCAGCGGGCTGCGGGAATCATCCCGGCATGGGCCCTGGAGGCCGCCCGGACCCTCGCCGAAGCGGACCGGATCGTGGTGGTGGCCCCGTTCTGGGACATGAGCTTCCCGGCCGTGGTGAAGGTGTTTTTCGAGCACATTTCCCTGTTCGACATTACCTTCACGGACAACGGGCGTACCTGCGTGGGCAAGTGCAAGTGCGAGAAGGTGATGTACATCACCACGCGCGGCATGAACATCCCGACCGGCGACGCCCGGGAGCAGGGGTCGAGCTATCTGCATGCCCTGTCCGAATTATGGGACCTGGGGACGGTTCTCACCGTGGCCGCCTGGAACATGGATTACAGTTCGCCGGCGGAGATTGAGGAGAAGATCGACAATACGACGCGGTTCGGCCTGCGCCTGGCGGCAAGTTTCTGATGATGAGTCTGTTCTGCCTGCTGGTTGCCATGGCTCTCCCCTTTACGAAGCCCGCCTTTCAAGTGACGGTGGAAAAGGATGTTCCCTATGCCACCGCTCCGGGTTACTACACCCATGCCCCCATCGGCGATAAAGGTGCCACGGTCAAACTCATGTTCCACAGCGGTATCCCGAAGCCGGTCACCCTGGAGATGGACATCTATGAACCGGTCGGGGACGACATCTCGGCGAAACGGCCGCTTCTGCTGATGATGCACGGCGGGTCCTTTTTCATCGGCAACAAGAGCGAACCCGGACAGAGGGGCTGGGGACAGTATTTCGCCTCCCTGGGATACGTAGCGGTTTCCATCGACTACCGCCTGGGGTTTCACGCGTTGAAAAAGGAGATCCGGCAGGCGGAGTACCGTGCGCTGGAAGATGCCGACGCCGCCCTGGCATACCTGCTGGCGCGGGAAGACCTCCGCATCGACCCGGACCGCGTATTCCTGTGCGGGACGAGCGCCGGGGCCATGACCGCCCTGAACCTGGCCTTCCGGCTGTATGGGGACAAGCCCATGAAGGAGGTCAAGCCGCGGCTGCCCGCCGGATTCCGTATCCGGGGCGTCGCCAATCTCTGGGGTTCCGTCCATGACCTTTCGGTCCTGGAGAACGCCCGTGTGCCCATCCTGTCCTTCCAGTCCACCGCCGACCCGGTGATGCCATACGACTTCGGCTATCCCCTCGGATGGGCCGGAAAGCTGTTTTCGGACCCGATGTACGGGACGCACGCCGTCCATGAAAAAGCCCTGGAACTGGGCCTGCGGGCGGAGCATCACCCCTGCCCGGAACCCGGACACCGGATCCATCTGGACGAAGCGTTGGAGTATACGCCGCGTTTTTACGAAATCCGCGATGCAATGGCGGTTTTTTTCGCAGGAGAAATGGAATAATTTCGTATATTTGTTGATTGAATAGACAAAACATCTGATAGATCTGATATGGCAAAACGTGAAATCAAGTTCTCCCTGGTTTACAGGGACATGTGGCAGAGTTCCGGCCGGTATCAACCGCGCGTGGACCAGTTGGTACGGGTGGCTCCGGCCATCGTGGACATGGGCTGCTTCGACCGCGTGGAAACCAACGGCGGCGCCTTCGAGCAGGTGAACCTGCTCTACGGTGAGAACCCGAACGTCTCCGTGCGCAAATGGACGGCTCCCCTCCGGAAGGCGGGCATCCAGACCCATATGCTGGAACGCGGTCTGAACGCCATCCGCATGTACCCCGTCCCGGCGGACGTCCGCGAACTGATGTTCAAGGTGAAAAAGGCACAGGGCACCGACATCGCCCGCTCCTTCTGCGGCCTGAACGACCACCGCAACCTCAAGCTTTCCGTCGAATATGCCAAGAAAGCCGGCATGATTTCACAGGCGGCCCTGTCCATCACCCACTCCCCCGTGCACACGGTGGATTACTACCTGGGCGTCGTGGAAAAGCTGGTCGAATACGGCACCGATGAAATCTGCCTCAAGGATATGGCCGGCGTCGGCCGTCCGACGGAGATCGGCCAGATCGTGGCCGGCATCAAGAAGAAGCACCCGCATATCAAGGTCCAGTACCACGGCCACACCGGCCCCGGCTTCTCCCCGGCTTCCATGCTGGAGGCGGCTCGCGCAGGCGCGGACTACCTGGACTGCGCCGTCGAACCCCTCTCCTGGGGCAAGGTCCATCCCGACGTGATTTCCATGCAGCAGATGATGAAGGCCGACGGCTTCCTGGTGAAGGACGTCAACATGGACGCCTACATGGAGGTCCGCCGCCTCACGCAGGAGTTCATCGACGACTTCCTGGGCTACTGGATCC
>JAEEGH010005007.1_pt1 | contig 33653 bp, 25 predicted proteins | sample 9134181 | NCBI WGS metagenome assembly JAEEGH01 (sample SAMN16246544, study PRJNA631951) | gut metagenome | biome: gut microbiome; feature: rumen; material: DP-attached | host: Bos | place: Iran: Karaj | collected 2018-10
CTAACTGTATAAATTATAGGTCTGACAATTCCAAATATGTGGAAGCCGGCAACTCCTAACAATGAAAGCCCTATAAAATAAGCAGAGATAGTTTTATAGGTATCATATTGATCATTTGAAATTTTTCCTTCGTCATTTAAATTTGACAAGTTGATCATGACTATTGCTGTAGTGATGGCCAATGTCAGACTAGATGCCATACCAATTGTTGCAATTTTACCACCAAGGACGTCTCCCTGAATCCAGCATCCAATTCCAACTGGAAGTACAAGGTTTAGAAGAGATGGAAATACTGCATTTTTCTTTGTTTCCGAAAAAATGAATTCTTTCTGCTCTTGTGTCAAATCTTTTGAAAGATTTACGATTGAGTCATAGTTAGAAGTAAAATCTGATTTAATAAGATTCATTACTTCAAATGTAATTTCATTATTTGAAGTGTTTTGTGATTCAGTATCCTTTGCAACTGTTTCCTGGGAAAAAACTGCAAAGGCTAAAGCTAAAGAAAAAAAAGTGATACTGATAAGTTTTTTCATTTTTAAAATCTCCATATTATTTATAATAATAACAAGAAATTATAAAAAAACAAGTTAAAGAAAAAACTTATCTGATTATTTAAAATTTAATTTCTGCAATTAAACCATATTTTGATTCTACAGGATCAATGTAAGGTATCATGCTGAATGAGGTAACTCCATCAAGGTGAAGGGCAGACTTTAATGTTTGATTATAATGCTTTGCAAAATTATAAGGTCTAAAATATCCGTAAATATAAAAACCAATAATACCAATTGTTCCTAATGTATTTAAGGTAACAAAAAGCCGCTGATTTGGAATCTCAGTCAACTCATCAAATCCATTTTTAAGGAGATAAGTTTCAAGATAAATATTTGTTGCAATAATAACACCATAAGAAACAAGATGTCCTACTGTTATAATCTGGCCGGAAGTTTTATCTCCCTGAACCCAGGAACCAATTCCGAATGGAAGAAAAAAATTCAAGGCAAATGCGCCTCCCCAATTTTTTTCTTTAAGCTGATAGATGGTGAACTGCTCACTTGATGTAAGTGAAGAAGATAAATTAAAAATCAACTGAGAGTTTTCATCTAATCCGTTATCAATTAAATTGCAGATCTGTACAAAGTTGCTGCTGCTCTGATTTGACTGCTGGTTTTCCTGACAGAAAATCATTCCAGAAAGGAAAGTTGCCATACAAATTGTTAATAAAATTTTTTTCATAATTATTCTCCTTTTGAAAAAAGAAAAGAGATATCCCTGATAAAAAATTAAGGATATCTCTTAAATTATAACAAAACTTTAATTCTGTTGTCTAGTTTTTATTGAAAGTCCTTAACTCCCTTAAGGTCAATTGTTGCAAAGAGATCATCAATTGTTTCCTTGCGGCGGATTTCCTTAAAAGAACCGTCTTCCCTCATTAAGATTTCACCGCAGCGAAGTTTACCATTATAGTTGTATCCCATTGCACGACCGTGAGCACCTGCATCATGAATGATTACATGGTCCCCAATATTAATTTCAGGAAGAGGACGCTGTACTGCAAATTTGTCACAGTTTTCACAAAGTGAACCGACTACATCATATACTTTATTTTTTTCAGCATTCTCTTTTCCTGATACAGTAACTTCGTGGTATGAACCATACATTCCAGGACGCATAAGATCTGCCATGCAGGAATCAAGGGCAATATATTCTCTGTAAATGTGTTTCTCATGAATTGCAGTTGAAATAAGCCAGCCATATGGACCTGTAATCGGACGTCCGCATTCCCAGTGTATTTCCATAGGATCAAGACCTGCCGGAACAAGAACACGATCATATTCTGCACGGATTCCTTCTGCAACCTGCTGATAGTTAATGGCTTTTTGATCCGGCTTATATGGAATTCCTAAGCCTCCGCCAAGATCTACAAATTCAATTCTTACATCATCTTTTTCCTTAATTTCAACAGCAAGTTCAAAAAGAAGTTTTGCAGTATCTACAAAGAAATTAGGATTTAATTCATTTGAAGCAACCATGGTATGAAGACCAAAATGCTTTACACCTTCAGCTTTACAAATTTTGTAGGCTTGAATAATTTGTTCTCTTGTAAGACCATATTTTGATTCTTCAGGCTTTCCAATAATTGAATTACAGCCCTGCTTTTCCTGACCAGGATTGTAGCGGAAGCAGACAGTATCCGGTAAAGGACCAACATTTTTCTTAAAGTATTCAATGTGGGTAATATCATCAAAATTGATAATATTTCCCCTTTCATAAGCATATTTATATTCTTCTGCAGGTGTTTCGTTGGATGTAAAAAGTACTTTATCTTTTGTAATTCCTGCCATTTCAGAAAGCATAAGTTCTGGCAGTGAAGAACAGTCTGTGCCGCATCCTTCTTCTGCAAGAATTTTTAAAATATATGGGTTAGGGCAGGCTTTTACGGCAAAGTGTTCAACAAATTTAGGAAAAATGCTGAAGGCTTTAGTAAAGCTTCTCATGTTTTCACGGATAGCCTTTTCATCATAAAGGTAAAAAGGTGTAGGAAATTTTTCAATCAAAGCATCAAGCTGACTTTTGTTTAATGGAAAATTACAACTCATATTAATAACCTCAGTAATGGAATTATGCATAAATATTCATTTTATGACAATTAGGAAGGCAAATTTATTTTTCAATAATATTGAAGCCATTTGAGATATTTGGTATATTTTTCAAAAATTATTACATATATACAAACTATATGCAGTAGTTTTTTATCATAAAAAGTTTAAGTCGGAATAAAGTTTATACAGTAAAAAAAGTGCAGTGTTTATTGCATAAGGAGACTTTTTATGGTTTCAGAAAAAACAAGTGGTAAGTTAAAAATTAAAAAGACAAAAGGTAAAAAGAGAAAAAGTCTGACCAAAGGTTTAGGCATCATGCTGGGATGGGAAATCCTCGTCCTGCTTACTATTCTGGAAATAGTAAGTATTTATACAGTTAGAAAAGTTCTTACAAGAAATAATATTGAAACATTTTCCAGTCTTGTAGAATCCAACGTAACAGGACTTTCATATTTAAATTCAGGTTACACAAGTCAGTTACGAATGTATACCTGTTCAGACTTAATTCAAAATGGAAATTATACAGATCAGGATATTTTTCAATGGTTGAAAAATCACCGTTCAATCCGCAGTGAAGATTTTAAAGAAGTAATATGGGTAAATCTGAGCGATGAAAAAGCATACTCTGATAACGGAAGAATTTTCAGTTTTGCAAGAAATCAAACGATTGATGAAATCAAAAAAGGAAATCTGGAAAGTTTTATATCAGATCCACTTGGAGATGGCTATGATAATGCATATTACTGGGTTTCTAAATCTGTTTTTGAAAATGGAAAAGTCAAAGGTTTTTTTGCTGCTTCAGTAAGTACTCAAATTTTAACAAAAGCAATTAATGAAATATCCATAAGCAAAAGCGGTTATGCTTTTCTTGTAAGTTCTGATGGAAAAATCATGTCCCATCCGGATAATTCTTATGTAATGAAAGAAAATATTAAATTTATTGATATAAGCTGGAAGAGTAAGGGATTTAATGATCTTGCCGAACATATGCTTTCCGGTGAAAAATCCTATGGCTGGATTACAAAAGACAGAAAGCGTTCTTTTGTTCTTTATTCTCCGGTTGAAGGAACAAGCTGGAAAATTGCCATTGTTGTTCCTGAAAATGAAATTATGAATGCAATTAATGTACTTATCAGTGTACAGGCTTATGCAGGAGTAATAATTTCCATTATATTGATTTTCTCAGTTTGCTTTTCTCTCTACTTATCACTTAAACCAATTAAACATTTGAATCAGAATATAAATGAAATTTCCAGTGGTGATGCAGACCTTTCAAATAGAATCAATGTAAAGGCAAATAATGAAATCGGTGATGTAACGGAATCATTTAATTTGTTCGTTGGAAAGCTTCAGACAATCATGCGCATGGTTAAAGATTCTAAAACAAATCTTACTAAGGCAGGCAGTGATTTAAATGAAGGAATTGATGCTAATACAGATTCTGTTCATGAAATTCTTACAAATATCAGAAAAGTTTCTTCACAGATAAATACACAGATTTCAAGTGTTGATGATACTGCCACTGCGGTAAATGAAATTGCATCAAATATCGATTCTCTTGAAAAGATGATTGCTTCTCAATCTGCTGGTGTTACACAAGCCAGTGCTGCAATTGAACAAATGCTGGGAAATATTTCCAACGTAAATTCATCTGTTTCGGTGATGGCAGATTCATTTGAAAACCTGCAGCAGCAATCAATTGAAGGAAATGAAAAACAGAATCAGATGTCACAACTGATCATAGGAATTGAAGAAGAATCAAATACTCTTCATGATGCAAACAAAGTAATCGCTTCAATTGCAAATCAAACAAATTTGCTTGCCATGAATGCAGCTATTGAAGCAGCTCATGCAGGTGAAGCAGGTAAGGGCTTTTCAGTTGTTGCTGATGAAATTCGTAAACTCTCAGAAACTTCTTCCATCCAGTCTAAGAAGATTGGTGTGCAGTTAAAATCAATTTCTGAATCAATTAAAACAGTTGTAAATAGTTCTGAAGAATCAAAGAAAACATTTAAATCCTTAAGTTCAAGTATTGAAGAAATAAACAATATTGTTCGTAACATCAAAAATGCTATGGACGAACAGGAAGATGGCTCTGAACAGATTGTTGAGTTCCTGAAAAATGTAAGTGATTCAACTTCAGAAGTTAGTACTGCATCAAAAGAAATGGCAGTTGGAAATAAAACCATTTTAGGTCAGGTTAAAAATCTGAAAGATTCAACTTATCTTATGGAAGAAAGCATGAAGGATATGGAAAATTGTATTGAAAAAATCGGAAATACAGGAAAAAGTCTTTCATTGATTTCTGATAATATGAAAGATGCAATTCAGGAAATCGGCCAGCAGATCGATTCTTTCCAGGTTTAATAAAATAAACAAATACCGGCAGATGATTTTTAATTAATTATTTGCCGGTTTTTTTATTAAAAACAAGAGCATAACTTTTTTCTGTCAATTCACACAAAGTAGAAAAATCTGTGACGGAAGTAAGAAGTATAGTAATCCAGTGTTTTTTATTCATGTGCCAGGCAGGAAAAATAGATTTGTGGTTAATAAGTTCCTGAATTTTATTTTCCTCTGCTTTCAGGTTAACAACAAAAACTTCTTCATCTGAAAGAATTCCAATCTGACGGTATTTTATTTTCATTATTAAGGCAAACCATTTATTATTTGGACAACGTAAAACACATGCTTCTGGGGTTTCTGGCCATGGAAAATCCGGTTCAACAGAAAAATGTGATTTCAAATATGAAATAAAAGATTTGTGCAGGCTTTCACTTTCAAAACAGCTGGCTGTAAGATTTTCAATAATTTTCTGAACTTCTTCCCTAAGAGAATTTACAAATGCTCCACGATTATTACACATGTCAAAAAGTGCATATCGTTCTTCAGTTGCATTATCAAATAATTCAACAGATAATTTTTCTTCATCAGCAGAAAGAGAAAAGAGGGCTGTAAAATCATTGTTTGAAACAGGTACCTTTAAAAAAAAATGTACATTATCATCACTGATAAAACCTGCATCCTTCAGAGTATCTTTTTTTAATTTTCCAGAGTGGAAAATATAGCTGTAATCCATTTTAGAGCCCTTATTCAGTAAGTTTCTTTGGCCAGGCTGCATATTCACCACAGATTACGGGGATATTAAATTCTTTAAGGGCAGTCAGCATTTCATCAAAATCTTTTTCCAGAAGGGCAGTATGTTTTTCTTCATTCCAGTAGGGAGTTTCGTCTGGATCTGGATTTGATGGATTTGAATGCCAGCAGAAGGACTGTGGATCATAATTATGAAATTCAAAAATCAAATGATTCTTTGCAGAGTCGTCAGGAATTTTAAAATTCTTTAATGCCCCTCTGGAAGATTTACCTGCACCTGCCATAATTATTAAATTTCTTGTGAGATTATTTCCTCCGGATTGTCTTATAGTATCTACAAAAAGCTGATTCCATTTATTAATCCATATTTTTGCATTATCACTTGGATCTGCCCAGGAAGAATTTTCATCAAGAATTTCATTAACACCTTCAAATAAAAGTCTTTCATCATAATCCTTGAAAGTTTCTCCAAGCTGAGAATAAATATTGGCCAGTCTGGAAGAAAATTGTTCATAAGATTTTTCACAGGCTCTTATCCAGCCGAAAGCACCGCCATCATGATGTACATTTACAATGCAATACATTCCTTCTGCCATAACGTAGTCTGCAATTTCTTTTACACGGTTCATCCACTCAGGAGCAATTCGCCCGTTAAAATCAATGTGTCCTGCCCAGGTAACTGGAAGACGTACTGCATTGAAGCCCAGTGATTTTACATAGGAAATTATTTCTCTTGTTGTTTTTTCTTCATGCCAGAGTATTTCTGTAGAAAGACCATAGGCTTCATACTTTTCTTCAAAGAGTTGACTTTCTTTATTCCAGACAGCCTGGTATTTATTTGCATCCAGAGTGTTTCCTAAATTCCAGCCGACTTTCATATTACGGACTGAAGTTGAAGCCGCTTCTTCAACATAACCCTGACTTTTCTTTACATAAGAAGCTTCAGGAAAAACATTCATTATTGCCTTAACAACTTTATCAAGACATGTAAGATTTTTTCTGTCCACAATCAGCGAGGTATCCCACCAGAAAGAAGTAATCTTATTTTTTTTGCAAAGTCTGTTAAAGAATTCCGCATATTTTGCAATTTCAGCGTCATTGATTTTTTGAATCTTTTCCATAAAGCTTCTCCTGTGATTTTTCTGAAAATAATAGAATTAAATCCAGAAATAACTACTTACTAGAAATGATAAACTTCATCACTCAGATAATCAATTTCAAGTTTTGTAAGTTTAAGACCGTTTGCTGCAACGTACAGTCTGTCTACATTAAACCTTGAAGGGAAACAAATGGTTCTTGAAATACAAACTTCCTTTCCGTTACTTCCATTGAATACGAAAGTTGCTATTGGAATTCCCATAAAGAAAAGTGTACAAGGCATCTGGGCAACTTCATTTAATTCAGATGAACCATATAATTTAAGTTCATAGGTACCAAGATTCTTAACATCAAATGCCAGTACATAGTTTGTATCTTTCTTAGAATTCTGGTAAGTCAAATCAATAGTATTATGCTTTTCAAGTTTTGTGAAAGTCACATCTTCAGGATTAATATCATCAGCACAGACTGGTCTGTTTTTTACAATTACTTTATCCCTAGGGTTAATCATTCTTTTCATGGCCCAGCTTGTTGCAGCAAAAAGAGAAATATTTATTGCAGACCTCTGGAGTTCTCCTCTTGTGAGTTCTCCGGATTGTAATGCTTCAAGAGTGTTATCTCCATGTTCATTTTTGCTTCCATTAGGACAGCACATATAAAGATCATTCTGAGCACGAATCATTTTTCCAAAGTCCTGTTTTGTATCTGAGTCACCTATCCTGTCAATTGCTGCCCACCAGTCTGTCATTACGATTCCTTCGTAGCCCCAGTCCTTTCTGAGAATACTTGTATTCAAATCATAATTTCCTGCTGTATACTGGCCGTTTACAAGACCGTAGGTTGTCATTATGGAATTTGCTCCATCCTTTACGCAGATTTCAAAAGGCTTTAGATAAATTTCACGCAAAGCTCTCTGAGAAAGAATTGAGTCGTAGGCGCGGCGGTTTGTTTCCTGATTATTTGCAGCAAAATGTTTTATTGTACAGGTAACTCCTGAAGACTGAAGTCCTTGAACCATATATGAGCCGATTTCACCTGTAAGATAAGGATCTTCGGAGAAATACTCAAAATTTCGTCCGTTAAGAGGATGGCGGTGAATATTAATACCAGGGCCCAGAAGACAGTCAACGTTATTTGCTCTCATTTCAAGACCTGTAAAACTGTAGAGTTTGGCAACTGCTTCCCTGTTGAAGGTGCAGGCCAAGGATGTTCCGTTTGGAAGGGAAAATGCTTTTATACCACAGTCCAGTCTCATTCCTGAAGGACCATCATCACAACAGACAGCCGGAATTCCAAAAACATTTCTCAATCTGTCTGAAACTCCTCCTAAAGCAGAAGCTGTACCAGGAGTAACAAGTGAAGATCCCATTCCTTCACCGCGGATAATACAACTTAAATCTTCATCACTCATTTGAGCAACAAAATCTTCTACAGAAACTTTACCTTTGAGCACAGATTTAAGTGTATATCCCTTATCTCCTGTCTGAGGAATTTCTTCCGGGAGATTTTCCTTTCTTTTCTGCCACATATCTACAGTAGAAAGAGGAACTTTTTCCATGACAAGATTTCCATTTTCATCAGCATGCATTCTTTCAAAAGCCTGAACTGGTGCCAGTGCTTCTTCACATTTTTTTATCAGTCTTGTCTCAGGAATTGTAAAAGATAAAACAGGCTTAGCGGATCTTACATCAGAACCTGCATAAACTGTATAATCTCCTGCTTCCAGAACAAAGGAATTTTTAAATCCAGTAACTCCTGAATCATCATAAGAAGCATATCTTTCAGAAGGAATTTTGAATTTATTTTTCCAGATTTTTTCTGGAGCAAGTTCCGGACTTTTACTGAAATCTACAAGAACCCTGCTGGCTTTACCAAGTTTTCCATTGGGGGCTTCTACAAAAAACATGACAGTTTCTTTTCCCCTGCAGTTTCCCTTATTTTGAATTTCACTTTCAATCTGAATGGAGAAAGTTGATAAATCAATATTTGCCTTTGTTATTGAAGTCTTAAAATTCGAGTATGAAAGACCGTATCCAAATGGATAACGAACCTTGTCCCTGGCAAAAGTTTCAAAATATCTATAGCCTACAAAAATATCTTCAGAATAAAAATTTCCTTCAGGTGTTCCAAAATATGGATGAGAAGGGTAGTCTTCAATTTTATAGGCAATAGTATCTGTGAGTCGGCCGGAAGGACATACTTTTCCTGTGAGCAAATCTGCGGTTCCTAAACCTCCAAGCATTCCTCCCTGCCATACATACATTACTGAATCAGGTTTAACTGAATCCATAAAAGACATATCAATGATGTTTCCAGTATTCAACAGAATAATCATTTTGCTGAATGCACTGCGCACTTTTACCAGCATATCCATTTCTTCATCTGTTAAAAACCAGGAACCTTTATCTGCTGAATTGTCTTTATCTTCTCCCGCTGTACGGCCAATAATACAAACTGCATAATCTGAAACAGAAGCTGCACGGCTTACAACTTCATCAGAAAGAGGCATTTCCTCCTGAGACCAGCGTTCCTTTCCCCAGCCAAGCCCTTCATCATAAGGATGCTCTTTTTCCCACTGAGCGTAAACTTCCTTTAGTTCCTGATTTACCTGCACATGACCCGATTCTTCAAGTCCTTCAACAATATTGTAAACTTTTGAAACATTTACTTTTCCACCTGAACCTGTACCACTTTTATAATAAGATGATTGAATTCTTCCAAAAACACTAACTGTGGAATTCTTTTTTAATGGGAGAACATGATTTTTGTTTTCAATAAGGACACAGCCTTCTGCAATTGCCTCTCTGGCAGCTTTTTCATATTCTTTCCAGTTTAAAATAGTCTTCATAAAAACTCCTGAAGTGCAAGCATAATGGAGAATTAATCTTTTGTGAAGAATAAAAAGGGCATTTAATTAAGCACTTTGCAGATACTTGAATATAACTGCTCTAAATAATACAATTTGACATACTTTTAGAAAATGTCGAAAAAGTTAATATAATCCGGATACAAGGAGAATACTGTGTTTGTAGAATTAAATTATGACCCCCTTTTGGAAGATTTTTATCCTAATGGTGATTTGAAAATTGAAACAATCCTTAAGCTCATGGAAAATGCAGGAAGCCGTCATTCAGACAAGGCTGGAGATAATATTCTGACAGGTGCGGCCAAGGGCTGTACCTGGGTTTTGACAGACTGGTATGTTTTAATTGATAAAACTCCAAAATACGGAAAAAAGCTTAAAGTTATTACCTGGACCATGGGAGCAACTTCACTGTTCTCTACAAATCGTAATTTTGAACTTTATTCTGATGGCGAAAAAGTTGGAGCAGGTACAACAAAATGGGTAAGATTTGACCTGGCTGAAAATAAACCTGCAAAAGTAACAGATGAAATTATGGCCTGCTATGAACCTGAATCAAAGATGGTTTTTGAAGATACAAAACTTCCTAAAATTGAAACTCCTGCAGAATGGTCAAGAATATGTAAAATCAATCTGCGCCGTGGTGATATTGATTTTAATCATCATGTTCATAATCTTACTTATCTTGATTATGTAATGGAAGTTTTGCCGGAAGAAGTATATGACTTGCATCATTTTAACAGAATCCGTCTAAATTATCACGCTCCTGTAAAGGCCGGAGAAGAGGTAACTGCAAAATATTCTTTCTTAAATAACAGGCATGTTGTTTTTATATATGGCAGTGATGATTCTTTAAGGACAATGGTAGAATTATCCTGATTATTAACTAATGAATATTTTATTTTTCTCTAAAAATTCCGTTATATATAGTAAATAAAAGAATTGTTTTGTATTTTTTTGAAAATTGCTTTATGATTTGTTTAGATACTATTATAGGGAGTAATTATGCTTGGTCCGGTTAAATACAAATATCCTGTAAAATGTGTAATTCTGCAGCTGTTAACTTTTCTCTTTCCTACCATTTTTTTGAATGGATATTTTATTTTTAATAATTTAGTTCCTGGATTTTCCGGCCTGTTGAAAGTTGTATTTTCCAACCCTATGGTTTTTCTTTATACGATTTTCCATCTTTGTGTAACTTTCTTTTGTGTTATAAGATTATCAAAAAATATTAATTTATATAAACCAACTCCTAAGGCAACAAAAAAGATAAATGTTATTTACAGACAGACTGTTTTTATAACGATTACTACAGTAATAGTTTCATCTATAGTGTATCCTGTTATTTACAGTATTTCTGCACAGCGTCTGGGCTATCAGAAAATGGAAATGGCTTACATCTGTACCTATTCCGTTGGTTCGGCCCTTCTTTTCGCAGTTTTTTTCTATGTACTCTGGATGAAAAATATAGAAGAATTTCTTCGTTTTGTTCCTTTTCAGAAAAAAACAATGGCTCTTCCTCTGCTTGCAAAAAATGTGCTGATTGGAATTTTTTCTGCAATAGCTTTAGGATTGCTTACAATACAACCTCTTGTATATCTTCATAACTATGGGCTTCCCCTTAAAGAAATTCTTTTCAGACAATGTCTTCCAAATGCATTCTTTGGCTTTGTTTTTATTCCGATAGATTTTGCACTTATGTCCATGATTGTTTCTAAGCGGATAAAAGAAATATCAGATTTTTCAGAAGTAATTGCCGGAGGTGATTACACAAATAATGAAATGGATATTAAGAGCAGGGATGAATTTGCCATTTTGACTAATAATTTCAATCACTTTTATTCAAATACAAAGGGATTGTTAAAAGGTCTTGAAAATACAGTAAATATTTCTGCTTCTGCTGCAGATGATACTTCCAGAAGCATGAGGTCGATTTCCGTTACAACAGATCAAATTGTAAATAATATTGAGAAAGTTCAGTCATTTATTAATGATCAGTCTGCTGCTGTTGAAGAATCTTCCGGAGCAATTACTGAGATTCTCGGAAACATTCAGTCGCTTAACTCCACAATTGAAAATCAGTCCAGTGCAGTTGAGGAATCTTCTGCTGCTGTAAATCAGATGGTTGCTAACATTAAAAGCGTAACCAGTATTCTTGAAAAGAATGAAAATACTACAAATCAGCTGGCGGACTCTTCAGAAGAAGGTCAGGTAAAAGTAAATAAAGCTGTGGAACTTTCAAATACAATTCTTGATGAATCTAAGGGGCTGATTGAAGCCTCAGATGTTATATCAAACATTGCATCTCAGACAAATCTTCTTGCAATGAATGCAGCAATAGAAGCTGCACATGCCGGAGAAGCAGGAAAGGGGTTTGCTGTTGTTGCTGATGAAATTCGTAAACTTGCTGAACAGTCAGACAACCAGGGAAAAAAGATTACTGAAAGCTTAAAGGATTTGTCAGATATTATTTCTACTGTTTCAAGCAGTACCAATGATTTAAAGAATCAGTTCTCAAGAATTTTTGATCTTTCAAAAACTGTTAAGCAGCAGGAAGAAGTTGTATTAAATGCAATGAAAGAACAAGCAGTTGGATCTGAACAGATTCTTGATGCAATGAAAAATATCAGTGACTCAACACTGATGGTAAAGCAGGGATCTGAAGAAATGCTTACAGGTTCAAATCAACTGGCAAAAGAAATGGAAATGTTAAGTAATTCTGCTCTTTCTACAAATGAATATGTTAATGAAATGTCGGATGGTACTAAGCATATAATTGAAGCTGTACAGAATGGAAATCTTGCATCTGAAAAGAACTCTCAATCCATTTCCCAGCTGGCGGAAGAGATGAAACATTTTACACTTTAGTCTTTGTCCAGTAATATTTATCAGGAGTAATTTATGGCAATGGTTGACAAATTTTTACCAAAAGCTGAAATTTATGAACAGCTTTCCTTTAAAGATCAGAAGAAATTAAAGACATTAATTGTTGGTGATATTATATGTCTTGGATTTTTTGTGGTTTTTTCAATTGCATTAATTTTACTTAAAGTTCATGTCATTGGTATTTCAATGGCAGGAATTCTTCTTTTCTTTTTAAGTTCACTAATTATTGTAAAGAAGGGAAAGATGGTGACAGGTTCTTATCTGACTACAATAGGACTGTCACTGTCTACCGCTATCGTAGCCTTTGCGGCTTCAGTAGTAAATGAACCTGTTGTAATTTACAGATCCTGCTGCTTTAGTCTTTGTATTGCTACAATTAATTACATGATTACCCTTAAAACTGGACAGATTGTCCTTAATCTGATTTTTTCTCTTTTCCTGCATTTTGGAAGTTCTTTCTTTATTTACGGCAGTCAGATTCCAAATGATCCCCGTGAATGGCTCACAAGTATTATTATTTGTACAATCGGAATTGCTGCATTAAATGCAGTCCTCCTTTCTTCAAATCAGAATAGTAATGAAATTGTAGCCCATTCTCAGAAAAATCATGATCTGGTTTCGGCTAACCTTAATAAAATTACTAATGTATTAAATCAGGCAAAAGAAGGGCTGAATGTTGGACAGAAACTGAATCAGGCCGCAGATACTGCTTCAGGCAGCGTTGCATCAATTAATGAAATTTATATGGCTCTTCTGGAAGAAACTGAAAAACTTGCAGGACGTGTTGCCGAAATTAAAAATTCATCTCAGATTGTAAGCCAGTCATCTACTTCCATGTCTCAGGGATTTAATGAGCAGAACACATCCCTTACAGAAGTTTCTTCTGCAATTACAGAGATTGCTTCTAATATTTCCAACATAAATCAGATTGCAGAAAAACGTCGTCAGGGCATGTCTGAGGTTGGAAAAAATATGAGTGACCAGACAAAAGTTATTTCAAAAATTGTTGAAGATGTAGAAAAGGTTCAGGAATCTTCTAAACACATTGAAGAATTCGTAAACACTGTAGACAATATTGCTCAGAATACAAATCTTCTTGCCATGAATGCTTCTATTGAAGCAGCACATGCCGGTGAATCAGGAAAGGGCTTTTCTGTAATTGCCCAGGAAATCAGAAAACTGTCTGAAGAAACTACTCATAATGCAAATCTTATTTCTGAAACACTCCAGTCAAACAGTGAAATTGTAGGTCAGACCGCACAATCTGTAAGACTTTTTGCAGAGTCAATCAAAAAGTCCACACTTGAAATACAGCATACACTTAATTCAATTGAAGAAATCCTTGCAGGAATTGCAGAAATTGATACTGGTACAAAAGACATTATGATATCAATTAACAAAGTAGTGGATGTTGCAAACAGTAATTCAAAAGTAATTAATAACGTTGTTTCTCAGATTAATGGTCAGGGAAATGAAATTGATGAAATTACAGCTGAAACTTCTGCCCTTAAAACTCGTGTTGAATCTATTAAGGCCATGCTTGAAGCAATTACCAGTGCAATGGCAGATGTTCATTCAAGCGCAGTTGAAAACGAAGAGGTGTCCGCAAAAATTGCAGATTTCCTTAAATAAATATAATTAAATAAATTTTATAAAATAGTCTGCTATTTTTCTATAATATTTGTTAACATGTGAAAAATAGTAGACTATTTCTATTTTATCTTCTTCCTTTTTATCTGGTCAAATCCTTCACCCATTTATATTTCTTAAATCTGATGATTACCCATGGAATTTTACCAACTTCATCAATACAGGTGCAGGCGTATACAACAAGCACATGCCAGTGGAATACATAGGTTCCCAGGGCTGCCAGAGGTATTGCAATTCCCCACATACAGATAGCAAGGCTGTACAGGTCAAAGATTGTATCACCTCCGCCATCAATTACTCCATTTATTAAAATAGTATTCAGGCTTCTACCATACATATAAACTGAATTTATGAGAAGCATGCCTAAAAGAAGTTGTCTGGCATTATCCGTCAATTTTCCAATATGAATTAAAGCAGGTGTTAATGCAAAAAGTACAAGGCTGAGGATTGCGCTCATTACAAGACCGATTTTTAAAATCCTTTCTCCATACGCTTTACCTTTTTCAAGATTCCCGGCTCCAAGTTCATTCCCTACAACAATTGAGGCAGCAGAACAAAGTCCGTTACAAAAACAGCACAGAAGGTCTCGGATTACAGCTGCTACGGAATTGGCACCTGTTGCATCACTTCCTAAATGTCCCATGAACATTGAATAGCTTGAAAAACCTACACCCCAGAGAAGGCTTGCTCCCAGAATTGGCATCATTAATTTAAAATAATCTCCAAAAAGCAGCCTGTCAGTAACAAAAATTTTTGTGAAATCTGGATGAATATAATTTTTCCTGTATGAATTAGCCACGCACCATATAAGTTCAATCACCCTTGAAATCAAAGTAGCAAGAGCGGCTCCTTCAACTCCCATCTTTTTAATTCCAAAAAGACCGAAAATAAACACGGCATTAAGTAAAATGTTTATTACAACAATACATGAAGAAATAGTTGCAGTTCTGCCTGGATGATCTGAAACTTTCATCATTGTAAGATATGTTTGAGAGAAGCCTGAGATTAAATAGGACCAGGAAGCAATCCTTAAATATCTGCAGCCTGCCTCAATTAAAGCAGGCTGATCTGTGTAAAAGGCCATTAAAGGTTCCGGAATAAAAAAGCACAGTGCCCAGAAAATAACAGAAATAATTCCTGTAAGTTTTAAGGCAATACGGAAAATCTTGTTTAAACTTTCCTTGTCGCCTTTGCCCCAGTATTGAGCTCCCAGAATTCCTTCAATTGCAGTGATGGACATAATAAACATGTTCTGAATAAACTGCCATTGGGTTGCAAGGGAAACAGCTGACATAGAATCCTGTGTGTCGCTGCCCAGCATAAAGGCATCTGCAGCTGCAACAGAAGCCAGCATAAGTGACTGGAATGAAATCGGCAGAGCAATGTGGAGAAGTTTAGGAAGAAAGTCTTTATCCTTTTCAATTAAGTTCTTTGTCATATGTGCTTCACTCTATCTTTAAAAATAAATAATGGCAACTTAAAAAATATGATGACATTTATTCAAATATTGTCATAATTGATTATGCATGATAAAATCCTGAATCAAAGTGAGGAAAAACTATGAATACTTATAAGCACATTGTTCAGTATTACGAAACAGATAAGATGGGAATCACTCATCATTCAAACTATATCCGCTGGATGGAAGAAGCCAGAATTGATTTCTTAAAGCAGATTGGCTGGGATTATGCAAAACTGGAAGAAGAAGGAATTATTTCTCCTGTAGTGGGAGTAGATTGTAAATATAAAGCAAGCACAACTTTCAGTGATCAAATTTCAATTGATGTAAGCGTTCAGGAATTCAAAGGAGTAAAACTGATTATTCATTATGAAATGCACAATCAAAATAATCAGCTGGTATTCCAGGGAAACTCTGAGCATTGTTTTGTATCTAAAGAAGGAAAAATCATCCGCCTTAAGGAACAATTTCCGGAATTCTTCAATACTTTAACTTCACTTGCTGACAGTAACAACTGAAATATGCTATAATAGCCTTTCGGTGGTTATAGAAGATGGAAAAGAAATATGACGTTGTAATTGTTGGTGCTGGACCGGCAGGCCTTTATGCTGCCTATGAATTTATTTCAAAAGGAAAAAAAGGATCTGTACTCATAATAGATAAAGGTCATCAGCTTTCAAGACGTACTTGTCCTATTACCGAAGGAAAGGTTCCAAGCTGTATAAAATGTCCCACATGTTCCATAATGGAAGGTGAAGGTGGTGCCGGAGCTTATTCAGATGGAAAATTTAATATTACAAATGAATTCGGCGGCAGCTTGTGGGAAAAGATTGGAAAAGACAGAGCTCTTTCCCTGATGCATGAAGTTGATAAAATTAATGAAAATCTCACTACAAAAACTGAAGACAAGTTTCCTAAACTTTTTATTACTGATCAGGATTTGAAAAAAAACTGTACCCGAAAAGGGTTACACCTTCTTTCTGCAGAAGTCAGGCATCTGGGTACAGATTTGAATTACAAAATCTTAGCTGTTCTTCATGAATACCTTGAATCAAATGGAGTAAATTTCCTTTTTGATACAGATGTAAATGATATCCTTATGGATATGCCCGCTGCTGATGCTTACAAGTTTAAGATTTATACAAACAAAAACAGTCAGCCTGTTCAGGGTAAAAATGTAATCATTGCAGTAGGCCGTTCAGGTGCTCACTGGCTTGAAAACTACTGTAAAACACATCAAATCCTCACTGAATCCAACAGAGTTGACATTGGGGTAAGAGTGGAGCTTCCTGCTGAAGTTTTCTCTGACATTACAGATAAGGTTTACGAAAGTAAAATTGTTTACACAACATCCAAGTATCAGGACAATGTGCGTACTTTCTGTATGAATCCATATGGATTTGTAGTAAATGAAAATACAAATGGTATTGTTACAGTAAACGGTCATTCAAATTCTGAGAACGGCAAAAAAAGTGACAATACAAATTTCGCACTTCTTGTAAGTCAGCATTTTACTGAACCATTTAATAATTCAAACGAATATGGTGAATCGATTGTCCGTCTTTCAAATATGCTTGGAGGGGGCGTTATTGTTCAGCGTCTGGGTGATCTGGAGCGTGGTCAGCGTTCAACTGCAGGGCGTATTAACCGGTCAACAGTACGTCCTACATTAAAGGCCTGTCCTGGAGATTTGAGCCTTGTTCTTCCAAAGCGTATTCTTGATGACATTGTAGAAATGCTTCATGCCCTGGACAAAATTGCTCCGGGCACTGCAAATGATGATACACTTTTATATGGTGTAGAAGTAAAATTCTATAACACAGAAGTAAAGGTAAATAATGATCTTGAAGTTGAAAGTAAGCCTGGAATGTATATCGTAGGAGATGGTTCTGGAATTACTCACTCACTGTCTCATGCAGCCGCTTCTGGAATTTATGTAATGGACAAAATAATTGAAAGCCTCTGATATCAATAGTGAATATATAAATCACTTTAATAAAATAAAACTTCTAAATCATATTGCAGAAAGTATTGCATACTTTGGCGTTGAGCAGGGGTTTGAAAAATTAATGGATAATATGGATATGACCTGCGGGGGAATACCGGAAGGTGATTACTGTCAGGTCATTGACCTTTCTGCTCAGGAAGTATTTCTTTCTCTGTACACAAATATTGCAGAATATCGCTTTGCCTATGCCGTTACGAATGTCCTTAAAATGAATGAAAAATTTATTATTCCAGTTAAGGATTTTTTAAGAAGAACTGGCATTGAACTGAATGTTGGAGAAATTCCTTCTCTTCAGGAGGCATATAAAGTCCTTTATTCCATAATTCTGGATGATCTTCCATCTGAAAACTCAAAAGAAATTATCAGTGAAAATCAAAAGGAAATTTTATGGAAGGGGACAAACAAACGCCATGAAGATGCCTGGTCTAAGGCCGGTGGGAAGATTGAAAACTATTTGGAATTATTAAAGGACTTCGCTGACGGACTTTTTTCCAGAAGTAAAATTCAATTAAATATTGAAAACGACCAGACATTTATACTGCACTTTATTAATTGATTATTGTTTTTTTGTTTTTGTCGGAATCCAAATAAAACAAATAATCATAGAAATAACTGCAACAGCAAAAATACTGATTATTAATTGTATCATAAAAGGATTTCCATAAGACAAATAATTTATTGTGTCATTATAAATATCAAAATTGTATGCAGGGTTCAATAATGAAAGAAATATAACAAGAAAAATCATTATTAAGTTTCTTGGTTTTTTGTTTTGCAGCAAGCCTTCAAAAGCAATAAAAATAAATAACATACTGCAGATAATCCCAAACAATCTGTAAAGAAGTTGAACTCCTGCAAAATAGTAAAGACTGATTTCTGAAATTGCAAAAACAACCTCAGCAAGCACCATCTGAAGAATAAAAGTTATCCATTTTTTCTTTAATTGTTTTTTTACTATTAAGACAATAGAATTTATTATAAAACTGAATAACAAAATGGTTATAGAAATAATAAGTATAAGAAATATACCTGTTACTTTTGTAATTGTGATTCTGGAATTATCAAATATTTCAAGTTCGTGTCTGATTAAAATTTCTTCATATTTGTTTTTTCCAAAAGTACTTATTTGATTTTTATCCCCATCATATCCATATTCTGGAAAACCATAAGAGGTTATTTTGTATTCTTTTTCAGCTTCCATATTAAGGGTACAGTAGTCTCCGGAGGTTCCTTCTAGTGAATCAATTCCATATTCAATTCCATAATATTCAAGCTGTAAATCATCAGAAGAAATGATTGTCATGTAATACTCTTTATCTTTTGGAATTGAAAGAATAACCTGTCCATTTCTGGAAAAATAATAAAGGGGAGTGTTATCCATTGTGTGTATCAATTCATTATTATTTTCATCAAACTGACTTCCATAAAAATCAAAGGCCTGAACAAAACCTTTATCATCGGAAATTTTAATAACTGCATCTGAAGAACTGGTTTCAAATAATACAAGACGAAGGGTCTTTTTATGTGCAGGGGAGAAAAGTTCATCTGCATTGTCTTTAGAATAGAGCCAGGAATAATATACTTCTGGGGAATGTTCATTTATAAGATTTGCAGCAAATGAAATATTTTCATTCCATTCACCTCGCATAACCTGAGAAATATTTCCTGATGCATATTGATAAAGTAAAACTGAAATATAATCAGACAAAGAATCAATATAATTCATTCTTTCTTCATCAATGTTATCAATTTTTTTGATTAAATTCAGAATTATGCTGAGAAAATCATCAACATTTTTATTTTTAAATGCATTGACAGCGTCTTCCTGCATCAGATTTACATAATCTTCAGGTTCAGGGAGGATTTTATAAAGACGTTCGATAATCTGTCTGAATTGCTCGTTTATTTCTGGATTATTTACAAAATCATTTCCTGTAAGAGACTTATAAATTGAAGCGGCAGATGAGAGCTTTTCTAAGTAATCACTGTCATATTCCTGAGCAGGTGTATAATAAGTTATTCCATAACGTTTGAAGCCCCAGTCTTTTAAGGGAACTGCGGTAACTGGATCATTTCTTCCCACAATATTGAATATATTTGTCAGATTCTTTTCTATTTTTTTGCTTACTGCAGGAGTGCCCATTGTGTAGCAGAAAACACTGTCATATTTATCCGCCATAGTTAAATCTGCCGCTATAAGATTAGCAATTGCAGCGCCACGACTAAAACCACAGATCCATACCTTTATTTTTCCTGTAATATTGTTAGACTCAATATAATCTTCAAAGCGCTTTTCTATTTTTTGTGCAGCTTTACTAAAACCTTCGTGCCTGTCTCCTGTGCCAACAGTTAAATTACTCATCCATTCTTTTGAGTATCTGGAGCCTCTTGGGGCAATTACAATCAGGGTATAATCTTTAATTCTCTTACTTGCAATTGAAGAACCTATTGTATCTTGGTCTGGCAGGACATCTAGATCATCTTGGATGATATTTTCAAAACCACATTTTCTTAAAAAAGAAATGACTTGATCTTTTCTGTGGTTAAGAGTGCAGTTTTTTGAATGCTTATAAGATTCAGCTAAGCCAAATGATAACCTGGCAAGTTCAATGTTAAAAATTGAAGGGTCTTTATCAAAATATGAATCTGAATAAGTGTAAATTCCTGTTAGCATTTTGCTGGTTCCATTTTGAGCAAACTGACTTTCAAATTTAGTATAAATATCATTTGAATGAATGAAAAAAAGAGGATGAAATAAAATATATATAACTATAAAAAAACGTAACTTATAATTTGTCATAATATTGACCTTAATTCTGCAAACAAATCATAACTTAATTAGTTTCAAAATGCTATGGATAAAAAAACTCCCGGACTTTTACATCCGGGAGTACAATTATAAGAGGATTTGATTACAATTGTTTTTTTATCCAACCAAGCTTTCGTTCATGCTTGTGTCTTCCATTTCAAGGCAAGCATAGCTGTACAGGATTTCAGCTACGTTGATTAAAGGCTTTCTGATGTGAAGGCCCATGTTGTATGCAAAGTCAACAGATGCTTTTGATGCTTTTGGATTCCAGAGCTTTGCATTATCAAGGTTGATAAAGTCACACTTTTCAGAATCAGCGATTGCCTTAATGTGGCGGTTCATATCGTTGATGTTCTTGTCCTTTCTTTCATTCATTACTGATACAATTGCAATTCTGCACTTTGGATTTGCTGCTTTAACTGTTGAAAGAAGATTAAGGTAAGCACCGTCAAAGTCAGAAGTGTTTGTTCTGAAGAAGTTTGCATCCTTATCGCCAAGGTGAATAATGATTCCCTCTGGTTCAAGGGACTTAATATTGTTTGTAAAGAAATCTGCTGCGTTTTTAACAGAGATGTTCTTGTCACTTCTGTTGTAGATCTTAAAGTTGAAGCTGAATGATTCTGCAAGTTCAGTAACAGGGATTTCCTTATCCAAAGCTCCACCGAATAAAATTACAGCATTCTTTTCTGCAATATTGTTAAGTTCCTTATAGTTCATATTATCCTCCTTAGGGAAAGTTTCATTATTTTTGTATTTAGTCTGAAGTTCAGAAATCTTTCTTCTGGTTGCTACACGTTCAGCCTTTTTATCCAAAGCTCTATTGCGGATGTATACCACAACATTTGACATTACAATTACCAGATTCAAAAAATAAACTGCCAGTACATAGTTAAACTGATGATTGATAAACTTTGCTGAAATACCGGCTACATATCCAGTAATAATCAGGATAATAAATGCAAGACTTGTTCCCTTTGCTGTTCTTGCCTTAAATGCTTTAATTACATTAAGAGGCCATGAAAAGCCGAAACAAACCAGCATGACTGCTTCAAAAAGATGTCCGAGTTCCATCTTAAATACTCCTTTGCGTTTTTCTGATTACATAATACTCAAGAAAAAAAATGGAACAATTTTAAAAAAGATAAAAAATCAAAAATTATCTCGCCTGCTTTTTTTTTACTTTCAAAAGGTTTTGCAAAGTTTAAAAAGTCCTTTATATTATAATTATGGAGAATAAAGGTATAAAGGAAAGCATTAATTCCCTTCGTAAGGAAATCAGGAACATTCAGCTTATTTTAATTATTGCAACTACAATTTTAATGGCTTTTGGCGGCGCAATAATAAACATCAATTCAAACAATAAAGCCTTTAATCAGACACTTCAGAATACTTCTGATTTGATTACAAGACTTTATCATTTTATAAAAGATTACTCTCATGAAGATTTATGCAGTTACATGGACTCTGTTGTAAATGAGCTGCCGGATGTTGATGTTATTTCAATAGTAGATACAGACAACAACCGTATTTATCATACAAATCACTCTTTAATTAATACCCAGTATGACGGAACCCACCCGGACTTTAGCTGCCATCCTTCAGGCTATTACACGGAAAATGATATTGGTCCATCTGGCCCCCAGAGAAGAACTTATTCTGCCATTTATCAGGATGATGGAACATACTCTGGTTTTATAATGACTATACGCCTTAAAACTTCTACAATGTCAGTAACTGTAAGGACAATCGGTTTTTTCATTATTGTTACGCTGATTGCAATAGTGCTGGAAATAATCATCTGTACAACAATTTCTAAAAAAATAAAGAAACAGTTCATAAATTTCTCAGAAGATTTTGAAGGCACAAGATTCCTGGTTGATTCAATGAGGGCAAACAATCACGACTTTACAAATAAACTTCATGTAATTCTGGGACTTATACAAATAGGGCAGTATGATAAAGCTGTTTCATATATCGAAAATATTTCCATCATACAAAGAGAAACTGTAAGCAACGTAATGCATCATATTGAAAATCCGTCTTTTGCCGCCCTGCTTATCGGAAAAATTGCAAGAGCTTCTGAATGTAATGTAAAGTTTATTCTACATGATAACATCTGCTACAAAAATGACGATATAGATTTGCCGTCCCAGGCATTAATCACAATTGCAGGAAACCTTATAGACAATGCCCTTGATGCAATGAATAATTCTTCTTTCAAGGATTCAATCAGGGAATTAACTTTCGGAGTATTTACCAGCCCCGGAAAATTATTGATGACTGTTAAAGATTCAGGTCCCGGCATTCCTGATGAAATAAAAGACAGGGTTTTTGAAAACGGCTTTTCAACCAAGGGCAGCGGCAGGGGAGTCGGCCTTTATCATACAAAAAAATTAATTGAATCTCTCGGCGGCCAGATTTCCTTTGAAAGTGAATGTGGCAAAGGTACCTGTTTCATGGTAACATTACAGAAATAGGAGGGCAAACTTGAATTATTCAGTTCTGGTAGTTGAAGACGATCCAATGGTCTCTATGATTAATTCTCAGTATGTGTGTAAAAATAAAGGCTTCACCGTTGCAGGTCAGTGCAGAAACGGTCAGGAAGCCCTGGATTTTCTTCAAAAAACACCTGTAGATTTAATTGTTCTTGACGTATATATGCCCTACATGGATGGAGTTGAGACCTTAAAAAAAATCCGTGAAAATAAAATTAATTCTGAAGTGATTATGGTGACAGCTGCAAATGATACTTCCACTCTGGAAGAAACAATGCATCTTGGAGTAATTGATTATCTTATAAAACCATTTGCCTTTGAAAGATTCCAAATAGCTCTGCAGAAATTTGCTGCAAAAGTAGAAACCCTAAAAAAAGCCCAGACACAGACAATGGATCAAAGTTTTGTAGACAAACTGATTGCAAATAAAAGTTCAGATTCTGAAGAAACCGAAGTCAAAACTGGTTTACCTAAAGGAATTCAGGAAAGAACACTGAAATTAATACTGGACTATTTTAAGGAAAACAAAGACTGGCAGTCTGGAGACATTATTGCAGAAAAACTTGGCCTTTCCATTGTTACAGTTCGACACTATCTCCGCTACCTTTATGAAGAAAAAACTCTTCTTGCTGATGTAAATTACGAAACAGGCGGCAGACCCTGCATGTTATATAAGTTAAGTAAATAAAGACCCGTTTCATTTTTTTATAAACCGGGCCTTATATAATTTGACTGGAATTAATTAAAGGTCCTTGGAAAAGTTTTACTTTTTCAAGGTTCCTTAAATATAATCTGCAAGATCCAGAATTAACTTTTCCGTTTTTTCCCATCCAAGACATGGATCTGTAATTGATTTTCCGTATACACCTTCGCCGATTGCCTGAGCACCGTCTTCCAGGTAACTTTCAATCATCAGACCCTTAACAATTTTTTTAATGTCAGCAGATTCATGGCAGCTGTGAACAACATCTTTTGCAATTCTAATCTGTTCAAGATACTTTTTACCAGAATTGTTATGGTTACAGTCAACAATTACTGCAGGATTTGCAAGTTTAGCCTTATTATATTCATCAATCAGGTTACGGATATCTTCATAATGATAGTTTGGATGACTTACCCCATGTGCATCTACGTAACCCCGGAGAATTGCATGTGCAAGAGGGTTGCCGTCAGTTGTAACTTCCCAGCCTCTGTAAAGGAACTTCTGCTTGCTCTGTGCAGCTGTAATGGAATTCATCATAACAGACATGTCACCTGCAGTAGGATTTTTCATTCCCACAGGAATTCCCAGACCTGAAGCAACAATACGATGCTGCTGGTCTTCTACAGAACGGGCTCCAATTGCAACGTAGGCCAGAAGGTCAGAAAGATATCTGTGGTTCTCAGGATAAAGCATTTCTTCTGCACAGGTAAAACCGGTCTGCTTAACAACATCAGTATGAAGCTGACGGATAGCAATAATTCCTGCAAGCATATCTTCTTCGCCCATTGGATTAGGCTGATGGAGCATACCTTTATAGCCGATACCCTTTGTTCTAGGCTTATTTGTATAAACTCTAGGAATAATAAAAATCTTATCCTTTACTTTTTCCTGAACTCCTGCCAGTCTGGTAATGTAATCAAGAACAGCATCTTCCCTGTCTGCAGAACAAGGACCGATTACAAGAAGAAATCTATCATCTTTACCTTCAAAAATATTCTTAATGATTTCATCTCTTTCTTCTTTAAGTTTTGTAACTTCAGCTCCAAGAGGAAATTCTTCCTTAAGCTCTTTTGGAGTTGGAAGTTTTCTAAGGAAGTTCATTTGCATATCCATATAGTATCTCCTTAATTACATTCCCTGACACGAAAATAATAATTCTATTAATAGTATCATAATGTTTTTTGATGTTTTAGTACAATACAATTTTTTCAGTTTTTTTTATATTTATGCAACATTTTTCAAGAAAATTCGTAAAACTGGTAATTTTATGCATCAAATATAAGATTTCAGGAACTCACATTCATCATCATTACATTTCTTTGCAAGGTCCAGTTTAATATTCACATGAAAAACGTGACAGGCCTCTTTCTGCTCTTCAGTACCATAGGATTTAACAACATGTGCTACATGATTTTCAGTAAGAATTTTGTCAGCAACCGGTGTCTGACTTTTAAGAAAATCATAATATGCAGTCATTAAAAAAGCCGGAGGAAAATTCTGATTAACATAAAGTTTAGCATCCAGGAGATATGAATCTTCCTTAAAATTATCTCCCAGAAGGTCCTTAAAAAGGTCTCCTCTGTCATTTTCATCCAGTTTCCAGACAGCATTAATTGCACCGCAGTTAAGACAAATGGCTTTTGGCTTGAAATGATTGTAAGGATGAACCTTAATCAAATCAGCATAAGAAGGATTTGTACAAAGGCAGGAGTAGAGTGCATTGTAATGAGAACCTGCTGAATCTCCAACCATAAAAATATTATCTGTATCCAGATTATATTTTTCTGCATTTTCAAAAATCCATTTAATTACATTATTTGTATCTTCCAGGGCAGCAGGAAATTTAAATTCCGGTGCAAGCCTGTAATTAAAATTGACCGTTGCAAATCCTCTTTCAGCCAGATTCATAAGGTAAAACTGATAAATTTCCTTAAATCCATAAACATAGGCGCCTCCGTGAATGCTCACAATAACAGGCAGCTTTCCCTTAAAGGATTTTGGATAATATAAATCCAGTAAATTCCAGTGATCAAAATTTCCATAAGAAATATTTTTAACTGCCTCTACAGTCTCAGGCTGACTTAATCCCTGGTCCCTCTTTGTATCATTTACAATCCATTCCTTGCGGATATTATCACTTAACTTTGACATATGCAGCACCTCTATTATTAAAAAGAAATTTGTAAATCATTATATTCAAAAGATTTAATAATGAATATAGAGAATATATAAAGTTGATAAGTTATAAATTTGCGTTATAATTTGAATAGAGGGATTGTGTTATGAAAAAAGTTTTAAATCTAATTCTGGCTTACATTCCAGTTACATTTTTCCTGGGGTATGTAGGTGCCATGACTTTGCGCTGGCTTCAGCTTACTCTGCTTTACAGAACTATGGATCAGTATTTTGTAGGAATAGGCACTACATTTGCTTCTGTAACTCTTCTTGCCCTTATAATGTCACTTTTCTTTGTAAAAACTTTCATTCCTATGAATAAACTTGCAAAAAGGGTAAAGGAAGGGGGCGAAATAACAGACGCAGACAGAGAACTTGCAGGAAAAACTTATAAAAAAGTAAGAATCTTTACTTTCCTTGAAAATGCAATCGGTTTTATTATTGGACAGGTAAGTGTTTCCGTAATAGACTTTATTGCAGGAAATTATCCTTTTACCCCGTCAAGATTTGCTGTAATTGTTGTTCAGGCAGTCTGTATAGGTACCATAATTTCACTTTACGAAGTATATTATTTTGACCTCCTTTTCCAGCCATATAGAAAGATGCTTAAAATTCATAAAATCGATTCTTATGTTTCCAGAAAGCGCTATATTTCTACAAAAATTCTTCTGGCAACAGTGGTTACCTTGATTTTTATGGGAGTAAACGCCTTTTCAAGCGGCTACGGAATTATTATCGGTGATCACATTGACAAGTCATCTAACCTGATGGGGGAATACCTTAGAAATGGTTTTGCCTGCCTGATTGTAAACTTTATTGAATGTCTGGGTCTGATGGTAATCATCTGCCTTGAAATGAAAAACCGTATTGAAGGAATTACCAATGTAGTTGGTGAACTTGAGCAGTCAGGAGACCTTTCAACACGTATCAATATTTCCATTGCTGATGATATTGGACTTTTAACATCTTCACAAAACGCCTTAATGGACAAACTTTCTTCAATAATTATTGGATTAAAAAATGAAACTGAAAGTGTAACTTCTGCAGCACAAATCCTTAATGAATCTTCAGCCAAATCCCTGGAAGCCCTTAAAGTGATGAAAAATTCCGTGGTAGCAATCGGTTCAGAAGATAAAAAGACAAATGAAATAATCAATCTTACATATTCTGACATAGAAAGCCTTCGTGACAGTGCACAGAAAGTTGAGCAGCTGGTCTTAAACGAAAACCTTGCAATGCAGAGAGCTTCCGCTTCAATCGAAGAACTTTCCGGTAACATTAATTCCATTGCAGAAACCACAAAAAAGGCTGATGAAATTTCTGAAGAACTTAGGGTTACTACAGAAAAGGGAATGAAATCAATTAATACTGCTGAAGAAGCAATTTCACTCATTCAGGAATCAAGCCAGTCAGTACAGATGGCGGTTGCAATGATAAAAAAGATTTCCAGCGAAACAAATCTTCTTGCCATGAACGCTTCAATTGAAGCTGCCCACGCCGGAGAATTTGGACAGGGATTTGCAGTTGTAGCTGATGAAGTAAGAAATCTTGCTTCTACCACAGCCCAGAACCTGCAGATTGTAAGTACAAATATGTCTGAGATGGAAGAAAAAATTACTAACGGTGTAAATGCAATGCAGGACGCTAGAAATGCCTTTAACATGATTGACCAGGGCGTTGCAGAAACTGCGGGAATTGTAAGGCGGATTGCGGAGTCAGTTGAAGAACAGCGGAAGGGTACAGTTGAAACTCTTTCAGCTTCCCAGGAAGTTGTACAATCAATTTCTTCAATCAAGGAACTGGCAGTCAGTCAGAGACAGCACACGGACAATGTATACGAAAATACAAAAAATATTGTTGCTTCTTCCAATTCCATTACCCAGTCTCTTTCAATTACAGAGGATGCGGCAAACAACTTAAACTCAATTCTGTCCGATGTTAACAACTGTGTTGAAGAAAACAATTCATCTGTAATGAAAATGAAATCTCACATTGACGAGTTCAAGACAGAATAGCCTATAAAATGTCTTTTATTTTTTTACAATTTAAACTACAATCATTCTTTATTATGGGTATAGTTGTTATAGGTGCAGTTTTTGTTGATATTAAGGGATTTCCGGAAGGAAACTACAATCCCAGCGGAAGAAATGTAGGCCATGTAGAATTTGTTCATGGCGGAGTAAGCCGTAATGTGGTTGAAGACATTGCTAATATGGAACTGAGGCCAACTTTTTTAAGTATTGTGGATGAATCAGCCTTAGGTTCTGAAGTTCTTGCTAAACTGGAAAATCATAAAGTAAATACCGCATACGTTCAGCGCACTCCTGAAGGAATGGGAACCTGGCTTGCAGTATTCGACAATAATGGTGATCTGGCAGGTTCAATTTCCCAGCGACCAAACCTGCTCCCAATACTTGATGTGCTTAATGAAAAAGGTGATGAAATTTTCAGCCAGGCAGATTCAGTTGTAATTGAAATCGACATCAACAGGGAAATAATCAAAAAGGTTCTGGAACTGGCAAACAAACACCATAAAAAGGTATTTGGTCTTGTAAGCAATATGTCAATTGCAATTGAAAGAAGAGATTTTATTCATAATCTGGACTGTTTTATCTGTAACCAGCTGGAAGCAGGGCAGCTCTTTGTAAACGATTATTCTGAACTTAATGAAAAGGAAATGGAAAAGGAGCTTAAGGAAAGAGTTGTAGGCGGAAACATTCCTTCAATGGTTGTTACAATGGGAGGAAAGGGAGCTGTATATGCAACTGCCGGCGGAGAAAGCGGATACTGTCCTGCCAGAAAAGTAAACGTTGTAGATACAACAGGAGCGGGAGACGCATTCTGTGCCGGACTTTCAGCTGCATTGACCTATGGCCGCAGTTTGAAAGATGCAATGGAAGTTGGAAGCATGATTGCAGCTTCCGTAATTACTTCTTCAGAAAACGTATGCCCCCGCTTTTTGCCTGGAGAACTTGGACTTAATATCCAGAAGTAAATCTACTTTTCAAAAGGATATACAATTCCAAACTGAGCCCTGATATTATCCATCTGACGCATAATTTCCAGGGTTTCAGAGTGGGGCATTTCCTCACATTCAATTCTGCCTTCTTCAATAGCTTTTTTGCAGGCAAGAACTTCGTATTCGTAACCGGTTATCTGTTCAGGAACTTCAATCACCTGGGAAGGCTGACTGGAATGTTTATTTGAATCATAGATGTATATTTTTTCCGGATTATTAATATTCTGTACTTGAATAAAGCCATCTGTTCCGCAGATAAGGCCCCTGCGGTCTGTAAGGGAATACATTGTGGTAAACATATTTGCCATTTTACCATCTTCATATTCAATCATTACAGAATCCTGACCATCTACACCAGTTTCTGTAGGAATCATATTTGCGTGAATGGTTTTAATTTTATTTCCCAGAATCATGCTTGAAAAATTCAAAGGATAAACAGTTAAATCAAGAAGACAGCCCCCTGCCAGCTCAGGTTTAATCAATCTTTCATTCATATTGATTTTGTAACCCAGGTTTGAATCTACAGTATGAATCTGCCCCAGACGGCCTGAAGCAAGAATATCATCAATTATTTTTCTTGACGGCATGTAACGGGTCCATATAGCTTCCGTGAGAAGAAGATTTTTTTTCTCAGCAAGGGCAATCATTTCTTCGGCCTCTTTTGTGTTAACTGCAAAGGCTTTTTCGCAGAGTACATTTTTTCCTGCATTAAGGGATTTAATAGTCCATTCATAATGATGAGAATGAGGAAGGGCAACATAAACAAGGTCAACCTTTGGATCAGCAAGCATTTCGTCATAAGAACCATACGCCTTCTGAACCCCATACTTTTCTGCAAAAGTTTTTGCCTTAGTTAAATCCCTGGAAGCAACAGCATAATTTTCAACTCCATCCATAGAGGCAATTGTTACAGCCATTGTAGATGCTATTCCGCCTGCACCTAAAATACCTACACGCATAGAATTCTCCTTACAAGGTATAATTAAAATATGAATTATTTATAGAATTTTGACCAAGTTTTGTAATCCATGTCCTTTAAGCAGTTAATGTTGTTAATACAAACATCATCGTAGCGGGTTCCTTTATAAAGACTTACAATTTCAATTTCAATCATCCTTGAATTACAGAAAAGAAGAGGCACAATCTGAAGGTCAGCAGTATCTTCAAGAATAACATGCTGTTCCAGTCCGTAGGAATCATATCTGATGATAATTTCATGAGGACGGTCATTCCATGTGTAAAGATATTCCTTCTGCTTTCTGTTAAAGCCGTTTCCAATTACCAGCCCCGCAATATTTTCCCCTGCAGTAATTATAATTTTTTCTTTTGTGAACTGGGTTTTGTATGCTGAAGTCCATGGATAATCATCAAATTTTTTAAGATTGGAAGCTGAATAAGTAGTTTTTCCTTCCTGAAGTTCAGAGTTTGCCTTGTATTTTGGAGATGAAACTTCTACATCATTTGAGAAAAAGGCGTGGGAACTTTCCAGCATAAGGGCCGCATAAGTTGTAATGCTTTCATTTTTGACCTTACATCTGATTGATCTTTCGTATCCGTAGTAATAATTGTTGTATTTATAATTTCCTTCAAGATTCAGACTGTTTTCCGTAAATACCCGGTAAATGTTTTCAGCAGCCTTATCCTTATCAATTGTGAAAAGATTTGTAAAAAGGGATGTGGCTTTTTCCTTAAGAAGTAAACTGACCTGGCCGGCTCCAAAATCATATCTTACAATATAATAGAGGGTGATTTCGTCGTCATCTGTATCAAGGTAGCAGCTTTTTATAAGGAGATCCAGGTAATCTTCATTGCAGAACCAGGCTGCAGTTGCTGTATTAAGATGATAGCTTTCTTCAAAATAATCATTCAAATCCTTTTCAAGAACTGCGCCGCTTTCAGTGTTTTTTACAGATACAATATGTTTATTATCCAGAAAATGATTGCTGTAGGCTTTTGAAATAGGATAAAAAGTCTGACTCTTTAATACAATATCAGACACTTTTTCACTGCTTTCTTCACCGGAAATAAGACCTGAAACCTTGTATTTTCCGTCATAAATTCCTGCAAAAGCAAAATTTCCTACTAGAGCAATAAGTAAAAACAGTATGATTTTTTTCATATTAACCTCATTTTTCTTACAATACTAAAATTATAACATATCAATTCTCTTTAAAATACATATTTTTTATTTTTTTTCGTGAATTTAGTCACAATAGGGTATTGAAAGTTAGTCAAGAGTAATATATATTACCTATATCTAACTTACTGGAGTAAGGTATGTATCCATTAGCAATTGCAAAACCTGGTGAAGAGTTTATCATCAAAAAAATCGGCGGAAACGAAGAAGTCAAACGGCATCTTGAAAATCTTGGATTTAATGTTGGGGGAAGTATAACTGTAGTCAGCTCCCTGGCAGGCAATCTGATAATCAAAGTAAAGGAATCCCGCATTGCCATTAATGAAGATATGGCAAGAAGGATTATGGTTTGATTTTACTTAATAGTCACTGGTGTAAATCATAGGTATTTAATATTGGAGGAACTGTCAAAATGAAGACATTGCGTGATGCAAAAATTGGCGAAACTGTAAAAGTCGTCAAACTTCATGGTGAAGGTGCCGTAAAGCGCCGTATCATGGACATGGGAGTTACAAAAGGGGTTGAAATTTACATTAGAAAAGTAGCCCCTTTAGGTGACCCGGTAGAAGTAACCGTAAGAAATTATGAGCTTTCCCTTAGAAAAGCTGATGCTGAAATGATTGAAATTGAGTAGGAGGGAATAGATGAGTAATATTAGAATTGCACTGGCAGGAAATCCAAACGCCGGAAAAACAACACTTTTTAATGCTTTAACAGGTTCAAATCAGTTTGTAGGAAACTGGCCTGGAGTTACAGTAGAAAAGAAGGAAGGAAAATTAAAGAAGCACGATGGTGTAACAGTAACAGACCTTCCTGGAATTTATTCACTTTCACCTTATACACTGGAAGAAGTAGTAGCAAGAAATTATCTGGTAGGAGAAAGACCTGACGTAATCCTTAACATCGTTGATGCTACAAACCTTGAAAGAAACCTTTATCTTACCACACAGCTTCTTGAACTTGGCATTCCAGTTGTTATTGCCCTTAACATGATGGATCTGGTAAAAAAGGCCGGAGACAAAATTAATACTGCTGAACTTTCAAATCAGCTGGGCTGTAAAATTATTGAAATTTCTGCCCTTAAGGGTACAGGCGTTATGGAAGCTGCAGAAGAAGCAATTAAGGCAGTTTCTGAAACAAATAAAATCCCTCGCCACACATTCTCTGGTGCAGTTGAACATGCCCTGGCTCACATTGAAGAAGCACTGGTTCATTCACTTCCTGAAGAAGAACAGAGATGGTATGCAATCAAGATTTTTGAAAGAGATGAAAAAGTTCTCAGTTCACTCAAGGTTGACAAGACAACTCTTGAACATGTAGAAACTGACATTGCATCAGCAGAAAAAGAAATGGATGATGATGCAGAAAGTATCATTACAAATGAAAGATATATTTACATTGCTCAGATTCTAAAATCATGCTACAAGAAGCAGGGAGAAGGTAAACTTACATCTTCAGATAAAATCGATAAGATTGTAACAAACCGCTGGCTGGGACTTCCAATTTTTGCTGCAATTATGTTCCTGGTTTACTGGATTTCAATGGTTGGAATTGGTGCCAAGGCAACTGACTGGGCAAATGATGGTCTTTTTGGTGACGGATGGCATCTTCTTGGAATCGGCAGCCGCGCCTACAATGAAGCTGTAGAAGAATATGGTGACACCGCAGCTATTCTTGAAGCAGTAAATAACGGTGAAACTTCTTATATCCTTGTTGATGAAGAAACCCTTGAACCTTCTGATCCTATTGAAATTACAGAAGAAGCTGCTGCTGAAGCAAAGGAAATGGAAGAAAAGTATGGCGAAGGTCCTGATCCAGCTGACTTTGGCGTATGGGTTCCAGGTATTCCTGTATTAATTGGAAATCTTCTTGAAAAGGTTAACTGTGCTGAATGGCTTTCAGGACTGATTCTGGATGGTATTGTAGCCGGTGTTGGTGCAGTTCTGGGATTTGTTCCACAGATGCTGGTTCTCTTCCTCCTTCTTGCATTCCTTGAAGCTTGTGGTTACATGGCACGTATTGCCTTTGTTCTTGACCGCATTTTCCGTAAGTTCGGACTGTCTGGAAAATCATTCATTCCAATGCTGGTTGGTACAGGATGTGGTATTCCTGGAATTATGGCCAGCCGTACAATTGAAAATGAACGTGACCGCCGCATGACAATCATGACAACAACATTTATTCCATGTGGTGCAAAGGTTCCGTTTATTGCAATGGTTGCAGGTGCAATTTTTGGTGGATCTCCATGGGTTGCAACTTCAGCATACTTTATTGGTATGGCAGCAATCATCATTTCTGGTGTAATGCTTAAGAAAACAAGAATGTTTGCAGGTAATCCAGCTCCATTCGTAATGGAACTTCCTGCTTATCATATGCCAACTCTGGGCAACGTACTCCGTTCAATGTGGGAAAGAGGCTGGTCATTCATTAAGAAGGCCGGAACAATCATCCTTCTTTCAACAATTGTAATCTGGTTCCTTTCATTCTTTGGATGGACAGAAGAAGGCTTCGGCATGCTCAGTGAAGATCAGCTGGACTCTTCAATTCTTGCAAAGGTTGGAAGTGCTATTGCATGGATCTTTAATCCACTGGGCTGGGGTAACTGGCAGGCTGTTGTTGCTTCAATTACAGGTCTTGTTGCCAAGGAAAACA
>JAEEGH010005009.1_pt1 | contig 33643 bp, 26 predicted proteins | sample 9134181 | NCBI WGS metagenome assembly JAEEGH01 (sample SAMN16246544, study PRJNA631951) | gut metagenome | biome: gut microbiome; feature: rumen; material: DP-attached | host: Bos | place: Iran: Karaj | collected 2018-10
AAATTCACTGAATTTGGTGAGTAAATTCACTGAATTTACTGAGTAAACACACTGAATTTACTTTCATAGGAGATACTTCTTTATAATCGTTGTCACCGTTGCCGCTATGTTGTTACCCGCAAATCCTTGACAATCAAATAGTTTTGCAAGGCGGCAACGGTGACAAGGGCTTGAAAAATTACGTGTAGGGAAGTGGTGGGACTTTCAATAGCAAGGAGACACCCCTAACCTCCAACTAGAAATACCGCAAACCACGATAAATAAAGGGCGCAAGACCAGTTGGAGGTTATCTGAACCTCCAACTAACGTCCAACCCACTTCCCACTGTAAGGTGTCAAAGCGGATACGCCTTAGAGGTGAGAGGTCAGTTAGAGGTTAGAGCAACCTCCAACTGACCTGAAACGCCCACCTACTTCGAGGGTAGGAAGGTTTTCTCTATGTAGCATGCTCAGAGGCCACACTGTCGAGCAGGGCGGTATGAGACACAATAAGGTGGAGGACCGTGAAGTCTTCCACCTTATTATTATATTATATAGCCTTTTAAAAGGCTATCCTAAAAGGGAAGGTCGTCAGCACTACCCTCGCCTGCCGGTTCCTGTGCTGGAGGGAACGGGGCTGTAGCATCCTGAGGAGCTGCCTGCTGCGGAGGGAATGGAGCTGCCTGTGGGGCACCAGCTACAGGAGCAGCGCCACGAGTCACATTGTAGGCACGGATCTCATTGAACCAACGTCCATTATACTCATGAGCATCAATATCAAAACTGATGGTCACATCCTCCCCCATCTGGATATTAAACTGCTTAATACGATCCTCTCCGAAGATACGGAAAAGACACTTACGGGGATACTGTCCAGGAACCTCAATCACATATTCCTGCGACATCCATGGATTACCAGTGCGTGAAGACACGCCACTGTTTGCCGGAAGCACGGCAATAATCTTACCTGTTAATTCCATAATTATTGTTTCGTTATAAATTGTTGATTTTACGTTTCAGATTGCGAAATTACGAAAAATACTTTTAATTTGAGAATATTTTACGGAATATTTTTGCTATTGAGCAAGTTATTTTGTATTTTTGTACTCAATTTAAAGGACTTAAAACAAAAAAACATAATAACTCATGAGATTTACCGTATCAAGCACTGCGCTAAGCAGCAAACTCAATGCTCTTTCGAGAGTCATCAACAGCAAGAACTCCTTGCCTATCTTATCAGACTTTTTATTCGACATTCAAGACAATGTGCTCCATCTGACCGCCTCCGACAGCGAGAACGTGATGAACACACATCTGGAACTGACAGAGTGTGACGGTAACGCCCGTTTTGCCATTGGTAATCACGATTTGTTAGAGGCTGTCAAAGGGTTCTCGGAGCAACCCATCACCTTTGATGTTAACCTACAGGAGAACGCCGTTAAGATCAGTTACCAGAATGGTATGTTCTCACTGCCTATAGAGAATGCCGACGAATTCCCACAGGCACAGATGATCAATGAGGGCGCTCACGTGATTACGATTTCCAGCAACCTCTTGGCAGAGAACATCAACCGCTCGATATTCGCCACGGCACAAGACGAGCTTCGTCCTGTGATGAACGGTATATACTTTGACCTCACCCCCGAATGCCTTGTAGTCGTTGCCTCTGACGGTCACAAACTGGTACGGAACAAGATCTTCACGATTCAGAGTGAGCAGCCGGCAGCCTTTATCCTGCCAAAGAAACCTGCTTCCCTGTTGAAAAATATCTTGCAGAAAGACGGTGGTGACATTGAGATTCGTTTCGACGAGCGTAATGCCCAGATCAACTACGGTGAGGGACAGATTATCTGTCGTCTGATAGAAGGACGTTATCCGAACTATAATTCTGTTATCCCACAGGGTAACCCTAATATTCTTACCATTGACCGTCTGGGACTGCTTGCAGCCCTGCGCCGTGTACAACCATTCTCCAACGACTCCAGTAACCTGATCCGTTTCCACGTAGAAGGTGGTACGCTGCAGTTGGACGCAGAGGACTACGACTTCTCCAAGACTGCCACAGAGCGCATGTCATGTGATTATAACGGTCAACCTATGAGTATTGGTTTCAAGGGAGCCTCCTTCATTGAGATCCTTAGTAATTTCGATTGCCAGGAGGTTATCATCCAGCTTGCCGACCCCAGCCGCGCCGGTCTGGTATTACCCTCTGAGCAGCCAGAGAATCAAGACGTGCTGATGCTGATGATGCCTATGCTCATCAACGATTAAGACAAGTCTTGACCGTCGAGATGAAAGATTAAAAATGAAAGATTAAAGACTTTATTGTGAAACTGAACTTACAGAAACCACTCGTTATATTCGATTTGGAGACCACGGGCCTTGACTTAGTCAAGGACCGTGTCATTCAAATATCCTATATTAAAGTCTTCCCAGACGGAAGGGAAGAACGCGGCAACCATCTCATCAACCCGGAGAAGATGATTCCCCAGCTCGTCGAGGACCTGACAGGTATCAAGAATGAGGACGTGAAAGACAAGCCGACTTTCAAGCAGATGGCACAGCAGTTGTATCAGATATTCAGCGGCAGTGACATCGCCGGTTACAACTCCAACCATTTTGATGTACCCTTATTGGCAGAAGAGTTCCTTCGCGCTGGTGTTGACTTCGACTTCTCCAAGTGTCGTCTGATAGACGTTCAGACCATCTATCACAAGATGGAGCGTCGCAACCTCGCCGCCGCTTACAAGTTCTATTGCGGAAGGAAGATGGAGGACGACTTCACGGCACACCGTGCCGACGAAGACACTGAGGCGACCTACCGAGTGTTACAGGGGCAATTGGACATGTACACCGCAGAGAACCAAGAAGACCCTGAGCGTGTCCTGCAGAATGACATGCAGTATCTTGCGGATTTTTCGAAGTCCAATAACAACGTGGACTTTGCCGGACGTATCATCTGGGGAGAGTTGACTGACCGTACAGGAAAACCTGTTCTCGACAAAGAAGGGAAGCCCGTGATCACAGAGGTGTTTAACTTCGGTAAGTACAAAGGACAGGCTGTCGCACAAGTATTACGCTTTGATCCAGGCTATTACAGTTGGATACTGGCTGGTGATTTCACATATAACACGAAACAAGTACTCACACGGATTCGTCTTCGTGAGAGTCAAATGAACTCATAGAGAATGCTCAAAGGAAAGAAAATCGTATTAGGAATCACAGGCTCTATTGCAGCATATAAAGCCTGCTATATCATCCGGGGACTCATCAAGGCAGGTGCTGAGGTGCAGGTGGTCATCACTCCTTCCGGAAAGGAGTTTATCACTCCTATCACCCTCTCTGCGTTGACGCAGAAACCAGTCATCAGCGATTTCTTTTCCCAACGGGACGGCACCTGGCATTCCCATGTGGCATTAGGTCTGTGGGCAGATGCCATGCTGATCGCACCCTGCACAGCCTCCACCCTTGGTAAGATGGCAAATGGTGTGGCGGACAACATGCTGATCACCACCTACCTGTCCATGAAGGCTCCAGTCTTCATCGCCCCTGCCATGGATCTGGACATGTACCAACATCCCACCACACAGGAGAACATCAAGAAACTGCTGTCATACGGCAATCAGATGATCGAGCCGCAGAGTGGTTTCCTTGCCTCAGGACTGGAAGGGAAAGGACGCATGGAAGAGCCTGAGAGAATCGTGGAGAAACTATCCGAGTTTTTCGACGCCCAACCCTCAACGCTCAACGCTCAACTAAAAGAGAAGCGCATCCTCATCACAGCAGGACCCACCTATGAGAAGATAGACCCCGTCCGTTTCATTGGCAACTACTCCAGTGGCAAGATGGGGTTTGCCCTGGCAGAAGAATGTGCCCGTCAGGGAGCGGAGGTAGAGCTTATCGTAGGACCTGTGGCACTGACGACCAGTCATCCACGGATTCACCGTACTGACGTGGAGAGTTGTGAGGAGATGTATCAAGCGGCGATCCGTCTTTACAGCTCCTGTGATGCCGCTATCCTATGCGCCGCCGTTGCGGATTTCCGTCCGGAGACGATTGCCACAGAGAAAATCAAACGTGAGAAAGACGATCTGGTTATCCGTCTGAAGCCCACTCACGACATTGCCGCGGAGTTAGGGAAGATGAAGAAGGCTGACCAGCGGCTGGTAGGATTCGCCTTGGAGACCAATGACGAGCAACAGAACGCACAAGGGAAACTGGAACGGAAGAATTTCGATTTTATCGTTTTAAACTCATTACGTAATGAGGGTACCTGTTTCCAGTCTGATGAGAATCAGATCAGCATCATCTCCCGCCAGGGACAGAAGGACTTCCCTCGTAAGCCCAAGTGTGAGGTTGCCACTGATATTGTCAATGAATTAGCAAAGACAATGTAAAATGATAAATGTATAAGATGAAGCGTAGCATTTTAATTCTTTCATTGTTTAATCTCTTCATCGCAGCGAATATCGCGGCACAGGAGCTGAATGCCAAAGTCACGATTAACCACGCACAGATACAAGGAACGGACGCCAGTGTCTTTGAGACGCTTCAACAGGCACTCGAGCAATTCATCAATGAGCGTCAATGGACCGACTATCAGTTTCAGAAGCATGAGCGTATCACCTGTAACTTCAATATCACAGTCACCAAATACGACAAGACCACCAATCGTTTCGAGGCTACAGCGATGATACAGGCAAACCGCCCTGTCTATTACTCCACCTATACCTCCACCTTATATAATAATAAGGATGACGACTTCCATTTCGACTATGCGCAGTACGACCAACTGAACTTCCAGGAGGAAATCATTGACAACCAGTTGACGGCACTCTTCGCCTATTACGCATACCTTATTATCGGACTCAACCTCGACAGTTTCGCCCCTCTAGGTGGAACAGATGTCCTGCAGCGGTGTCTCAACCTGGTGAATAATACCCAGAACCTCGGTTTCCCTGGATGGAAAGCTTTCGAGACCAGCCGCAATCGTTTTGCCATCATCAACGATTACCTGGATGAAGCCATGAAACCCTTACGTCAGTTACAATATGACTACTATCGTACCGGACTTGACGAGATGGCGAATAATTCCGAGCGTGGAAGGGCAAATATCACGACAGCACTTAATCTTCTGAAAGAAGCTCATGAGAACAAGCCATTGAGTCTGTTGCCTCAGATATGGACAGATTACAAACGTGATGAGCTTGCCTCTGTCTATCATGGAAAAGGAACCCAGAAAGAGAAGCAACAGGTCTATGACCTGCTGTTCTCCATCAATGCCTCCCAAAGTAACGCATGGGACAAAATCAAGAACTAAGAGATGCTTCAACAACTATACATTAAAAACTTCACACTGATTGATGAGCTCAATATCGAGTTACACCCTGGTTTCTCCGTCATTACAGGAGAGACAGGCGCTGGTAAGAGTATCATCCTTGGTGCCATCGGACTCTTACTGGGACAACGGGCTGACTCCAAGACCATCAAACAAGGTGCCGACCGTTGTGTCATAGAGGCACATTTCAATCTCAGCCGATATCAGTTGGAACCCTTCTTTACAGATAACGACATTGACTATGACGCCAGTGACTGTATCATCCGACGTGAACTGACAGCAGCAGGAAAGAGCCGTGCCTTCATCAATGACACACCAGTATCCCTGGCATTATTAAAGGAATTAGGTGATATGCTGGTGGATGTCCATTCCCAACATCAGAACCTGCTACTCGGTAAACAGGACTTCCAACTGGAGGTCGTCGACACCCTTGCCAAAGACCAAGACGCGCTGACTGCCTATCAGCAGACCTATGCCGCCTATCATGACAAGCAGCGACAGTTACGCGAGTTACAGGAGGAGATGGAGCGTAACAGACATAATATTGACTTCCTTCAGTTCCAGTATGAGGAACTTGCCAATGCCCAGTTAGTGGAGGACGAGCAGGAGGAGATGGAGCAACAACGGGAGACGATGACACACAGCGAGGATATCAAGACGGCTCTTTACGAGACCCAGCAACATCTCTCCGCCGATGAGCAGGGAGTCCTCTCCCTACTCCGCAAATCGCTCTCCGCCATCCATACCATCACGAAGGTCTATCCTGCCTCGGAAGAATGGACAGAACGCATGGAGAGCTGTCAGATAGAACTCAAGGACATCGCCCAGGATGTAGAGGCACGACTGGACGCTATCGATTTCGACCCTGCAGAGCTGGAACGTATCAACCAGCGGTTAGACAAGTTGTATGACTTACAGAAAAAATACCATGTCGATACCGTTGCGGCACTCATCCTGCAACGGGATGAGCTCAAACGGCAACTCAATCAGATTGAGAACAGTGATGAGACGCTTTCTACCCTGCAAGAAGAGTTGGACAAGCTGAGAAAGAATTGTCTGCGACAGGCTGAGGAGCTCACCAAATACCGACAGAGAACCGCCAAGGAGATAGAACGGCAGATGCATGAGCGTCTGGTGCCACTGGGGATGCCTAACGTCCGTTTTGAGGTGAAAGTCAACAAGACAGACCTCCACAAGAACGGACAAGATGACATCGCTTTCCTGTTCAGCGCTAACACCTCCAGTCCTTTACAACCCATCGCACAGGTAGCCTCTGGTGGTGAGATAGCCCGTGTGATGCTCTCCTTGAAGGCGATGATCAGTGGAGCCGTCAAACTACCTACCATTATCTTCGATGAGATAGACACAGGAGTCAGTGGCAAGATTGCGGAACGTATGGCTGAGATCATGCAGGAGATGGGAGCCAACGACCGTCAGGTCATCTCCATCACTCACCTGCCCCAGATTGCCGCACTCGGGACTACCCACTACCGGGTATCCAAGGAAGAGACCGCCAAGGGAACAGTTAGTCAGATGCGACTACTCTCTGACGAAGAGCGCATCCATGAGATAGCACAGATGCTCAGTGGCAGTGATATCACCGCCGCAGCCATTCAAAACGCAAAAGAACTTTTGAGAACAAAGAATTAAGAATTATGAAGAGAATATTTATCCTTTTACCTTTTTTCCTTTTATCCTTATTACCTGGCTCCGCACAGTCATGGGTATCCAAAGCCGCTAAGTCGGTTTTCACCTTGAAGACCTTTGCCGCAGACGGCACCCTACTGGCAAGCAGTACGGGTTTCTTTATTACCCCAGACGGTGTGGGTGTCAGTAGCTTCGCCCCTTTCAAGGGTGCCCAGCGTGCCGTGATTATCGATGCGGAGGGAAAGGAATATCCTGTGGAGTTGATCCTCGGTGCTAACGACACCTATGATGTTGTGAAGTTCCAGACATCCTTCAGGAAAGCGACACCCCTGGCTATTGCCTCTACGGCAGCGAATGGCAGTAATATCTGGTTACTTCCCTATGCCGTTAAGAAGACACCCTCCTGTATTCAGGGAACACTCAAAAGTGCTGAGAAGTTTCAGGACACCTACCAGTATTATACCCTTCAGTTGAATGCAGAAGAGAGTCATGTGTCCTGCCCCGTCCTCAACCAAAACGGTCAGGTGGTAGGTTTGATCCAGCCATCCGCAGGTGACCAGAAAGGTATCTCCTATGCCGTTGACGCCCGCTTTGCCGCAGACCTTAAGATCTCTGGATTGAGTATCAACGACCCGACGCTAAAACAGACTAATATCGCTATCGCCTTACCTGACAAGGTGGATGAAGCCATCCTGACCCTCTTCCTTGCCTCCTCATCATTGAAGGAAAACCAATATGTCAGTATGTTGGAGCGTTTTATCCAGAAATTCCCTAATGAAGCAGACGGCTATATCTACCGTGCCCGCTATCAAGTGGCAAAGGGATTATTCAGTAAAGCCGACGAGGATATGCAGAAAGCTGTTAAGGTTGCTGAGAAGAAAGACGATGCCCATTACCAGTATGCGGAGCTCATCTACCAGAAGGAGCTCTACCAGAACGACAAGCCTTTCGACGCATGGACGCTCGACAAGGCTTTCAGTGAGTCACAGGAAGCCTATCGGACAAATCCAATGCCCATCTACCTGCAGCAACAGGCGCAGATTCGCTATGCACAAGGTCAGTATGCCGACGCTTACCAGATATATGACCAGCTCACCCATAGCGACCTCCGCAGTGCAGATATATTCTTCGCTGCTTCTCAGTGTAAGGCACAGTTAGGGGAGTCCGACCAGCAGCTTGCCCTCCTCGACAGTGCTGTCGCACAGTTCTCACGTCCTTATGTCATAACTGCCGCTCCCTATCTGCTGGCACGAGCCCAGGCATTGTATAACAACGGGAAGTATCGTCTTTCCGTCAATGACTATAACGAATATGCCCAGTTGATGGAGACACAGTTAAAAGCTCCGTTCTACTATCAGCGTGAACTTGCCGAGGTTGGAGGTCATCTGTACCAACAGGCATTGAATGACATCGACAAAGCCATTGAGTTAGAGCCTGCTGAGCCTACCTATTACGGAGAGAAAGCTTCCTTGCAGATACGTGTCGGTATGCACAAGGAAGCTATAGAGACAGCACAGCAGTTGATCCGCCTGTCCCCGGAACAGTCTGACGGTTATCTCTTCATGGGAATTGCCCAATGTCTTACTAACCAGAAAGCTGAAGGCTCCAAGAATCTCCAGAAAGCAAAAGAGCTTGGCAATGACCAAGCTCAATCTCTCATCGATAAATATGCCAAATAAGATCAGAACGGTACTGGTCCATTATCTCCACTCCCAAAGGGAGACTGACTCATATCCGGCTGGTCGCCATTGACCCTGCTTCCGAGAATCTCTCCCCCATTGTCATCACCAGTACCTTGCTTGCGATGACCTAAACGGTTGTCCTCTGGGTTCTCAAAACGGGTGAACTCTCCCCGGAAGGTCAGCAGCACATCACCTGTAGCACCCTTACGATGCTTGGCAATAATAATCTGCGCCATACCATGCAGGTCACGACCATTGTCATCTTGATAGATATGATAGTATTCCGGTCGATGGACAAAGAGTACCATATCCGCATCCTGCTCGATGGCTCCCGACTCACGCAAGTCTGAGAGTTGCGGACGCTTACCTTCCAGTCCCTCACGACTCTCCACACCACGGTTCAGCTGTGACAGGGCAATGATGGGAATATCCAACTCTTTGGCAAGACCTTTCAGCGAACGGCTGATGGTAGACACCTCCTCCTGACGACTCGAGAATCGCATGCCGTTGGCATTCATCAACTGCAGGTAGTCAATCATGATGATCTTCACCCCATGCTCACGCACCAGTCGGCGAGCCTTTGTACGTAACTCAAAGACTGAGAGACCTGGAGTATCATCCACATATAGTGGGGCACCCAACAGGTTGTTGACACGTTTGTCCAGGCGGTCCCACTCGTCAGGGTGTAACTGTCCGTTCAGGATTTTAGAACCTTGTATCTCACAGACATTAGATATCAGACGGTTCACCAACTGTGTGTTACTCATCTCAAGAGAGAAGAAAGCCATCGGCACCTGATAGTCTGCGGCGATATTCTTCGCCATCGAGAGGGCGAAAGATGTCTTACCCATCGCAGGACGACCAGCGATAATCACCAGGTCAGAAGACTGCCATCCACTGGTGATATCATCAAGTTTGTGATAACCCGTCGGCACACCCGTCAGACCATCTTTGTTGGCAGCAGCCTTCTGGATGACATCCACAGCCGTCTTGATGACAGGGTCTATCTGCGTGTAGTCCTTCTTCATGTTCTTCTGAGTGAGCTCGAAGAGTGAGCCTTCCGCTTCCTGCATCAAGTCCTCTATATCTATCGTCTCGTCAAAAGCCTTCGTCTCTATAAAGCTTGCATAAGAGATCAACTGACGTGCCAGGAATTTCTGGGCGATGATACGGGCGTGATACTCGATATTCGCAGAAGAAGCCACACGTGAGGAAAGTTCCATCACATAGGCAGGACCACCCACATCCTCCAAGTCCCCTTGCTTGGCAAGCTGCTCCGTCACAGTCCACACGTCGACAGGTTGTTCTTTCATTTCCAAATCACGGATGGCTGTATATACCTTTTGGTTGCGAGGTTCATAGAAACTCTCAGGATAGAGCATCTCACAAACTACGGTATAGGCGTCCTTGTCAATCATCAAAGCACCAAGTACCGCACGCTCTATCTCTGTTGCCTGCGGCTGTACATGGGCATAGGTGTTATCCGTCGGAATTGTCTTGCGCGTCCTGCGCTGGTTATTTTGTTCGGGCATATTTTTTTATTTTATAGGAACTATTGTGATTATAGGGACTCACACTCCTTCAGCCATAACGCACTGGACGCATCACTTGGCATACGCCAATCACCACGGGGAGACAGGCTCACACTACCTACCTTTGGACCGTCAGGCAGACAAGAGCGCTTGAACTGCTGATTGAAGAAACGACGACAGAATGTCGTCAACCATTTCTTGATAGTCTCCCTGTCGTATTGATTACCAAAGGCATGACGGGCGAGGAAGAATATCTTAGAGGGTCGGAAACCGTAACGCAGAAAGTAATACAGGAAGAAATCATGTAACTCATACGGTCCCACCAAGTCTTCCGTCTTCTGCTTGATATTTCCGTCCTCATCCGCTGGTGTCAACTCTGGTGATATCGGAGTGTCTACAATGTCAAGCAAAGTGTCTTTCTGAGCCTTATACTGAGGTAGTTCCGCTATATAACGGATCAGATACTGGATAAGGGTCTTGGGAACACTACCATTGACACCATACATCGACATATGGTCACCATTATAGGTCGCCCATCCCAATGCCAGCTCCGACAAGTCACCAGTACCCACCACCATCGCGTTCAGCTGGTTGGCAAGATCCATCAGGATCTGCGTCCGCTCACGGGCTTGCGAGTTCTCATACGTCGTATCGTGTTTCTTGATATCATGACCGATATCCTCAAAATGCTGAGTCACCGCCTTGGCGATAGACACTTCCATCTGTGAGATGCCCAATGTCTGCATCAGCGAGGTGGCATTATCATGCGTACGGTCTGTCGTTCCGAATCCCGGCATTGTCACACCTACGATTCCCTTACGGTCGAGTCCCAGTTTATCGAAGGTACGTACACATACCAACAAGGCGAGTGTAGAGTCGAGACCGCCACTGATACCCACCACCACATGCTGGCAGTTGGTATGCACCAATCGTTTGGCAAGTCCTGCCGTCTGTATATTGAGAATCTCCTCGCAGGTCGATGCCATCTCCTCCTTACTAGGAATAAAGGGATGAGGGTTGACAGGACGGAGCATCTTGAACTCTGAGAGTTCTACCGCCTTACAATCTATCAAGAGTGCCTTCGCGTCACGCTGGGCACTGATAAAAGTCGAGTTGGTATGACGCTCAGTACGTAACCGCTCCACATCAATCTGTGTAATCTGCAACTGTGGCTGGAAGGAATAACGCTCCCCCTCTGTCAAGAGATGGCCATTCTCGAAAATCATCGCATTACCGCCATAGACTACATCCTGTGTCGACTCCCCGAAACCACAGGAGGCATAGACATAGCCGCTGATGGTACGGGCACTCTGTTGGGTCAGAAGAGCGCATAAATACTGATGCTTACCAAGGACCTCATCACTCGCAGAACAATTCAGGATGATATCCGCACCTGCCATCGTCAGGTTATTGCTGGGCGGCACAGGTGCCCATACATCCTCACAGATCTCTACACCGAATTTCACTCCTCCTGCTGTCTGGAAGACCTTCGCCTCTGCCGATAAGGTAATACGCGTACCGGCAATATAAAGATCTGTCGGATTCAGGTCCTGTGCGGAGGCAAACCACCGTTTCTCGTAAAACTCATTATAGTTAGGCAGATAGGTCTTGGGGACCAAACCCAGCAAATTACCACATTGTATGACAGCAGCACAGTTGAGCAACAATCCTCCTGCCTGTATCGGCATACCTACCACACAGATAATATTCAGTTTTCGTGTAAAATCCAATAACATCATCAAACCCTCTTCCGCTTTCGACAGCAACAGCTGTTCCTTGAAGAGATCCTGACAACTATATCCTGTAATGGCTAGTTCCGGAAAACAGATCAGCTCTGCCCCCTGTCCTTCTGCATTGGCAATAAGTTTCTCTATTTCGAGCACGTTATACTCGACATCTGCTACTTTAACGGCAGGCACTGCGGCTGCCACAGTAATCAGTCCATGTTTCATATCTTATTGTTATTTGGTTTTTTTCTTTATTTCGATATTTCGGGATTTCGAGGCTATGGAATCAACAGCGAGGAATCGCCATAGCTTAGGAAACGGAAATCATGAGACAAGGCATAGTCATAGATACATCGCCAATCACCTTTGACGAAGGCGCTCACCAATAACAACAGTGTTGACTGTGGCTGGTGGAAGTTTGTGACAAGCATCTTGACGATATGATATTCGTAGCCTGGAGCTATGATAATCTGCGTGGAGGAATGCAGCGTTGTCAACTCATGACGATCCATCCAGTCAAGCAATGCCTGCAACACCTCTTTTACTGTCAGACTCTCAGCTCTTATCTTTAAACGCTCATACGGCTCCCATTGGTTGACATGCAGCTGCTCCTCTGTCAGATTGGGATTCGCCATCACCTTTAGTCCCATGTAATAGAGACTCTCCAAAGTACGCACACTGGTAGTGCCGACAGCAATAGCCTTCCCCTCATGGGCGATAAGCCGTTCGATTGTATGTCGGCGTACTGCAATATACTCTGTGTGCATAGGATGCTCACCAATGGTCTCACTCTTCACTGGGCGGAAGGTGCCAGCTCCCACATGCAGAGTCAGTTCTTCCCGCTCAATACCATGAGCATCGATATCCGCAAGGACACGCTCGGTGAAATGTAGTCCTGCCGTTGGAGCAGCGACACTACCTTTGATCTTCGAATAGACCGTCTGATAGGTCGTCTTGTCACTCTCCTGTGTCTCACGATTTAGATATGGAGGGATAGGCAGTTCACCGATGGCATCAATAATATCCGAGAAGGGCACATCACCATCCCACTCGAAGTAGACGAGTTGACTCGTTCCCACTTCTCCACGACGCGTAGCCTTTAACTCAATGCTCTTGCCTCCTACCTCTAACATCCTACAGAGCGCTCCCTCTTTCCATTTCTTCAGGTTTCCTACCAGGCAGAGCCATGAGCAATGCCCATGTGTCTGGAACATCAGTTCGTAGTCAGCTGGATCAGAAGGTTCCAACAGGAATACCTCAATGAGTGCTCCTGACTCTTTGCGAAAATGTAGACGCGCCTGTATCACTTTCGTGTTGTTGAATACCATGAGGGCATCCGAAGGCAGATAGTGGGGCAGGTGGTAGAAGATATCCTCCCCGACCTTACCTTTATTATATATCAGGAGTTTTGAGTGGTCACGCTCCGCCATCGGAAACTTCGCGATGCGCTCGTCCGCCAACTCATAACTATAATCACTTATATGTATCTCTTTCGTATCCATAAACCGTAAACGCTGACAAAGGTACGAATAAGTGAGCAAAATGCCAAATTTATTTGAGCATTTTCGAACGAGAGTACCTTCGACAAAGTCAAAGGCACGATTAAGTGAGCAAAAACCAAATTTATTTGAGCATTTTCGAACGTGAGTACCTTCGACGAAGTCAAAGGCACGATTAAGTGAGCAAAAACCAAATTTATTTGAGCATTTTCGAACGAGAGTACCTTCAACGAAGTTAAAGGTACGATTAAGTGAGCAAAAAACCAAGAGAATCTTGAGTTTTTTCGAACGTATCTCAAAAAATCTTTGTACTTTTGCATTCAAGAAACTTCAAACTGACCATGCGGAGCATTATACTGATACTCACCATATTGGCAACAGCAGTCAACAACTGTTGGGCACAGGATCGCGCCAAAAAGATTCGCAACAAAGAATATCCGTCATATATCTACAGGGTGACACTGCATGACAAGCAGAACACCCCCTACTCGTTGGAACGCCCTACCCGATTTCTGTCAAAACGTGCTGTAGAGCGCAGAAAGAGACAAGGACTTCCCTTGGACACTACCGACCTGCCTGTCAGTCCTAAGTATGTGAGACAGATAGAGTCGCTGAAGACGACCGTCGTGGGAACCAGTAGATGGAACAATACCGTACTGGCACAGATGAAAGACACCAGTGAGCTCCAGCGTATCCGTCAACTTCCTTGTGTGAAGGATTGTCATCTGGTATGGCATGCCCCTGACTCCATCGAGCCTACGGCACTCAAAACGAGATATGAGGAGTCTTTCCACGAATGGGACTCTGTGGCGACGACCCTTTACGGACGTGCTGATGCCCAGATCAAAAGCCTCAACGGCAACAGACTACACGACATCAACTGTATGGGTGAGGGAATGATGATTGCCGTACTGGATGGAGGTTTTAAGAATGTGGATAAGATTCCCGCTTTTGGCAAGGTTGACATCAGGGGTACCCGTGACTTCATCTATCCCGCATCCCCTTCCGTTTATTACGAGTTAGATCATGGTACAAAGGTACTGTCGACAATGACCATCCAACAACCTCATTATTATATAGGAACAGCCCCCAAGGCAAGTTACTGGCTCCTGCGCTGTGAAGACGGACAGTCGGAGCAAGAGGTGGAGGAAGACTACTGGGCTATAGCTGCGGAGTTTGCCGACTCTGTTGGTTGTGACCTTATCAACTCTTCGTTAGGCTATAACAACTTCGACAAGGGACATGTGTCACATAAGCTGTGGCAACTCGACGGTCACTCGACTTTTATCAGCCATTCAGCTTCGATGGTGGCAAAGAAAGGGATGATACTCGTCAACTCGGCAGGCAACTCAGGAATGGGTCCTTGGAAGAAAATCACCTTCCCTGCTGATGCTGATGACTGTCTGACAGTAGGAGCCGTCACGGACTTGTTGACGAACGCACCTTTTAGCTCCGTAGGACCCACACAGGACGGTCGTGTAAAACCAGACATTGTCGCCATCGGCAGTCCCACAACGGTTATCACAGGCAGAGGGTCTATCGCCCAGGACATGGGTACCTCCTTTGCCGCCCCTATCATCTGCGGGTTGACCGCATGTCTATGGCAGGCTTTACCTCATAAGACCGCTTTGGAAATCATGGAACTGATCCGTCAGTCTGGCAATAACAAAGAACATCCAGACAATATCTCTGGCTTTGGATTACCTAATTTCTGGCGTGCCTATATGGTGGGAAGGATGTGAGGATGGTTAAGGATTAAAGGTTAAGGGTTAATGGTTAATGAGAAGCGATATACCCTGCAAGTGCTGAACAGTCTTGTGAGAGAGGCTATTGAAGCAGAACTGCCTGATGAGTATTGGGTAGAGGCGGAGCTGTCAGAATGCAGGGAGAGTCGCGGACACTGTTATATGGAACTCGTAGAGAAGGACGAGACCTCCAACACACCTGTCGCCAAGGCTTCCGCCAAATGCTGGAAACAGACTTGGACAATGGTGCAACCTTATTTCGAGCGTACCACAGGACAACCGCTGAGAGCCGGTATGAAGGTGCTGTTGAAAGTCTATCCGCAGTTTCATGAAGCATACGGTTTCTCATGGATTGTCACAGATATCGACCCCACCTTTACGTTAGGTGATATGGCCCAACGCCGCCAGAAGATTATCGCCCAGCTGAAAGCGGAAGGTGTGTTCGATCTTCAACGAGAGTTAACAATACCCCGTTTCTGTCAACGAATCGCTGTCATCTCCGCAGCTACTGCGGCAGGCTATGGCGATTTCTGTCGACAACTGGAAGAGAATGAATACGGATTACAATTCTATCCCACCCTTTTTCCTGCCATCATGCAAGGTGAACAGGTGGAGCAGAGTGTGATAGCGGCACTAAACAAGATCAACGAGCATGCTGAGGAATATGACATCGTCGTCATCATCCGCGGTGGTGGTTCGACGAGTGACATGAGTGGTTTCGATACCCTGCCCCTTGCGGAGAATGTGGCAAATTTCCCCTTACCGATTATTACAGGAATCGGACACGACAGGGACGAATGTGTACTCGACATGGTGTCGAACACCAGAGTGAAGACACCCACAGCAGCTGCCGCCTTCCTTGTCGCCCATCTCGCTGGCACCCTGCAGCATCTGAATGACCTGCAACAACGGTTGTCATTCATGCTGACCATGTTCAAGACGAACTTTGAGCACCAGTTGGATCAGCGGTATGAGCGTATCTGTCATGCCATCCAACAACGCATCGTACAAGAGCGGCATCATTTGGAACTTGCCGCCCAGCGAATAGAACTACTCGACCCCACCCTGTTGCTTCAGCGAGGTTATAGTATCACACTGTTTAACGGGAAGGTCGTTCGTGACCCCCAGCAGTTGAAAGCGGGGGACGAGATGGAGACAATTGTAGAAAAAGGAAAGATAAGGTCAACGGTTAGCGTTTAACGTTAGCGTTAACGTCAAGGTTTTAAAAAAAGATTATGAAATACGAAGAAGCATTAAAGGATTTGGATGAGATTGTGCAGAAAATGGAGCGCAACGAGTATGGGATTGATGAGTTGACAACGCAGTTGAAAAAGGCGAAAGAACTCATCAAAGAGTGTAAAGATAAACTGACAAAAACGGACGAGGACATCAAAAAGATACTCGAAGACGAGAAATAATGCACAATTCATTTGCAAGTGTGCCACAAATTATGTACTTTTGCACACAATTTATAACAAAAAGGACTAAAATTATTACGATATGAAAGACTTAGACTGGGGAAACCTGTCGTTCGGTTATATGAAGACCGACTACAACGTACGTTGTTACTATCGCGATGGAAAATGGGGCGAGATAGAAGTATGCTCCGACGAGTATCTGAACCTGCATATGGCAGCTACCTGTCTGCATTATGGACAGGAGGCTTTCGAGGGATTGAAGGCTTATCGCTGCAAAGACGGTAAGGTACGCATCTTCCGTGTGGAGGAGAATGCTGCACGTCTGCAATCCACCTGTCGTGGTATTCTGATGCCAGAACTTCCTACGGAGCGTTTCGTAGAGATGGTGAAGAAGGTAGTACGTCTCAACCAGGAGTGGATTCCCACCTACGAGAGTGGTGCTACCCTGTATATCCGTCCGTTGCTTATCGGAACAAGTGCACAGGTGGGTGTTCACCCTGCCAAGGAATATTGTTTCCTTATCTTCGTCACCCCTGTAGGTCCATACTTCAAAGGCGGATTTTCCAGCAATCCTTATGTGATTGTACGTGACTACGACCGCAGTGCTCCTCTCGGTACTGGTAAATACAAGGTAGGTGGTAACTATGCCGCTTCTCTCTTTGCCAACAACCTGGCTCATGAGAAGGGTTATGCCTGTGAGTTCTACCTCGATGCCAAGGAGAAGAAATACATTGACGAGTGTGGTGCTGCCAACTTCTTCGGAATCAAGAACAACACCTATGTCACTCCGAAGTCTACCTCTATCCTGCCTTCTATCACCAATAAGAGTCTGATGCAGGTCGCTGAGGACTTAGGTCTGAAGGTGGAGCGTCGTCCTATCCCCGAGGAGGAGCTGGAGACTTTCGAGGAGGCTGGTGCTTGTGGAACGGCAGCTGTCATCAGTCCTATCTCCTACATTGACGACTTAGAGACTGGTAAGCGTTATGACTTCGGTGAGAAGCCAGGTCCTATCTCCAAAAAACTCTTCGATACCCTCCGTGGCATCCAGTACGGAGAAATTGAGGACAAACACGGTTGGACGACTGTTGTGATAGAATAATAATCCAACATAAATCAAACTATTATGGACAATAATCAAGGTTACAAGAATCGCGCTCTTGCCTCTTTGGAAGGCAAGTGGACGAATGGTATCATCGCTGCCATTATCTATCTGCTGATCAGTGGATGTGTAGGTCAGGGAGCAGCAATGTTCTTTGACGTAGCGACAGGTTATGGAATCTCAGGATTCTGGTATATCCTCTGTCTGCCTTTGGAATGGGGAATTACTGTTTATTTCCTGAATCTCATCCGTAACGAGGACATTGCCTATGAGCGTTTGTTCGATGGTTACAAGGACTTCATCCGTATCTTCCTCGCAGGTTTCCTGATATCACTCTGTGTTGTTATCGGCATGTTCTTGCTGATTATTCCTGGAATTATCTTCGCTATGATGTTCTCACAGACCGAGTACATTCTGAAGGATGACAAGCAGATCAGTGCAGCTGACGCTATGAGGAAGAGTGCGGAGATGATGAAGGGACACAAGATGGAATTGTTCTGGCTGATGCTGAGTTTCATCGGCTGGGCTATCCTGTGCTGTCTCACCTTGGGCTTCGGCTTTATCTTCCTGCTTCCTTATATTAACAGCACATTGGCTCACTACTATGAGGATCTGAAAGCAGAGAACGCATGAGTAAAGGCAAGCTGGCGAAATTCGCCGACATGGAGACTTATGAGAACGTGTTCCAGTACCCCTATTCGGTGGTGGAACACGTTCCGTTTGAGATGCAGGGTCACTGGCACGAGGAGTATTTCCATAACGACAACCCTATCGTGCTGGAACTAGGTTGTGGCAAGGGAGAATATACAGTAGGTCTTGCCAAGCGCTATCCTGACATGAACTTCATCGGAGTGGACATCAAGGGAGCGAGGATGTGGACAGGTGCCACACAGGCTGTCAAGGAAGGACTGAAGAATGTTGCCTTCCTGCGTACAAATATAGAGATCATTGACCGTTTCTTTGCCCCTGATGAGGTAACGGAGATATGGCTGACGTTCAGCGACCCGCAGATGAAGAACCCCCGTAAGCGACTGACCTCCACCTATTTCATGAACCGCTATCGCCGCTTCCTCATAGACGGAGGACTGATTCATCTGAAGACAGACTCCAATTTCCTCTTCACCTATACTACCTATATGGTGGAGAAGAACCGACTGCCTTTAATTCTCCACACTAATGATTTATACTCTGAGAACTCCGAGTACTCTGAGTTCTCAGAAGCTGCCTCCATCCAGACCTACTACGAGCAGATGTGGATAGACCGTGGATTGAACATCAAATACATGAAGTTCCACCTTCCTCACGATGGAGAGTTAGTAGAACCGGACATCGAGATACCATTAGACGACTACCGTTCCTACCGGCGTGACAAGCGCAGCTCGTTAGATACTGCGAAATAAGAATGTGGAAATGAAAGTTATACGATTCTTCTTTACTATCGCGGTCTTGTTCGCAACACTGAATGTATGCGCACAGGACGAGGATGACAGTATTGCCTATTCACTCAGTCTGGCTGAGACAGTAGTGCTGCCAGACGGTATGACTTTCGAGGAGTACATATTGAAAAAGGTGCTTGACAATGCCAAACCGCTCAAGACACGAGTTCGGGCACTGCGCTACTCGGTGACTTGCCAAATGGAGAAGGATATTGACCTGACGACATTTCCAAATCGCAGGACTATCACCTTCGCCGCCCGTCTGGCTGGTTATGGCCCTATCGTGAGCGCCCTCAGGGAACATAAGTATTTCGGTATCACAATGGCGGAGGATGTGCTGTTCAATAATGGAAGGATAACGACCTCGAACGTGCGGATGGTAGAGATGAAACAGGAACTGACGAAGAAGCAGATAGCCTCGTTCCTCAAGCACGATGGGATGATGAGTGCCAACGTGTACGACCAGTTCTATAAGAAGGTACGCGAGAAAGTGAAGGAGCTGCAGAAGAAATATAGGAAGAAGAAGGAAACGGGCATGAAGTATGTTGGCAGTTATACGGTGGGCAACAGGACCTTCTATATTGTCAAGCTCGACAATATGCGAGTTCATATTGCTGACGGTTGCTGGCAGATCTCACGCATCAACTGGCAGGAGAAACAGAACAACATGCATTATGAGTTCAAGGAAGTGAGACCTGACCTCTTCCTGCTCTCACAAGGTACGGCAAAGTTTTTCGTGGACAAGGTAAAATGGCCCAAGGGCTACGTCTCCATGAAAATGACATATACCTATCATTAAAATAAGGGTGTTTTACGAAGGCGGCACTTCCTGCCCTCGAAGGTGCCGCTTCCTCGGGTCGAAGGCGGCACCTTCAAAGGTCGAAGGCGGCACCTTCGCAAACAGGAGGTGCCGCCTTCGCATTTCGGGATAGTTTCTCGGTAGTAAACTACCTAACGCAGAAATTACTGCATGTCGTAAACCACTTGCATGAGCTTCTTGCCGATAGCGTCAGCCTCCTCCATAGTGTTAGCCTCGCTATAGACACGGATAATCGGTTCGGTATTCGACTTACGCAGATGTACCCACTTGTCGGGGAAGTCAATCTTCACACCGTCGATATCGTTCACCTGTGCTGTCGGATCAGCCGCGAACATCTCCTTCACCTTCACCAAGATAGCATCCACATCCGTCTCCGGGGTCAGGTCGATACGGTTCTTGGCAATCTGATAGTCAGGGAAGGTGGCACGCAGCTCACTCACCTTGCAACCTTTTTTGGCAAGAGAGGTCAGGAAGAGGGCGATACCCACCAAGGCATCACGACCATAATGACTCTCTGGATAGATGACACCACCATTACCCTCACCTCCGATAATGGCATTCACCTCCTTCATCTTCGTCGTCACATTGACCTCACCCACAGCGGCAGCCGTATACTTGCCACCATGTTTCTCCGTCACATCACGGAGGGCACGGGTAGATGACAGGTTGGAAACGGTATTACCCTTAGTATTCGACAACACATAATCTGCCACGCTGACCAGTGTGTACTCCTCACCGAACATTTTTCCATTCTCACAGATAAAGGCAAGACGGTCGACATCAGGATCAACGACGATACCCAGGTCATACGCTCCTGTCTTCATCTCGTCCATGATACCCTGCAGGTTCTTCTCCAATGGCTCCGGGTTATGGGCGAAGTCGCCATTAGCCTCCCCATTGAGAATCTTATACTCCACCCCTAACGCCTTCAACAATTGAGGCAGGATAACGCCACCCACACTATTAATGGTGTCCACACATACTTTGAAATGAGCGTTCTTGACAGCCTCCGTGTCCACTAACTTCAAGCGGAGGACATCCTCGATATGACGGGCATCAAAAGTATTGTCCTCCATATAATGTCCTAGATGGTCGACATCCGCATACTCGAAATTCTCCTTCTCAGCGATGTCAAGGACGACAGCACCGTCTGCCGCAGTCAGGAACTCACCCTCGCTATTCAGCAATTTGAGGGCATTCCACTGACGAGGATTATGAGAGGCAGTGATGATGATACCACCATCGGCACCAGACATCCTGACGGCAAGCTCTGTAGTAGGTGTAGTGGCAAGACCGATATTGATGACATCATACCCTACTCCCATCAGAGTACCACATACCACATTCTTCACCATCTCGCCGGAGATACGGGCATCACGTCCCACCACGATCTTGTTGGAGGAACCTTTTCCGTTACGGCGGATAAACTGTGCATAGGCTGTGGTGAACTTCACGATATCAAGAGGGTTCAAGGTATCGCCCGTAGAACCGCCTATCGTTCCACGGATACCAGAAATGGATTTAATAAGTGTCATGTTTTCTTGGTTTTATTTATCTCTTTCGTAAGTAATCTCGTAATAACAAGGGAAGACACTGGATGAGGCATCCACCGTACCCTGGGAATGAGGAACGATCAGGCGGACCTTGGCAATCTCGTCGTCATCATTGACAGGACGACCAATCTTCACATACGTCAACGGCACCAGCCAGCCTGCAGGAACGGAGGTGGAACTATGAGTATAGCTCATCAAACCATATACAAAAGACCCTGTGTAAGTATTACCAATACGCTCCACCATCATCTTGTCTGGAAGAGAGGAATAGTTTCCATAAGAAGCGTCATAGAAATAAACGATGTCATTTCTCGTCACCAGCTTGTTTTCCTTGATATTATATTCTGAGAAACGACAAAGTATCTCCAATGTCTCGCCGTCTTTCACCTTCTCGCCACATCCCTTACGGACGATCTGCATGTAGACACCACTTCTGTCAAGATAGACGTACTCGTTGTTGGCGACATTCGTCGTCTCTCCCTGATCAGTAAACTGTGTCTGGCTTATCACCTTGATATTATTCTTAGAGATATATCGATTTATCGCCTCACGCTCCGCATCCTTCAGGTCAGAATAGGTCTCACCCTTATTACAACTGGTAAGAAAAAGGATGCCGCAAAGCAATACCAACAGACTATAAACTTTCTTCATTTTACGCTATCATTATATTTCGGGCACAAAATTACAAATAAAAAAACAATTATCTGCAATATTAGGCTACTTTAACGTGTCTTCAAAGTGAAGGATGGCTTGTTTGACCACCTCAACAGCCTCGTCCATCGTACACATCAGCTTTCCTCCTGAGGCATTCAGATGCCCTCCCCCATTGAAGAACATCTCCGCCATCTTATTACATGGGAAATCGTCAACAGAGCGAAGACTGATCCATATCAGCTTATCACGCTCCGAGTCCTCACGCAAAGAGATACTCAGTTTCAGTCCCTTGATCTGCAACGGCATATTGACCAAGCCCTCCGCATCGCCTTTGATAAAATGGAAACGCTGCAGGTCCTCACGGGTCAACGTATAAAACGCAGCGTGCCGCTGCTCATCGACTACCAGTTTATGACAAAGCACATAACCCACCATACGGATACGGTGCTCACTATAGTTATGATAGACATGACGATAGATCTTGTCCTTGTCGATATGCTTGGTCAGCAACTGACTGATGATAAAATAGATGTCAGGAGAAGAGGAGTTATAGGTAAACCCGCCAGTATCCGTCATCATTCCACAATAGACAGGAATGGCGAAATGCTTCCCCTGCTGCTCGAACAGCCCCATCTGCCAGACTATCCGGAACACCAGTTCACAAGTAGACGACATCTCCGGATGTGAGATGGTCAGGACAGCATCCACGTCAGGTTCCAGATGATGGTCTATGAGCACTTTCTTCGCCGGGGAACTTGCCAATGCAGCTGCCATAGCCTCCGTCCGAGACAGGGTATTGAAGTCAAGACAGAACACCAGGTCAGCGATTTTCAATACCATATCGACATAATCCTTACGCTTGTCATAGCGTACGATTTTCTCCGTATTCGGCAACCATTTCAAGTAATCGGGATATTGGTCTGGCGCAACAATCAGCGGGTCTTTCCCCATTCCTCGCAACACCTCTGCCCATCCCAGCATGGAACCTAATGCGTCACCATCCGCATTCACATGGCAACACAACACAATGGTCTCCGCGGTATCGATAAGGGAGCGCAGTTGACTGCACTCCCCTTCTGTCATGATCTCTTTCAGCATCAGAATAATTTATTCGGATAAACACCCTCATCCACTAATTGCTGGATACGCTTCACCGTATCCTCACGATCAGCGGCGTAAGTCACACCAAACCATTTAGAAGTGGTATCCAGCACCTCACAGGTAGCGGTACCCTCTGTAATGAGCTTGTTGACCATCAATGGGATAAAGAACTCTGCCTTCAGGTTCTCCATATTCTTCGGGTCACTCAGGAACTCCTTGAAGTAGGTCTCAGAATACTCGAAATAGTCAGGCGTAAAGCCCCACATATTCATAGAAACAGGGGTATTGTCGTCTACGACCACCCACTTGCCATTCTCGTCCTTATAACGGATCGGTTCTGTAGCGGCACCGGCATTGGAGCCATCCTCCGCACAACGTACGATCTCCGTACGCTCTACGACATCCGTCAAGTGTCCCTTGTCATTCTTCGTACAGATACCACGAGCCACGGTACCATTCTCACTCAACGTGTTACCTACGCGGAAACCTACCATCGCATACTGGTTCTTGGCACCTTCAGGAAGCTCTGAAAGGTATTTGCCAATCACCATGAAGGCATCACGGTTGTAGAAGTCGTCACAGTTGATGACACAGAATGGTTCCTTGATCACATCCTTGCCCATCAATACAGCATGGTTGGTACCCCAAGGCTTTACACGTCCCTCAGGAACCTTGAAGCCTTCGGGCAGGGCGTCAATACCCTGGAAACACAGCTCACAGGGAACATGCCCCTCATATTTCGAGAGAATCTGGGTACGGAACTGCTCCTCAAAATCCTTACGGATAACCCATACTATCTTGCCGAATCCTGCCTGGATAGCATCGTAGATACTATAGTCCATGATGGTCTCCCCATTGGGACCCAGTCCGTCCAACTGCTTCAGACCGCCATAGCGGCTTCCCATACCAGCAGCTAATAGAAATAATGTCGGTTTCATAAATCTCTAAACTATAAACTTTACACTTTAAACTTTATCTAAATCAGAACTCCTTCGTCATCTCAGCGACTTCAGCATTGATATGGTCGATGAACTCCTGGATCGTCATCACCTTCTGCTCACCACCACCCTGCGGACGAACAGCAACAGTACCGTCAGCCTGTTCTTTCTCACCGACGATGACCATATATGGAATACGCTTCAACTCATTATCGCGTATCTTACGACCGAGTTTCTCATTACGCAAATCGATAGTAGGACGAACACCACCAAGGTCGAACTTCTTAGCCACCTCTTTCGCATAGTCGTTATATTTCTCAGACAATGGCAGGATAGCCACCTGGTCTGGTGTCAGCCACAAGGGGAAGTGTCCACTGGTATGCTCGATGAGCACGGCACAGAAACGCTCCATACTTCCAAACGGAGCACGGTGAATCATCACTGGTGTCTTCTTCTGGTTGTCCTCGTCGGTATACTCGAGCTGGAAACGCTTCGGCAGGTTGTAGTCTACCTGGATCGTACCCAGCTGCCAACGACGACCGATGGCATCCTTGATCATGAAGTCGAGCTTAGGACCATAGAAAGCAGCCTCACCATATTCTACCTTGGCAGGCAGACCCTTCTCCTCACAAGCCTCAACAATAGCTTTCTCGGCAAGAGCCCAGTCCTCATCAGTGCCTACATATTTATCATGGTCGTTAGGATCACGCAAGGAAATCTGTGCCTCGAAATTGAAACCGAAGGCACTCAATACGATACCGATGATATCCATCACATTCAGGAACTCCTGCTTCACCTGGTCTGGACGACAGAACAGGTGGGCATCATCCTGTGTAAAGGAGCGTACACGGGTCAGTCCGTGCAGCTCACCACTCTGCTCATAACGATATACTGTTCCGAACTCAGCGATACGCAAGGGAAGGTCACGATAGGAACGGGGCTTCCAAGCGAAGATCTCACAATGGTGAGGACAGTTCATCGGCTTCAGCATATACTCCTCATCCTCCTCGGGGGTATGGATCGGCTGGAAAGAATCCTTACCATAATGGGCATAGTGACCACTGGTAATATAGAGGTTCTTAGAACCAATATGCGGAGTGATAACCTCTTGATAACCAAATCTTTTCTGAACTTTACGCAAGTGATCTTGCAAGCGCAGGCGCAGCTCCGTTCCCTTTGGCAGCCAGATAGGCAGACCCTTACCTACTTTGTCGGAGAACATGAAGAGTTCCATCTCCTTACCAATCTTACGATGGTCGCGTTTCTTAGCCTCCTCCAACATCACGAGATACTCATCGAGCATCTTCTTCTTCGGGAACGAGATACCATACAGACGCTGCATCTGCTCACGGGTAGCGTCACCACGCCAGAAAGCACCAGCGACACTCGTCAGTTTCACTGCCTTGATCTCGCCTGTATCCATCAAGTGCGGACCACGGCAGAGGTCGGTGAAGTTACCCTGTGTATAGGTTGTGATACTGCCATCCTCCAGATCCTGGTCGATATGCTCGCACTTATAAGTCTGACCGTCAGCGGCAAACTCCTTCAGGGCGTCTGCCTTAGCCACCTCTTTGCGAACAACAGGCTCTTTCTTAGAGGCAAGTTCACGCATCTTATCCTCAATCTTCGGGAAATCGCTCTCCTTGATCATCTCGCCATTAGGCAACAGCACGTCATAGAAGAAGCCATTCTCCACGGCAGGTCCGAAACCAAACTGGATACCAGGATACAACTCCTGCAGTGCCTCAGCCAACAAGTGGGCTGATGTGTGCCAGAAGGTATGCTTACCCTGCTCGTCATCAAACTTGTAAAGTTCAATCGTCGCATCCTCATTGATAGGACGATTGAGTTCCACGGTCTCCCCATTCACACCACAGGCAATCACGCTGCGTGCCAGAGCTGGTGAGATACTCTCGGCAATCTGAAGTCCGGTAACACCCTGCTCATACGAGCGAACAGAACCGTCCGGAAAAGTAATGTTGATCATATCTACAATATATGTTTAAGTTTAAATCGCCTGCGAAAGTACTAATAAACAACCAAAACACCAAATAAAAACACATTTTTTATACTATAACTTAAAATAAATAAAGTTTTCTATGGTTTTTTGATTTTTTTGGCTACCTTTGCATTTCAATGACTTAAATGACAAGAGAAATAGTTCCTTTGTCATCCCCTAAAACAAATAATATAAAACAATCATAATAATTAATTAAAATGAAAAGAAAAGATTCTGTAAAATGGTTTCTCACACTCACTATGATGGTCGGCGGTCTGACCTCATGTGGCGTTGACATGCCCCAAATGAAAGATTCGTCGTTCGAAACGATGACAGTGAAGAAGTCGGACATAGAACTGCCTCTCAAGTTCAGTGCCAGAATGAAAGGCCAGAACGATGTAACGGTAACGCCACAAGTAAGTGGTCAGTTAATGAAGATCTGCGTGACGGAGGGTCAGCAGGTGAAGAAGGGTCAGACACTCTTCATCATCGACTCACGCAATGCCCAGTTGGAGCTGGAGGCAGCACAGGCTAACCTGCAGGCAGCTTTAGCACAGGAGAATTCTGCTAAACTGGAGTATGAGTCTAACAAGAACCTGTTCGACAAGAAGATAGTGAGCAGCTATATGCTGAATAACTCTGAGAACTCCTACAAGCAGGCACAGGCAGCAGTGGCTCAGGCTCGTGCCTCGGTAAACCGTGCGAAGGTAAGCCTTGGCTTCTGCACCATCACGGCCTCCGTGTCTGGTATCATTGGTGAGATTCCCGTGCGAGTTGGTGATCAGGTATCACCTATGACGCAGTTGACCATGCTGAGTGGCAATACCACGATGTATGCTGAGTTCTCTGTGACGGAAGCCATTGTAGAGGCTATGGTGAAGGAGGGTATGAAAGCAGCCGAGGTGGACAAGTATATCGCCCAACTGCCTGAGGCAACCTTTGTGATGAAGAATGGTACGGAGTATCCCCACAAAGGGCGCGTTATCAGTCTTACTGGTGTTGTTAATGCAGAGACGGGCTCGCTGACCAGTAAGGTATCGTTCCCCAATCCTGATGGTCATCTGTACTCAGGTATTCAGGGTACCATCGTCATGCCTTTCGCTGAGAAATCTGTCATCGTCATTCCACAGTATGCCGTGGTACGCCTGCAGGATAAAGCACAGGTCTATAAGGTGAATGCTGACAGTACGGCAACAGCTGTGGAGGTAACCACAGAGGATACTGGTAACGGTAAGGAATTCATCGTGACCAGCGGTCTGAATGTGGGTGACCGCATCGTTACCGTGGGTGCCAACAACGTGACGGAGGGTCAGAAAGTGCTGTTTCCCGAGGGAGCGAAGAGTGAAAAGTAATATCGTGATCACGTAATATCGATATTCTGAATTATGAAGAATAATATTTTTATTAACAGATATGTGATGGCTTGTGCCATCTCAATCGTGATAGCGCTGGTGGGCTACATCTCGATGAGCACACTTCCAGTAGAGCAATATCCCGACATTGCACCGCCTACGGTCAATGTCACAACCAGCTACACTGGTGCTGACGAGAACACAGTGATGAAGTCGGTCATCCAGCCACTTGAGGAGGCCATCAATGGCGTGAATGACATGACCTATATGACCTCAAAAGCCTCGTCGAATGGTGAGGTGGAAATCAACGTCTATTTCAAACAGGGTGCCGACCCCGATATGGCGACGGTGAATGTGCAGAACCGCGTAACACGTGCACAGGCCTTGTTGCCTGCTGACGTGAACAAGGTCGGTGTGAAGGTGGAGAAGCGACAGAACAACATCCTGCGCATCTTCGCTGTGAGGAGTGCTGACGGCAAGTACGACGAGGACTTCGTGTCGAACTATATAGATATCAACATCAAGCCGAAACTGATGCGTGTCACCGGTGTGGGTAACGTACTGAGCTTAGGTAACACGTACGCCCTGCGTATCTGGCTGAAGCCCGACGTGATGGCACAGTACGGACTGACCCCTAACGACATCTTCGCTGCCATTGGTGGACAGAGCTTTGTGGCTGGTGTGGGTTCTTTGGGTGAACAGTCTGAGAACTCCTACCAGTACTCTATGCAATATAAGGGTACGCTGAAGAGCATCGAGGAGTTCAACAACATCGTGCTGCGTACCAGTGGTGGTGGCATTCTTCACCTGAGCGACGTCGCTGAGGTGAAGATCGGTGCCATGAGCTACAACTTCACCTCGAACATCCAGGACAAGCCAGGTGCTCTCTGCATGGTGTTTGCGGCTCCAGGTGCTAATGCCACTCAGGTGAACGCCAGCATCAACAAGACGTTTGAGGAGATGAAGGCAACGATGCCTGCCGGCCTGGAGTTCGTGACCATGATGACCAGTGACGACTTCCTCTTCGCTGCCATCCACAATGTGGTGGAGACGCTGGTTATCGCCATCATCCTTGTGGTGCTTGTGGTGTTCTTCTTCCTGCAGAACCTCAAAGCTACCATTATTCCTTCCATTTCTATTATCGTGTCGCTGTTGGGTACCTTTGCCGTCGTGTCAATATGCGGTTTCTCACTCAACATCCTGACGCTGTTCGCACTGGTGCTTGCCATCGGTACGGTGGTGGACGATGCCATCGTAGTAGTGGAGGCGGTCATGGCAAAGATGGAGGGCGGCATCAGCGATGCCCGCGAAGCCACCCGTCAGGCTATGAACGAGGTGTCGGTAGCCGTAGTATCGTGTACCTTGGTATTCATGGCGGTGTTCATCCCCGTCACCTTCATGCCGGGTACCTCAGGCACGTTCTTCACGCAGTTTGGTATCACGATTGCCTCGTCCGTAGGTCTGTCGTGTATATCAGCACTAACGCTCTGTCCTGCCCTCTGTGCTATCATGATGAGAATGACGGAAGGCAAGAAGGAAGGCAAGGGTCTTACCTACTACACCAAGAAAGCATATGAAGTCAGCTACAATGCTATATATAATAAGTATAGTAAAAGTGTCCAGAAGTTCATCAAGCGCCCCATATTGGCTTGGAGCGTGCTGGCGCTGGCTGCCGTGCTGCTGGTGTTCTTCATGAAGAGCCTGCCTTCAGGTCTTGTGCCTCAAGAGGACCAGGGTGTGTTCTTGGTTGAGATACAAGCTCCGGAAGGCTCCACACTGAAACAGACCCGTGAGATGGCGAAGCAGGTGGAGGCTAAGGTGAAGAATATTCCCGAACTGGAGAGTTTCGCTTTAGTCTGTGGTTATGGTATGATATCGGGTGCCGGTTCCAACTACGGTACGATGGTGGTACGTCTGAAGAACTGGGATGACCGTCCTGGCATGAACCACCTGATAACTCTCGTCAGGTATCGTTTCTACTTTGACTGCCAAGACATCAAGAACTTGCGGGTGATTCCGTTCGAGATGCCTCAGATTCCAGGCTATGGTACCAGTAACGACATCATGCTCATGGTAGAAGATCCCACCGACGGTAACCTGTCGGAATTCGCCAAGAAGACAGAGCAATTCCTTGCCAAACTGTCTGAACGCCCGGAGATAGCCACTGCCATGTCAACGTACTCTGAGCGTTTCCCGAAGTATCGGGTTGATGTCGATGCCGCCCAGTGCGACCGTGCCGGTGTGACACCTGAAGCTGTACTCAATACCCTTGGCTCTTTCTGCGGTGGCGCCTATATCGGTAACTTCAACCAGTTTGGTAAGGTCTACCGTATCATGGCTGCCGCGTCACCCGAGTATCGTCTCGACCCGCAGTCACTGCAAAATATCTTCATGCAGGTGAAAGGCGGCAAGATGACCCCCATCTCCCAGTTCGTCTCGCTGAAGCAGATTGTCGGCCCGTCTAATATCGAGCACTTCAACCTGTTCCAGAGCATCACCTGTATCGTATCCCCCGGCAGTGGATACACTGAGGGCGACGCTCATAAGGCCATTGCCGAGGTGTTCGAGAAGGAGATGCCCAAAACCGCCACGTACGAGTACAGCGGTATGTCGCGTGAGGTAGAGGAGACTGCCGGCTCTAATGCCACAGCACTCATCTATATGATCTGTGCCATCTTGATTTACCTCATCCTTGCCTCTCTGTATAACTCATGGTTCACACCATTGGCAGTACTCTTCAGTGTGCCTTTCGGACTGATGGGTGCCTTCATATTTGCATACTTGGGCTACACACAAGGAATTCCTGGTATGGACAACAATATCTACCTACAGACTGGTGTGATTATGCTGATTGGTCTGTTGGCAAAGACGGCTATCCTGATTACCGAGTTCGCCACTGAGCGTCGCAAACAGGGCTTGACCATCCCCGAGGCAGCCTTCGAGGCATGTAAGGAGCGTCTGCGTCCTATCTTGATGACGGTAGCCACGATGATTATCGGTATGATACCACTTGTCATCGAAGGTGGTGCCGGTGCCAATGGTAACCGTGCCCTCGCCCTTGGCGTCATCGGCGGTATGAGCATCGGTACTGTTGCCCTGCTCTTCGTCGTACCAGCCTTCTTCATCGTGTTCCAGAAACTGCATGAGCGTTTCCAAGGTCATGTCGTAACAAAAAAAGAGGAGGAGTAAATTATGAAACAACTTAAGAATATGATCGCAGTCGCAGCCGTAGGCATGATGCTTACGGGCTGCGGCATATATAATAAGTATGAGCAGAAGGTGGAAACACCGGCTGATGCCTTTGGCGCCAGTCAGGACTTGAAGGTTGCCAATAGTGAGACGACCATCGCACAGACATCGTGGAGGGAGTTCTTTACTGACCCGATGCTGCAACAGCTCATCGAACAGGCACTCGCTAATAATACTGACCTGAACTCCGCACGCCTTGCCGTGGAGAAGAGTGAGGCGTCTCTGAAAGCAGCCCGGCTGGCTTACCTGCCGGCACTCTATTTCTCTCCATCGGGTACTATTGCCAGTTTCGATGGGGGCAAGGCATCAAAGACCTACGACATTCCGTTGCAATTGTCAATGGATATTGATGTGTTCGGATCCATCACCAATAAGAAACGTGCGGCAAAAGCTGTGATGCTGCAGGCAAAAATGCGTGAGGAGGCGGTACGTGCCAACCTCGTGTCTACGACGGCACAACAGTATTTTCTGTTGCAGGTTCTCGACAGACAGTTAGAGATTCTTACGCAGACTGACGAACTATGGAACGCATCTCTTGAGACAGAGAAGTCGCTCTGGGAGAATGGTAAGGCGTATAGCACTGCCGTCAATCAGATGGAGGCTTCCTATCTGAGTGTGAAGACACAGATAGTGGACACACGACGCCACATCAGGGCTGTCGAGAATGCTATCTGTCAACTGCTGGCAATTACGCCGCAGCATATCAATCGTCAGAAATGGGGAAGTTCTCCCCTACACCATGCTGAGGCTCAGGGTGATGAGGCTGAGCGTATGTTCGACACGAAGTTCTTGAGAATTGGCGTACCTGCCACCATGCTTGAGATGCGTCCTGACATCCGTATGGCAAACCATGCCATGGAGGAGGCGTTCTATAATACACAAGCTGCTCGTTCGGCTTTCTTCCCCAGCATCACCCTCAACGGCTCTGCAGGATGGACTAACTCTGCTGGCGGACTCATCGTCAACCCTGGCAAGATCTTGCTGAGTGCCGTAGCTCAGTTGACACAGCCGATCTTCGCACGTGGCAGATTAATTGCCAATAAGAAGATTGCCCAACTGACGGAAGAGGACCTGCAGAAGAAGTATGTGCAGACCGTTATCAATGCTGGTAACCAGGTGAACGAGGCAATGGCTGACTGCATGGCTGCCCGCGAGAAACATCAGTACTATACTCGTCAGGTGGAAGTGCTGAACGAAGCCTATAAAGGTACTCACGAACTGATGGACAACGGCAAGGCGAACTACCTTGAAGTGCTGAAGGCTCAGGAGTCGCTGTTGGACGCACAACTCGCTCAGGCAATGAATATGTATGAGGCTGCCGATGCCGTCATAGGACTTTATATCGCCTTAGGAGGAGGATCGAAATAAGGGTAATGCTAATTGAAATCCCTGAGGATAAACATCCTCAGGGATTTTTTAGTTACTTCTTGAATCGGAGAATGGTGACGGGGCGGAGGTACTTGGCTAAGGAGTAATCACGCTCAAGAAAACTGTTGTTGATAGGTAAGAACGTTTTTAAGTGTTCTCCTTTTGTATAGAGATACAAGTCCGTCATTCCTGTCTTGAACTTGTCCTCGAGACGTTGATTGATGATTTGTCCATTATAGTTAATCAGGCGGGCTTCCTCCTCGTTCGGCAGTCTCCAGTTGGAGATGTTGTTAAGGGTGAGTAGACTCGTGATTTCATGAATCTCCTGAAACATTTGTGCTTCTGTCTTATTGCCAGGCTGGATGTCGATGTTATCATGATATAAGAGAAGGACTTCGTTTGCATCGTCTTTGCTTTCTACTTTCAGAACATAGCAGTCCTTGTAGATGCTTCCACTGTTGGGCGTCGTCTCGTTGATGAGTGTATTTCCGGTATCATCGTTTCCGTTATTATCATCGTCAGTGTCGTTATCTCCAAAACAGAAAGTCACTTCTTTTGTTCCAGCCCAAGTGGTGCCAGTGATATTACCGACGAGGTTGACGGTATTGTCTTCCTGATAATTGCCAGTGATACATATCTGGTAGTTCTTTTCCAGTTTCTCAGGAAAAGAGTATGAAAAACTCTTTACCGTTCCGTTCTCCTTGGTAAGACTAACAGTGATGGTGGTGCCGTCAGGAGAAAGCAGGAGCATTGTGGGAGTGTGTAGGCTCCATGTCCCTTCACCATCGTTGACCAAGGAATACGGGTGTGTCCATGTTGTTCCCAACTCACCATTGATCCGAATACTCTGATAGGAGGGCGTGAGAGAGAAACTGACAGCGGTAATGTTTGATGGAATCTGCTTGATGGTGGCACTGGATAGTAGTAATACCTGCCTCTCCATTTCTAAAGTCAAGGTATTCTCCCCATCCTCTGCCAAGGTGATGAGACTATGAGCAGTCATTAAGTCAGAATGCTCCTGACCTTCTTTCAGAGAGATTTCCGTTGTCTCAGAAAGATCGTCTTCAGAGGGTAGGGAGTAGATACTCTCGTCGACACCACCAATTGCATAGATATCATAGGTACCATGAGTTAACTTGAACTCAAGAGGGGTGTCTTTGGAAACGAGCGTCTCGTGCTTGACACATTTCTTGCTTTCAGCGTTAAATACATAGACAGCAACAGGAAAACTGACCGTCTCCTCTGCTGTCACAGAACGGGTTGAAATACTCAACGAACTGTCGTTGACGACAATGTCATCGCCGACGAGTTCCTTCTCGCAGGCTCCTAGAACCCACGGGGTCATGCATAAGAATGCACATTTCAGAACTTTTCTTTTCATGTTCATTAATAGATTAACTAATTAGAATAGTTGATTCCGAATAGTTGACTTCGAAATCAAGTACAAAGATAATCATATATAGTTTTTTCAGCAAAAGAAATCGACGTATTCTTCGTTTTTATATTTC
>JAEEGH010005011.1_pt1 | contig 33610 bp, 38 predicted proteins | sample 9134181 | NCBI WGS metagenome assembly JAEEGH01 (sample SAMN16246544, study PRJNA631951) | gut metagenome | biome: gut microbiome; feature: rumen; material: DP-attached | host: Bos | place: Iran: Karaj | collected 2018-10
CAGCTGGGAGAGCACCTGCTTTGCAAGCAGGAGGTCAAGGGTTCGAGTCTCTTCTGCTCCACCATTTTTGTTGCATTAAAAATGCCCAGGCAGGCTTTTTATCTGCTAATCGTCATTGAGCTGTCGTTTTTGCTAGTCGTAATATTGATAGTAGTATCGGTTACGGAAACCGCGTAGCCATAATAGTAATCTTGATCGGAATTGTAATAAGAAAAATCGTATTCGAATGGCTCCGTGATGCTGTAATATTTGATAAATTGTTCAGTTATGTCTTTAACGTATTCTGCCTGGAGACCATTTTCTTCGGCTTTCTTGACGCGATTCTGGGTGATTTTAATGTGCTTGACGGCCTGAAGCTTGAGCAGCTCGTTGAATGTTGGGATGTGACCGTAATCATCTGGAATAGCGCCACTCTCGACATCAAAAGATGACCTGAGTGCGTACTCGCTACTAAAGACTTTTTTCTCGTCTTTTTCATAATATTTTTCAACACAATTATCATAGGCGGCTACCGTTGTTTTAGCGTCTTTGCCGCTAGTAGTAACTGTACAGTAGTCGATATCATCGGCTAAAACCACAACGTGGAAGCCGTTTCGCCCTGCGTAAGAAAAGCCGTTATATGAGTCGTCTGCGTCGACAGAGCTGACTGAAAAATTGTGGTAGCCATATTTTTGGTTTACATAGCTTAGTGCTATAGACGTGACAGAACTAATCTCGCTATTTGTGATATCCCTTGGCCTGTTTTGGCTGAGGGCAAAAAATATTAAGCCATAATACGCGATTGGGATTAAGATAATTACCCCAATAATGATGCCGATAACTTTGAGTGAAGAACTTTTCTTTTCCATAATATAAGTATTAGCATAATACGGCGATAAAGTCATGGAATAACTCGTAGTATAATTTTGGTATGGGCGTTTATAAAAAAATAAAGCCATTTTTAAAACCTTTTCTGATTATTTTAGCGATTTATTGCGTCGCGATGATTGCAATTTGGCGTGCGAATGTTGCATATATTGACGACAATGGGCGTCTAATAACCGGTAAAGGCTGGACTTCAGATTTTAATCGTTACTCTTCTTCGCTTCTGTCGTTTATTCTGTTGCAAATGCGCTTTAGTTTGGTGGATATTTCGCCGTGGTCGCAAATTGTAGCGATGGTTTTTCTAAGTGTCGCGACATTGATTATCGTTTGGCGTTTTGGTGATATAAAAAACAAGGTTCAACTAATAGCTGCGACGTTGATTGGTTTAACGCCTTTTACACTAGTATGCTGGTTGTATAAGTTTGATGCGCCATGTATGGCTCTGTCGCTGCTTGCAAGTGTAATCCCTTTTATCTTTACGAAGAAGAAAAACCTAATTAAATTTAGCGTTATTTCTTTGATTTGTCTCTTGGTAACGCTAACTTCTTATCAGGCTTTTTGTGGCGTATATATTGTATTGTTATTAGCTTTACTGCTGAAGGACATTATTGAACAGAATAAAGTGGCTGATGGCTTAATGACTTTGGGCTGTGGTTTGGGCGTCATGATAGTTGCGGCACTGATTTTTATTTTGGTTTTGCCGTCGCCAGAAGGATACCGTTCTACGGAAACACTAGCTTTGACAGAGTTAATTCCAGGCCTATTCCGCAACATGGGCGCTATTTTTGCGCGAGTATGGGAGGTATTTCCAATTAATTGGTCAATAGCTTTAGTGTGTGTTGTTGTTTCATATTTAGTTTCTTTATTTGTTTTTTCGAAACGTAAAGGTGTGCGTAGGTTATTGGACGTATTGGCCGGTGCATCATTCTTTTGCCTAGCAATTCCGGCATCATATGGGATTTATTTATTGTTAGTCGAGGCGCCAACAAACGCACGGTCGCTCGTCGGTATAGGCTCAGTTTTTGCATTGATGGCAATATTTACGATCAACGGAATCTCCAGCAAAAAAATACTTCCCAAAATTGCCCTGTGTGTGCCGGCTTGTGTTTTAACATATTTGTTTTTCATTTTTGCTTTTACTACCGGAAATGCGCTGGCAGAACAAAGAAAATTCAGTGATTATATTAACGGCGAATTAGCTTCTGATTTGACGGATATTTATGAATCTCGTGAAGAATTAGCGAATAAAAAAGTTCAGATTCAGGGTAGTATTGGCTATACTCCGTCCGTAGAGCACGTGGCGGATTTGTATCCAATTACTTACGATTTGATTGACGATTTTCAGGTGGGTTTGTCGTATTTATCGTGGGGTTCGTGGGCGCTTAGGTATAATTATGGACTCGAGTATAATCATTTAGGTTCGCTTGAGTCGGCATGGAATTGCGACGAGATGGAGCAAAAGATGGACGGATATTATTATCGGATTTCGGAAAAAGACAACAATGTTTGCATAGAAATAAAGGAGGCAAAATGAAAATAACTAAACTCGAACATTCTGGCTTGGTGGTTGAAAATAATGGCGCACTCGTGATTTGTGATCCCGTAGAGATTGTGGAGACGTTACCTGCTTTAGAAAACGTAAAAGCGGTGGTTATTACGCATAAACATAGTGATCATTTTCAACCTGATGTGCTAGCGAAGATTCGCGCTAGTAATCCGAACGCAAAAATTTTCACAACAGAAGAAAATGTGGCAAATATTTCTGGCGCGACAGCGGTAGTAGATGGTGATATTGTAAACGTTGAAGGTTTTGATTTGCGCTTCTTTGGCGCAAACCATGCTGCGATTTTGCCTGGCGTTGTTCCATGCCAGAATATCGGTGTTGTTATAAATGGTACTATTGCAAATCCGGGCGATTCTTTTGATTTGCCGCCAGAAAAAGTCGATTTCTTATGCGTACCGATTTCGGCGCCGTGGTGCAAAGTGCCCGAATCGTTGGATTATTTAAAATCCGTGCAGCCAAAATATGCCATTGCGTTCCATGATGCGATTTTGTCAGAGTTTGGCTCGATGATAAGTAATAATTGGCTTAAATCTACCAGTGCGGATTTGGGGGTGGATTATCGGGTACTAAAACCTGGCGAGTCGATGGAGATATAGAAAAAGCGGCCCCCGAAAGGGCCGCTGATTTTCTGTCTACTCATTTCATGGCAGCTTCGAGATGCTTTTTGCGGATATCGTCAGTGATGCGCGCAATCTCGTCGGGACCTTTAGCGAATCCGGGGACGGCCCAGGAACCCCACAGCTCGCAAATGGTGCTGTGATTAGGTTTGGCGTCCAGGAAAGTGATCGCATGGAAGGTCGGCTGCCAGCCGCAGAAGATGAAGTAGAGCCTTGCGCGCTCCCATTGCCCCGCCGACATGATGACGTGGAGCTGAGAGTACTGGTCGCCGCCGTCAGCGAATTTTTCGGCCGCCATACGGTCTTCGTCGTTGCCGCTGAATACGACCGGGATGGTCGTGATGGCTTCGGCATTGACGCCGCGGTCGATCAGCCATTTGGTGCCAGCCTCGGCCAGCGAGATGGTCTTGTGGCCTTCGTGGACGCCACCGAAGGTCATAAACTCAACGATGAGTCCCTGAGCTTCGAGCTCGGCTTTGACGGACATGGCTTTCTGGAGACGCTGAGCGTACTCGGGGCCAGGCGTGCCGTCGGCGTTCAGCGGATGCTGCGCCTTAATGGCGATGATGGCCTTCTTGCCACCGTGCTGCAGGCGAGCCAGGGTATTGATGCGAGCTTGCTCCTCGAGCACGGCCCACTGGTAGACCTCGTCGGTCATCCATTCCTGGCGCACTACTTTTGCTTCTTTCATAATCTATCCCCTCCTCAGATTATTGAGTAGATTTCTCAAGGTACTATGCTTATGTTTATAAGCATAGTACTATTATAGCACACTTTGCTTAAAAAGTCAATATGCTCTATAATGGGACCAGACTCTAAAAAAGGAAAACATGCAGAAAACTACTCTTGTAATTATGGCGGCGGGCATTGGGTCAAGATTCGGCCAAGGTATTAAACAATTAACTGCGGTGGGACCAAGCGGTGAGATTATTGTGGATTATTCTGTGCATGACGCAATAGAAGCTGGTTTTAATAAGATTATTTTCGTGATTCGCCACGATATCCTGAAAGATTTTGAAGACGTAATCGGTAAACGAATTCGAAAAGTTTGTGATGTGGAATATGCTTTTCAGGAGCTAGATGATATTCCGAGCGACTTTGATATCCCTGCCGATCGCGTAAAACCTTGGGGCACGGGCCAAGCAGTATTGGCTTGCAAAGGTCTGATTCACGAGCCATTCGCCGTGATTAATGCAGATGATTATTATGGTAAAGAAGCCTTTGTGAAGGTGCACGATTTTCTAGTTGAGCATGCTAATGACAAGGCGCAATACTGTATGCCTGGTTTTGTGCTTAAAAATACACTTTCTGAAGAAGGTGGTGTATCGCGTGGGATTTGCCAGGTAAATACGAGCGATCATCTTACGGAGATTATTGAAACGCATAACATTGTTGCGAAGACGGATAATGTGGCCATTTCGGAAGATGATGGGCGCGAGATTCCGATGGCGTCTTTGGCATCAATGAATATGTGGGGTGTTACGCCAGATTATTTGGATATTCTCGACAATGGTTTTTACGATTTTCTCGGTCAAATAAAAGACGGAGACATCAAGGCAGAATACTTATTGCCGATTATTATGGGTGATTTATTAAAGAAGCAAAAAGTCGAAATTACCGTGTTGCCGACAAACGACAAATGGTTTGGTATTACCTATGCGGCCGATAAACCAAAAGTTATTTCTGAGTTTTATAAATTAGTTAACGAAGGTGTATACGAGACGCCGTTAAACGGCTAAATTTCGTGTTCGTAGATTTCGCAGTTTTGCATATGCCAACTCCAGAAATCTAAATCATCATCATAGCCTTCGATGGCAAAATGAAGGCATTTGAGCATAGTACCATGGCCGACGATAAGAATCGTATCGTCGGTTTTATGTTTTGCTTTAATCATAGCAAGGAATTTGTCGGCTCGAGCGAGCACATCTTTGACCGGCTCGACGCCGTCGGCTCCCGTGTTTAGTTTTAGATCGCCAATATCCAGGCCGTTTTTGCGCAATTCCTTGCCGTGCTTACCTTCGTTGTCGCCAAAACTGCGTTCAAGTAGTAGCTCATCATATACGATTTCAACTTTGTGGCCTTCCGTGATGATTTCGGCGGTTTTACGGGCGCGGGCAAGCGGCGAGGCATAGCAGTAATCGAAATGATACGCCTTTAGCTTGTCGCGTAATTCTTGGGCCTGCTGGATGCCAGTGAGATTGAGCGGGATATTCTTGCGTCCTTGCGCTATTCCCTGTTGGTTCCAGCTAGTTTGGCCGTGACGGACTAAGTATAATTTCATCGGATAATCTCATGTTTAAAGAATCGTTCTTGAAATTCAGTAAGCGCATTGATGGCATCGTCGGAATAATTTTTGCCTTCCGGAACTAATATGAGTTTGTCGTCATCATCGTCGGTGCGACGAATGATAGCAATGCATTTGCCGGTAAACTCTTCTACTGGTTCAAATACTCCTAAAATATAGCAATCCAATTCCTCGCCGTCGCCGCTTGTGGTGTTTGGAATGTAACCGTAATTAACTGGATAAATAAAACCATGCTTTGGATGTTTGCTGCCAAATGGCCGATCGATTTTTGCGGTTAGGGTTTGATTTAAATATTTTTGATTCATTTATTCTCCACTGGTACTGCGTTTTCATAAATTGTATGCAGGAATTCGTCGGTAAAACGAGTGTCGCAGTAACGTTCAATAAAATTGCGTGGTTCGATGCCGTGTCGACGGAGATTCTGCCGATATACGGCAACGCACGAAATTATAATATCAAAGATTAGGAAGATTGCGAGTATCTTGAAGAAGATGTCGCCGATTTTGTGGGGGATTTTGCTATAAATCTTGAGTAAGAGCGGAAAAATTACATAGATAAAGAGTAGAAATAGTGCGCCCCAAACAAACATATATGGAACCGTGGTTTTGCCGCCGATATTTAGTGGCTTGTCGGAATAATCCCAGGAACGCGTGCCGAATATTTTTTCCTGCGCAACGGCCATAATGTATTCAAGTACGCCGCCAATGAAGAATCCGTAGACAAAATAGTCGTACCACTTTTTGCTGCGCCAACGACATATCAGTAAGAAGATAAGCAAAGCGCCTGTGCCGTAGATTGGGCTGAGCGGTCCATAAACTAGCCCGGCGCGCGGTAACCAAATGAGCTTGCCGTTATCTAAATAAATACAGATGAGCATGAAGATTTGCTCGTAGAGTGTGCCAAAAATCGAGCCGACTGTAAAAATAAGAACCGCTAAATTGAAATAATCGCGACGGCGTTCTACTTCAAAGAGCCGTTTATTTTGCTTTACTTTTTCTTTGCTCATTTTTTGCGAATAGATAGTTAATAACTTCAATAATCGCAATAAGCTCATTTGCGATTAAGACGGCGACGCCGACGATGAATAATATCGACATGTAGCCATTGTATTCTGCCGTATGGGTTAGTGAATTGGTCTGACTAACGGCGAGAAATGCGATGGAAATAATTAGCATAATAATATGCGTATTGGCGTATTTGACGCGCTCGATGAAATAGTCATGGATGCCCGTCCATCCCAATAGTATGGCGTTGAGTATGAAGCGTCTTTGGCTAATCTTTTGATCTGGGTATTTGCGCGTGCGGAAATATGAAATAATATCATAAATCCACCAAGCGATGTTCGCTACTAGTATTATTGTGGCGATGGTGTTTAGTGTGTAATATAGCGTGGTGCTAGCCGCGTTCATGCTGGGGACATAGAGGTTGTCGATTAATTCATAGCTGAATAGATTTATACGTAATTGAGCACGAATATTGGCGAAGTAGTTGATGGTTAAGAGGAAAGAAATAAGGCGAATGGCACCGCGTTCATGCTCGCCAAGATAGAAATTCCGTAAACCAAAAAGCCCAAATAAAATAGTATAAATCCCGACTGCAAATTGGTTAGTTTTCGTTTTCATAATTGGCTTAAGTTTAAGTAAATTATATCATTTTAGGCCTTGATTATCGTATAATTAGCTTAGGTATGAAGGTATTCAAATTCCTGGGGAGGATGATTTGGGTAATAATTGCAATTATTGCTGTTGCAGTGGTTACCTGTGTACTATTGGTTTCAATTTTTGGGACCAATGTCAAAACTATCAAGGGCGAGGAAAATACGGAGCAAGTTGCTCCGCCTGAGCCTGAAATTACCGGCGCCGAGATGCGCGTGCTGTTTGTTGGGACGACCTTTTGGGGTCGTCGCACCAATACTGATGCGCGTGCCTCGGAGCTGGGGGTAAAATACCCTTTTTCGCAACTCGATACGCTTGATCGTAAGAATTATGATGCTTGGATTGGTGGCTTGGAATGTCCGGTGACGGATAATGGGCATAATAAGGCTGAAGAAGAAAATATTTTCAAGTTTAATTGTGACCCCGACTATCTACCCGAGGCGGCTAAATATTTTACGGCTTTTTTGTTAGGCAATAATCATGCCGGTAACCAAGGTAAAGCTGGCCTCGATACTACCCGTAATTATTTGAAACAGAATGGAATTCAGTATTTTGGCACACCAAAACGTACTGCAAACGATACGCGTGATCCAGAATATGCAAATGATGATCCGGCCATTAATAACTGCGGAATCGTCGTTTTGCCTGTGCGGATTAGTTTAGATAACGGAACAACCGATAAGTACCAGATTCCATTTGGATTTTGTAGCGCACACGGTGTTTATGGCGTTCCTGGCGAAGATTATTTGCAGAATATGAAGACTTTCGCGCAGCATGTTCCAACGATAGCGATGCCGCATATGGGTGCCGAATATAAAACATCCCATGACACGATTCGTCAAAATTTATATCGTAAAATGATAGATTATGGCGTAGAATCTGTGATTGCAGATCATCCGCATTGGCTGCAAGATTCGGAAGCGTATAAGGATAAGTTGATTGTTTATTCGATGGGCAACTTTATGTTCGATCAGACTTTTAATAATGAGGTTGTGCGTTCGGCGGCAATCGAGGCAAATGCCGTAATAAACATTACGAATGCTCAATTAGAGGACTGGAATGCGCTTGGCGAAAAATGCCTTGAGAGTAATGGTGGCTGCTTTGATGATATAGTAGGGGCTGGTTTGTCTAAACTGTCAATAACCTGGACTTATGATTATCATGGTACAACATCGGCCGGTAACCGAATTACGCGCTTGGCGCCAGAAAATGAGCAGGTGGCGATTGGCCAACGTTTAAATTGGGGCGCAATTCCTGCCTCGTTAAAGATAAGTAAATAATTAGCGTGGACGCGTGGTGGCGACTTTGTGGGCGCGTTGTTCGATGCGGTCGTTGAGCGGTTGGAGTTTCTGAGTTTTGCCGGTTTTGTTTTCGAGGGCTTTTAGAATTAAAAAGTCTGTAACGCGAGGGTTCTTTGGCAAAATTGGCCCATGTAGATAAGTGCCAATACAGTTCTTGTATTTTACGCCTTCGGTCATATCTTCCCCATTATTGCCAGAGCCGGAAATAACAGTTCCGAAGGATTGAATATCCTCGCCGAGGTGCGTGAGACCGGAGTGGTTTTCGTATCCAACAACTTCGCCGAATTCTGGCGTGTTGATTGTGATATTTCCGATGAGGCGAGTTGGTCCGCCAATAGTTTTAATATCTAGGATATGGGCCCCCTCAATACGTTGCCCTTCACTGGTTTCGAAATAATTACCAAATAGCTGATAAAGTCCACAAATGACTAATGCTGGCGTGCCGTGTTCGACATAGTCTTTTAGTTGTGGTGCGATTTTTTGAAGATCTTTTTCAATTTTGCTTTGGCCGGAATCTTGGCCACCGCCGCCAAAGATAATGTCGATATCGTCCGGGATGTCGTCGCCTGGCTCATGGTGAATAATTTTAGTTTTGATGCCGCGCCATTCACAACGACGTTTGAGAGCTAGGATATTTCCATGATCGCCATAAAGGTTCATTTCTTTTGGATATAAATGAAGGATATTTATTGTCATAGGATGCTCTTTCCTGAGATTATTTTGCGAATTTCTAGCATGGCTGTGTATGTAGCAAAGATACGTTTTGGCTTTTTGTTGGATTTCGTGAATTTATCCACTGCTACCTCAAGGTTCTCTTCAATTTTTGCTACGTGGATATTGTCATATTTTAGGCGCAAGGCCATATCACTGGCGCGGACGCCGGAAATCATCTTAACGTTTTTAAGCTTGCTAAAATCGACATTCCAAAGCCAAGAGATGTCGCGACCGTCGGCGATATTATCATTGATGGCGATCATATAATCGTGCTCGTCGTCGGCAAACGAGGCGATACTGAGTTGGAATGCGGAAGGATTTTTGACGAGTAGGATTTCGACCTCGGCGTCATTAATATTGAAGACTTCTCCGCGTCCGAAAGCGGATTCGACTTCGGCAAGATTGTCGGTCAATAGTTTCGGATCGGCGTCTTTTAGAATTGTTTTGCATAATGCGAGTGCGCCGGCGGCGTTATAGGCATTATAGATACCTTTTAGGGTTAAATTGGTATTGTAATTCTGTCCGTCGATTTTGTAGGTAGCGGATTTTTCATGAAGTTTTTCGAGTGTAACTTTGGCTGGTTTTGATGATACTTTTACTTCGGATTTTTCGATTAAATTGTCGTCGGATGGGAATTTTTTGAGCATGGTTTCGGAAAGGCCAAAGTATACAGGGTGCTCGGCCTCAATCTTGCCAATACGCGGATCTTCACGGTTTAGTACTACTTCTTTTTTGGCGGCAGTAGCGACTTTCTGGAGTAAGTCGGCAGTGTGGTCGATTTCGCCAAAACGATCAAGTTGATCGCGCTGTACGTTTAATAATAGCGCGTAATTAATCGGCACAACTTCGCAGAATTTGACGGCATGCGCCTCGTCTAGCTCAAGTACGGCAATATCATAATCAAATTTGCCGTCAAGTTTTATATTTTTGAGAATGGCAGAAATAACGCCACGAACAAAATTACTGCCAGATTTATTCGTAAAGACCTTTAGGCCCTGTTTTTCGAGTAATTCAGTGACGATTTTGGTTGTAGTTGTCTTGCCATTAGTGCCAGAGACTACAGCAACGCCATATGGTAGTTTTGAGAGAACGTTTTTAACAAAATTAGGATTAGTTCGTTCTATAACTAGACCTGGCAAGGCGGAACCGCCATTGCCGCGTAGGCGTGTGATTTTTTGAACGCTTTTTCCGAGGAAGATACTTATTTTTTCCATGTCGTGCGTGGGCTCCCGAATAATTTTTTAAAGCTTACTTTTGATGTGAAATCGATTGCGTTGCGACGGAATAAATAGGTAGCAAGTTTCGTCATTAATGCGCTGACTACGATTATGATTGCAAATGCAACCCAGAATTCCCATTGTTGGAGCGTGCCGGATGCGCCGCGAATCATGACGGCCATCGGTGCGCTTGGCGGGAAGAAGGTTAGAAAATATGACATTGGCTGAGGCGGCGTAGTAAGGCTGCTAATAAAGAATATTGGTAGGATCGTAAGGATGATAATGACGCTAGAGAAAGAGTTGGCGTCTTTGGCGGTTGGCGAGACGGCACCAATGGCAACACAGAATGAGGTGAATAGGAAATAGGAAGCGATTAAGTAAGCAGCATACTGAGTAAGACTGATAGCATCGAAAGTTAGTTCGAAATCGAAAGGAAGTGCATCATATTTAATGCCGAGCTTATATAGTACGATGATTGGAATTACTAAGACGGTCAGCTGTATGAGGCCAAGCACCATTAATGAGATGATTTTGCCAACTATAAGATTAGTCGGGTTGATGCTGGTTAATACTAATTCACTGATGCGGTTTTCTTTTTCTTCGGTCATGGCGGCGATGATGCGATTGCCGAGGACTACAATGAGAAGGTAAAAAAGAATTAACGCAAGGACCGGCGCGACAACATCGCTAACGATTTCCTGAAAATCTACCTCGTGGTCGTCCGCGTTGTCATAGGTGGTGGTATTCATTTCGACGGCGCCAGTGATAATAACGAAGTCGATTGGCGAGACATTTTCGGTGGCACTAGTCGTTAGTAGCGTGCGAATTGGCGCAGAATAATCACTAAATAGAGAGGTGCTTTCTGGCTTAGTATATATTTCGACGCTAGGATTTTCGGCGAAATTAGCTGGAATGTAATAGAAAACATCGATTTGGTGGTTTTTAACATCGGTAATACCGGATTCTTTATCGTCGTACTTGATAAGTTCTTGCTCTTCTCCGTTAGCATTGACGAACTTGGTGATTTTAAGGTATTCCGCTTCGTCATAAAGACCGAGCATCATCTCGGTGGTGTCGGTACCGCCTTCGAGGCTTTCGCCGGCTTCATAACCAGCGAGTGCGGCGATTCCAATATAGGCGCCAAGTAGTACTGGGACTAAAATTGCGGCAGCCCAAAAACTTGGTTTCTTGAGGTTGCGCATTACTTCAAAACGGATAACTTCCCAAGTTTTTTTCATTCTGCGTCCTCCTCTTTTTCGCCGTAAACTTCAACGAAAATTTCGTCGAGTGATTTGAAGCGATATTTTTTACGGACATCCGTAACGGTGCCGTAAGCTTTGGCGACGCCGTCTTTAAGCAATAGGATGTGGTCGCAAAGTTTCTGAACTTCGTCCATGTAATGAGTGATAAGAATAATTGTGCTACCCTTTTGGTGTAGTTCTTCGATAATTTCCATAAGTAACTTACGGTTGACTGGATCAAAACCCTTGGTTGGCTCATCTAGAATTAAGAGTTCTGGGTCGTTCATGACGGTAATACCAAGCTGAACCTTTGCTGCATGCCTTGTGAAAGCTTACTAATTTTCGTTTTGGCGTGCTCTTCTAGTCCGACGCGCTTTAGGTAATTTAGGCTCCATTCTTTTGGATTTTTTAATCCCTTTAGACGGCCAAAATATACCATTGTATCGATGACGCTTTCTTTTTTGTAAAGGCCACGTTCTTCTGGGAGATAGCCGACGCGGATATTGTCGCTTGGGGCAAATTTCTTACCATTTATGAGAAGTTTACCGGAAGTGGCTTCGTAAAGACCAAGGAGTGCGCGAATAGTGGTAGTTTTGCCGCAACCATTACTGCCAAGGAGACCAAAAGTTTCGCCTTGCTTTACCTCGAATGAAAGGTCTTTTATGACGGTTTTGTCTGCGAAGACCATTTTGAAGTGTTTTACTTCAATTATATTTGGCGCAGTTTTATTTATCATACTGCCAATATTTTACCATTTTACAGATAGATTGTAGAGAGTTTATATAAAAAGATTAGGCTCGTGCTTTTTCGGTTATTGGCTTTTGGCTATGATGGGCGCATGAAAAGATTTTTGGAATTATTATTTGGCGTTTTATTCTGTTTATCGGGTGCAAATTGTTGCTTCGCAGAATTAGTGCCGATTGATGGTAGTGACAATAGTATGGATAATGGTGCGGAGGCGGGCGAATTGACGGATTGCGTGGATATTGAGTTTATTTTTGCGCGTGGTTCTGGTGCGGAATATATGAATAGCGACATGTGGTTTAAATATGAGTCAGAAATGTCAAAATTAGCACGTAGATATAATTATTCTTTTCGGGTAACGGATGTTGACTATCCGGCGGTTTCAATTATTGATCCAATTACAAATGCGGTTGGTGCCTATGTATCGGCAGGAAAGTATTATGAGTTTGGTCGAAGTGTGCGTGCGGGTGTAGATTCGTTGCGTGATTATTATGATGGAGTGGCGCGCCAGTGCCCAGATTCGCTATGGGTTTTGGCGGGGTATTCGCAGGGGTCGATGGTGGTGGCGCAAGCGGTTACTTCCTTTCGATATGACAAGGTTGTTTATGTTGCCTTATTCACGGATCCGCAATTGTATTTGCCGGAAGGCGCAGGTTTGTTTCCGGATGCGTGCAGTGGTAACAACTTGTCTGAATATCGGGTGTATGTGCCGGTTTGCCGCACGTACAGAGGGCGGCTAGGTGCGCGTAATCCGTACCAATATGGGGAGTTGGCTGGAAAATATGGTTTATGGTGTGGGCGTGATGATTATATTTGCGGAAGCACAAACGTGCCGTGGCTAATTTCTGGACATACGAAATATGTCGAAAGAATCCCGCAACTTACGAGTATTTTGAAGAGACGTTTGGCGCGAAATGTGGTGCCGGCGACGGTTACGCGTAGCATGGAAAATGGTGATGTGGCGGCAATATTGTCGCTCGACGAATATTATGCGCATCCTGGAGAAGAAATAAGATTTGATGCGTCACATAGTTTTAGCTTGGATGCAGATGTCGTGAACTACGAATGGAGTCTAGATGATGAAGAGTGGTGGCCTGGTTCGGCTGTGATAGCGCGTAGTTTTAATGCGGAAGGATATCACAAGTTGAAACTTCGCGTGACGGACTTTTTAGGTGAAAGTGCGGAGACGCAAGCAGATGTTTGGATAATCGTTGACGATGTAGTGTTCTACGAATTGCCAGCACCGACGGAAGTAACGGCGCGAAAAGAAGGCGCTGAGATAGTATTGGAATGGGGCTCGCATCCGAGCTCCGCGTATTATATGTTCATACGAATAAACGGCTATGATTTGGGTTATGTTGACGTTAGCCAAAACTCCGTTAAACTGACTGACTTAGAGTTTGGCGAAGAAATAGTGGTATCCGTGGCCTGGTCGACCGGAAAAATGAATCTGAGTGAATTTACGGATTTAGAGATTAATGCGGATGATGGCTCTAGCGGCAATACGGTGGATATAGAAGCGCCGAATACTGGGATAACATTCGCAGATGGTATATTGCCGAGTTTTGCGATTATAGCCTGCTTGGGGCTAGTACGACGGATAATGTGGGCATAAAAAATCTGCCGCATGCGCGACAGACTCTTTAAGCGAGGTCCGCTAGGCCTCGAACAGTGTCCAGGCCAAGGACTTGGTGTCGAACTCGAGTGTGCACTCGCGACGACCAATGGCGCATTTAAAGATATGTTTGGCGGTGTCGCCAATAAACTTAATGCGCTCGGAGAGAGTCTCGGTTATTTCTACCTCGTCTTCTCCTCCCTTGCGGAAGTATAGCGGTTGGCATGGAATGCGGCTGTAATTAAACAGCGCCATGACCTCTACTTTCTCGCCTTTTTGAGCTGGATTGTTAATATTGTTTTTCATAAATTACTCCTTGGAATTTGTTAAATTTTTGGGAGTCATTTATGTGAGCCATGAATTTCGGCTCGGTGCCACCCATACAATGACGAATATGGATGACGGCGTATACTCCGACAATCAGTGACCGAAGTGTGATGTCGTACTTTTATTATAGGCGGCTGATTTTGCTTATGGTAGTCTTGAAATGCGAGATTTTTTTCAGCGAAATAGTGTGTATATCTCTGTTATGCCTGTGTAAAAGTCTGTGGAAAACTATGTTTGAGAAGTGGATTAGAAACGGAAATGCATCGCTTGGTAGCGATGCATCTGCGTTTAAGTTTGTGGTTTAACGGAGATGAATCGCTTGGTAGCGACGCACCTGCGTCCTAGACAACCTCAATAATTACATTGTAGCATACTTTTGCTAAAAAGTCAATAGTATTTTGTAAAAATAGGCTAAAATGGCTTAATTTCGGGCAGAAATACGTAAAAATCCATGTCGTAGGCCATATTTTTCTCAATAGCCTTGGCGGCGATTTTACATTGTTTTGAGATGCGTTCGCCTTTATAGAGTGGATCGATGTAGCGGATTTTGGCGGGGTGATTGACGAAATATACTCCTTTTGGCTTAGACTTTGATTTTTGGAGCTTCTTCGCCTTGCGCCAGGTATCAAATGTTTTGCTGTATTTGGATTTTTCGATTATTTTAATAACTTCAGCTTCCGATTTTTCGTAGAGATCTTTCACGCTGATATCGCCGTCCTCGGACATTTTGCGAAGAATATCTGCAATAAGTTGCATCGAATAGCGCGTTCTCTCGTCACGATAAATCACGGATAACTTACTGGTTAGCTTAACGAGTTCGCGAGCGTGCGTTTTTGTCCTAAAACCAAGCTCAGTTTCTCCTTCTGGATTCTGCTGGACTTCGATGTCTCGATATATGTTTTCAATTTGCTCGAGGGTTTTGATCGGGTAAACAAAAGCAGGATTTGACAGTGAATATTCTAATCTGTCGGCTGATAATTGTGGCGTATCGTTGTCGGCGATTGGATAGAGATGGTAATTGTCGACTTCGGAGACTTTGATGCCGTCGCGTTGTAGCAGCGCCATAATCTCTGGGGACTCTTCAATCATTTTTGTCGTCAATTCTTCCGTGCTCTCCTGGGTCATATAATCGCCATTCATAAAGTCGACACAATGTTTAAAGGCGGGTGTGGCGATATCATGAAAGAGGCCAGCGAGGGTTTGCTTTTTGTCGTGTGTGAAGTTCCAGACGATGAGCGCAACGCCAATAGAATGATCGAGGCTAGTATAGAAACCGCTATCTGGAAAAAGGTCGGTATAAATAGTGCCGCAAGTCATGCTAATGCCAGCTTGTTTTTGCATGGCTGGAGTTTGGATATATTCGTCAAGCCATTCTGGATAATTTGGGCAAAGGATTTCGTAGTAATTGCGATATTTTGTTTTTACCATTTAATTTCCTCCATTCCCCACTCTTTTAATTTGTCGTTACATTTGCTAAAAGGTTTTGAGCCAAAAAAGCCGTTATATGCTGAGAGCGGCGATGGGTGCGCGGATTCGATAATATAATGCTTTGTCTGGTCGATCATAGTTTTTTTACTACGCGCGTCTCTGCCCCAAAGAATGAAAACAAGATGCGGCCGATTCTCGTTTAGGTATTTAATGATGTGCTCGGTAAAAATTTCCCAACCTTTGCCACGATGACTGCCGGCCAAATGGGCTTCAACCGTGAGCGTGTTATTGAGAAGCATGACACCCTGCTTGGCCCAGCGGGTAAGGTCGCCATTGTTGGGGATTGGTGCTCCGACGTCATCGTGAATTTCTTTGAAGATATTTACGAGTGATGGCGGAATCTGGACGCCTTGATGGACGGAAAACGCGAGGCCGTTGGCTTGGCGTGGTCCGTGGTACGGGTCTTGGCCAATGATCACGACTTTAATGTCGTTTAAGTCGGTCGTAAATGCCGAAAAAACCTGTTGTTTAGGTGGATAAATAGTTTTGGTTTCGTAGGCGGTATGCAAAAACTCGGAAAGCTCTTTGAAATATGGCTGATTAAACTCGGATTGGAGGATGGGCTTCCAGGATTCGTGCATTCTATATGCTCCAGAACTTTTTTAGACGTTCGAAAACTTCATCGACGGTGCCAGAGGTGTCTAAGGTTGGAACATCAAACTCTTTGGCGACTTTAAGATAGGCATCATTGAGTTTTTTGCCGTATTTAGCGTCCTGAGATTTGAAGAATTCTTTTGTGCGCTTTCCCTGCGAAATCATGCGAGCCTGGCGCTCTTTGTCTGATAGTGTAAGGATGACGATTTTGTCAGGTTTAAAATATGGCTCTGGCATAATCATTTTATGTAGACGCGTAATTAGTGAGCGACTAACTCCGGTGCCGTAGCCTTCATAGATATATGTCGAATACCAATAACGCGTAATAATAACGATGTCGCCATTTTTTAATGCGGGTTCGGCGTATTTTTTGAATTGTTCGTAGCGATTGACGAGATACAAGAGAACGCGTGTGCGTTTATCGATATCGTTGACGCCGCCGTAGTTGAGCTCGGCGATTTTGCGCACGAATTCATTATCCGAAGCGGTGCCAGATTCGGCATAATGCACGACATTTTTACCTTGCGTGCGAAAATAATCTGCGAGTTTGGCAGCTTGTGTGTCTTTTCCGGTAGCATCTTGGCCTTCAATGACAATAAACATTATTTTTCCTCCAGGTTTTTAAAATAACAATGTGCGCAGAGGGCGCGATATTCGATTTTGGTCGTACCATCAATTAAAACATCGGGGCCGTCGGTGACCATCTTGTCATTTAACCAACGCGTATTGAGAGTCGCTTTACGGCCGCAGTCGCAGATGGTTTTGAGCTCTTCGACCTTGTGGGCGATTTGGAGCAAGCGCGTGGCGCCCTCGAAGCCACCGTCGGTCATGCGGAAGTTGAGACGGAGACCATAACACATGACAGGAATATCGAGTTTTACGACAACTTGAAGAAGTTGGTCGGCTTGTTTCGGAGTGAGGAATTGCGCTTCATCAACAAGTACACAAGCGACGTCGGCATAATCTTTTTTGATGCGATTTAATAAGTTCGTGCGACGATCGAAGCAAAAATTCGTATCGCGTTCTGGGCCGATGCGAGTTAACAACTTTGTGCCATTTTTAGTATCAGTTGATGGCTTAATAACGCAGACTTTTTGGCCACGTTCTTCGTAATTGAATGCCACTTGTAAGAGCTGCATTGTCTTGCCGCAACCCATGGCGCCGTAGCGGAAATATAATTGTGCCACGAAAAACCTCCTCCTTAGAGATAGTTTAACATTATGAGAGTGTTTTAAGTGTTGTATTTTTTATTCACTAAAGAATGCGATATCGGAAAAAGTATCATTATAGAGATAAACAAAATAACTATAATTTTTATATTCGCCATAATACATATTATCGGAATTGCGATCTTTTTTCATATCTGAAAACACCGTCCTAATGTCTTCAATTGAGGTTTTATTGCATTCAAAGATATGGTTATCGATATTGTATTTGTTCCCCGGCAAATAATGAACATGAACGTCTACTGGATAGTTAGAGATTTTCTCGCCCACTTTTGTTTTGTAGGAATAATCCATAACGCTGACGCTGATGGCGGCCATCTTTTGCCCGCGATAGGTTGTTAATACGAAAACCTCCGCTTTGGTATCATGATTATTGTCGATTTGCTTGAGATAGTCGTCGATGTCGGTTATTGCTATATATTTAAATGTGTTTGAATCTTGGTAATATACCGGATATTTTTCGGCTAAATTTTTAGCGCAGTCGGAAAAAGTGCCTGCTAATTTAAAATAACTGCCAGAGTAGCCAATCATAATCGAATCTGAACTGGTTGGAATTGTGTCTGAGTTGTTATCATTGTTGGCATTTGTGCTTGTATTAGGAAACAGGCTGTTGCTATTATTGTTGACCATGAAGCGCGCGGCGAAGGCTCCGCCGACAAATATTGCAACAAAGGCAATGATGGCGACAATGATACCGGTATTAGATTGCTTAACTTGTGGGGTTGGGCTCTGGCCTGCTGGCTGGACTGGCGGTGTTGGTGTGACGGGCGCTGGATTTGGTTGAGGCATTGGTTGGTTGTTTTGGTCCTGCATATTTTGATTATAACAGCTTATGTTTAAGGTGTGCTATGATTGAAGTATGATTACGCTTTTTGGTGCCACTGGTAGTGGTAAAAGTGTGCAAGGCGAGCTTCTGGCGAGGCGACACCATTGGACTTGGATTTCCTCGCGTGAGATTTTGTTGAATTCAGCCGACAAAGAGTTGAAATATGCGCTTGAACATGGGATGTTTGCCGACGACAAGAAGACAACTGCTTTAATGCGGGGTGTATTTGATCGCGCACATGGTTCGCGCAAAAATGTGATTTTAGATGGGTTTCCTTCTAGCTATCGCGAAGTGCTCTGGATGATTGACCATGGTGAGATTAAGAATTTGACTGGTGCGATTGTGTTACGCGTGCCACGTGGCGAGCTGTGGAAGCGTTTAGTGCAACGTAAACGCGTTGACGATACGCGCGCAGCAATTGAGCGACGCTGGGATTTTTACGACAGGCAAATTACTGGCATGATACGAACGCTGACCGCTAATGGCGTATTGGTACGTGAAGTGAATGGCTGTAATGAGCCGAAAGATGTTACCGATCGCATCGATGAAGTTTTGGCAGACTGGGGCTTGATCGCTGAAAAACAATACGACAAGATATCCCAGTCGACCGTTTCGCGTATGGCGGCAAATGTAACGTCAATGGATGGTGGCGCGAAATCTAACTCAGCAAAAATTGATATCGCTTCTGAATTACTAGATGCGTTGCTTAGCGCAGCTGTAAATAGTTAGAGTTGAAGTTCGCTAGTGCCGCCAGTCTTAAGATCTTTGGCGGTATATTTTTGGCTGATTACTTCGTCGTTCCCGACAACTACGGCGTAGTCGGCAATTTTGCCAGCGCGATTGAACTTATCGCCAAGTTTGCGGTCGGATAGGTCTACGTCGACGCTCTTGCCTTTGGCGCGAAGTTCGGCGGCGAGCTCGAAAGCATCTTCGTATTCGTTTGGCGTGATTGGGAAAATAATGTAATCTACTGGATTGGCGGAGCTCATATCGATGAGGTTATATTCGCGTAAAATAAAGAAAAGACGTGTGAGGCCGATGGAGCCGCCAACGCCTGGGAATTTTTGGTCGGTAAAGTTACTGGCGAGGTTCTCGTAGCGGCCACCAGAGGCGATTGAACCAATTTCGCGATAATCTTCAAGCATTGTCTCAAAGACGGTGCCAGTGTAATAATCGAGACCACGGATAATCATGAAATCGATAATGTAATTGCTGGTCTTCTCTGCCTCGAGCACGGCCGTGACTTCCTTGAGTTCGCTGAGGCCTTCTGCGACTGCAGTAAGGTCGCCAAGAATCTCGCGAAGTCTAAGTTCGACCTCGTTGTAGCTACCTTTTGTAAACATGAAAGCGCAAACTTTGTCGACGAGCTCGTTGCTAAGGCCAAGTTCGGCCAGTGCGGCGCGAGTTTTTTCGGCTGGAACTTTCTCGGCGTGATCGATAATGCCAGAAATATCGGAGGCCTTATCGGTAAGATTCAGCGCGGAAAGGAAGCCAGCAAGCACCTTGCGGTTGCTAATGCGGATAACCATTTTTGGAAGATTGAATGTTTTTAGTGCGGCATAAATACAGGAAATAACTTTGGCATCATAAGCGATTGGAAGCTTTTCGCGGCCGATAATATCGGCGTCGCATTGATAGAATTCGCGGAAACGACCACGCTGTGCGCGTTCGCCGCGAAAGTTGCGATTAATCTGTGTTACTTGAAATGGAAAAGCGAGATCATTGTTGTGCTCGACGACATAGCGTGCGAGTGGTACGGTATGGTCAAAACGGAGAGCCTGATCGGCAGAATCAGCACTTTCGTCGGTCTTGGATACCATGTAAATTTGCTTTTCAGTATCGCCGCCAGCTTTGGCTAGAAGAATGTCGGTACGCTCGATAATAGGTGTTTCAATATTTAGGAAACCGTAATGATGATATACGTCGCTGATGTTATTTTTGAGCTGGTCAAAAACTGCCTGCTCGGTTGGTAGTAGTTCTTGCATGCCAGATAGTGGCGACGTATTTAATTTTTTCATAATACTTATATTTTAGCATAGGATACAGATTGTTTTAAGGGGTATGGGTTATAATGAAAATATGAAGAATAAGCTCATGGCAATTATTGGTGGAATATTAGCGATTTTACTTATTGTGGCTTTTATATTATGGCCAAAAGGCAAATCTGAAATATCGGATGGTCTCAAAATTTATGCCTTCGAGGCTGGCAAGGCGGATGCTTTTTTAATTTATGACGACGAGAATGCGATATTGATCGACACGGGCGAGAAAGAATTGGGTGATACTATTTTGGAATATTTGGAATTGAATAATATTTCAAAGTTGGACTATTTGATAATTACCCATTTTGATAAGGACCATGTTGGCAGTGCGGCGCAAATATTGGAGTCGATTACCGTTAATGATGTATTGCAAAGTAATTATCCGAAAGATAGTAAAGTATATGTAAACTACCTTGAAGCGTTAGAAAAGGCCGGCGTGAACGTAACTACTGTTGCAGAAGATTTAGATTTTGGTTTGGGTAATGTTCGCGTCGTAGTAGACGCGCCGGCGGAAGAAGAATATATTTCAGATGCCAGCAATAATTCTTCGCTAATTGTGAAGTTATATTATGGTACGACAAGCTGGCTGTTTATGGGCGATGCAGAAGATTTGCGCCTGTCGGAATATTTATCTAAAAATAGCGAAGAATTTACATTTTTGAAAGTGCCCTATCATGGGCATAATCAGGCACAAATCTCCAACTTGGTCGATACCGTGAGGCCAAAACTTGCGGTAATTACATCGAGTGACGAAGAGCCCGAGGACGATGAAGTAGTCTCGAAATTAACCCAAGTGGGTGCGGAAGTTTTCCTGACGCGTAAGGGTGCTGTACTCTTTGCGACGGATGGTGATAATATTGCGACCAGCCGTTAGCTGTGTTATACTATCAGGAGTGTGGCTCTGTAGCTCAGTTGGTAGAGCAGAGGCCTGAAGAGCCTTGTGTCGACGGTTCAAGTCCGCCCGGAGCCACCATTTCGTATTAGAATTGCCTATCTGGGCAATTTTTTGTTTTCGTTCACCACTAAGTTGCACTCAAAAGAAAAATCCGCCAACCTGGCGGATTCTAATCTTGAACTATCCCTAGATTAACTGGTTTTATTGTCGGATATAAGGATTGTTTTGTGGCGGAGTTACGGTCGGTTGTTGAGGCATAGCTGGTTTAGATGATTTGCCTTTTAGAACTGCTACTAGAGCAATTATAATTGCGAATACTGATACGCCAATGGCGGCAATTGCCATGATGCCGGATGTTGGTTTTTCGTTATTGTTCGTAGCGGCATCGTTAGCTTCTTCTAGGGCGCCCACTCTTTTTTCGAGTTTTTCGTTCTCTTCTTCAAGAGCCTTTACTCGCTGTTCGAGGCCGTCGTAATTATAATCTGTTGTCGTGGTTGTTTCTCCTGGGCACGTTCCGTCTGGATCCGAGGCGATGGCGCCAGCCGAAGCGCAGTCCGAAGAGGATTTTGCATAAATGGTTTCTGTGCCGCCTGCTGTATTGATGGTGACGCACTTTAATGGATGTGCATCATCTTTAGTTGTAGACAAGTTAGGATATTTTTCTTCGATGCATTTGCTAAAGCTAGTGGCGAAGGTTGACGTAGTTAGAACTACTAGTAAGAAGGCTGAAACGCCAAGTGCTTTTGCAGATGTTTTTAATAGTGTCATGTTGTTACTCCTGTGTATTAATGTCTTGTTTTGGTGTCGTTTCTTCGGCTGGAGTTTCGGTTATTGACTCCGGTTGTGGTTCAACTTCTGGTTGAGCTGATTCTTCGCTTGATGGGACTTCCTCTGCTGGGGCTGCATCTTCGTCCAATGTTAATTCTTCGGTCGGCGTCGACGCTTCGGTATCTGTCGTCGTTTCCGTCGTGTCTGCTGGTTCGGCTGGAGCTTCTGCTTCCATGAATGCGGCGTTTGGTCCAGTCGGAATAGACATTTCGACATACTTGGAGTTCTTTTTCTTTTTCGAAGCGACTATGATTGCGACGATTAGAGTGATAGCTAGAGCTACTGAGGCGATACCGATAATTAGATTAATACTCAGGCCATCCCCGTCGTCCGTCTGGGTTGTTTGAGTTGAAATAGGTCCAGAGCCAATGTCGTCATCATCTTCCTGCTCGGTTTCTTCCTCTTCTTCGGTAGTCTCTTCTTCCTCATCCTCGTCTTCTGGCTCACCTTCTGGGCGCGGCGCAACCGTGACGGTAATGTTGTATTTGATGTCGGTCTTGCCGTCTTCGTCGACAGTGCCAGAGAAGCTGATTTCGCCAGATTGGGTAGCTTTACCGCCGATATATAGGCCCCATTTGCCATCGACGTTCGAGCTACGGAAGGTGATGCCATTTTTAGTGGTATCTACTTTCTTGAGTTTTCCGGTCGATTCATAGACGAGTGTACTATTGAAGCGCTTCCCTACGGTTGCGTCGTAAGATTTCGTGATTTCTTTGACTGGTTTAGTAACGTTTACGGACACGCTATAGGATATGGTGTATTTATTGCCATCCTCTGCTGTTCCGGAGAAACTGATGGTACCACTGGCGGTTGGTGTTCCCTTAAGATGAAGGCCGTAGACGTTATTATAAGTGCCGCTATAGAGTGTGAGCCCTTTATTTTCGGTATTGATAGCCTCTTTGAATGTTTCTTCGGAATCGTAGACTAAATAATCCTCAATAGTTTGGCCGATTTCAATATCGTAAACTTTTACGATAGATTTCTTTTCTTTGGCGACATTGATAGTGATTTCGTAGGCGACATCAATAGTGCCATTATCATCGACGACACCTTTGAAAGTGACCGGTGTAGGATCGATAGGAGTACCACCGAGACAGAGGCCATATTTTCCATTGACGGTGCCGGCGTATAGTTTAATACCATTGATAGTACCTCTTTTAATTTCGCCGAGTTGACCTACGGAATCGTAAACTAATGTGTCCATGATTCGGGTGCCGGCGGTTGCATCATAGGTTTTATTTACGGATACATTTTCTTTTGCAAAAACTGGCAAAACGGGTGTAATAATGGCAATTATGAGAGTTAATATGTAATATTTGAGATTTCGAAATGCCTTACGCATGAGTTTCTCCCGTTACTCTTCTTCTTTGTTCTTTTTCTTATTTAGAATATTAATAATAACGCCAACGATAATTAGGACTACCGCTATGCAGGCAATACTAACAGAAGCGTATAGTAACTCTGGGTTTGAAGAATCTTCAAATACGGTGGTATTCTTGTTATCTTTTATTTCTGTATATTTTGTTTTGGCTACTTCGCAATCTTCGTCTGTTTTTGCGTATATTTTATAGTCGCCCTTATCATCGATGTCTTTTAGACAATAGATTGGGTAGTCTGGGCCGCCTTTAGTGGCATAGTTGTCATTTGATTCTACGAAATCTCTCATGCTTATATTATAGCAAAAGAAAAGGCCCGGGGCGAATAATGCCTCGGGCCGGGTTTGTGTGTTCTTACCATTTGCCGCGCATGTGGAACCAGGCGCGAATTCTGGCGAAGAGTCCATAGTGCGGAATCGGTTTTTCGGCAGGTGGCGTATAGCCAGTTTTGGTAACAGTTGGATTGCCGCGGTAAAGTCCGCGACCAAACCAACCTAAGCCGAACCAGCCAAGGCCTCCCCAGCCGAATCCGCGTCCCCATCCGAATGGGCCACCCCAACCGTAACCGCCCATCATTGGGCCGCGTCCGTAAGGGCGCATCATACCGCCGGGGCCCATGGGACCATGGAATCCACCCATGTAGCCACCGTGCATGCCGGGGCCCATAGGACCAGGACCCATAGGACCGCGTGGAGCGGGACCGCCGCGACCAAACCAGCCGCCGCCGCGTCCCCAGCCGGGTCCGCGACCGGGACCTCCGAAGAAGCCACCGCCGCCAGGACCGCCGCCGAAGCCGCCGGGACCACCAGGTCCACCGCCGGGGCCACCAGGACCGCCGCCGGGACCTCCACCGGGACCAAAGAACATCACATTTGGAAGTGCTACCGTTGCAGTCATAAGATCACCCCTTTCGCAAACGATATAATACTATTATAGCACACTTGCGTAAAAAAGTCAAGATGCCTCGTCTCCGAGGCACCTCTTTTGGTAATTTTTATGCTAATCGCTGGTTTCCCAGACGACTTCAATACTCTTGAAGATTGGAATATCGTCTGGATGGAAAGTATCATCGATGGTTTGCATTTGCTCTTCTACGCTTGGCCCTGCGGCTCCTCGGAAGCTGGCTTTTTCCATACGTACGGCGCCAAAATCTAGGTCGTCGCGAGCATTTATATTGTCGATATTGACGCGGATGCAATCGCGGAGATGCTTATCGGCAGCGGCGGCCAGCGTTTCGGCTTTAAGCTGAGCGTCATGATATGCGTCGCCGATTAAGCCGCGTTCATAAGATTTTGGATCTTTGAGCTGGAAAGAAATATGGAAGCGTGGTGCGCCCTCGGTTTTGGATGTGAGTACGAGGAGTTTTGAAAGTCGCTCTTTATTATAGTCGAACTTTAGGTAGGCATATTGCGTAAAGAAAAAGCCGTCCGATACGCGTTTAGTGAGGTTTTTGCTGAGGTCTTCTTCGGTTTTCGCCTCGATGCGATTTGTTGTGAATTCCTCGCGGATGTTATATGCATTCGTCTTGAAATCCGTAGCGGCGAAGTCTGTATTTTCTTCGATAAAGTTGAAATAATCTTTTACGAGCTGAACACCCTTCTGGAGAACTTCGTCGTATGAATCGGCATGTTCGTGAAAAGTAACGCTCGCAACAATTTGATCTGGCGCCACCATGCGGTGAGCATCGCCCTTGACTATGATTTGCATATAAAAACTCCGTTTTTGCTTATGCTTATTATAGCATGGAGCCTATGCTTGCTACGAATTAGAAATGTGATAAATTATGAGTTATACTGCAAAGGAGGGGGATGATAATGAAATGCAGTAGCTCATTTGGAGCGAAATTATATGATCTAATACTTCACGATGACGCAAAAATAAATACGAAAGGAGTTTTTTCTGATGGACAAGAAAGTTTTTGAATTGATTGCAGCGGAAAAACAGCGTCAGAGTGAAGGTCTGGAGCTGATTCCGAGCGAAAACTATGTCTCTAGGGAGGTCCTAGAGGCGATGGGTTCGGAATTAACCAACAAATATTCAGAGGGTTATCCGAACTTTGAAGGACTTGATGGCGATGATGACGAGGTGCTGGCTACAACTACGGTCGGACATCGTTATTATGGTGGTCAGGACAATACGAACCAAATTGAACGTTTGGCGATTGCGCGTGCGCGCCGCCTTTTCCATGCGGATCACGCTAATGTGCAGCCACATTCTGGCGCACAAGCGAATAATGCAGTATACAACGCATGGTTGGAGCCTGGTGACACGGTGTTAGGCATGAATCTTGGTCATGGTGGCCATCTAACGCATGGCTCGCCGGTAACGCAGAGCGCAAAAATCTATAATTTTATTGCCTACGGTACGAATATTGAGACGGGCGATATAGATTACGACGAATTAGAGCGCTTGGCGCGTGAACATCAACCAAAGATTATTCTAGTTGGCTATTCGGCCTTCATGAAAGTGCCAGATTTTGAGCGCGTAGCAAAGGTCGGCAAAGTGATTCCGGGATGTCTTTTGATGGCGGATATGGCACATGTGGCTGGCTTGATTGCTGGCGGTGTGCATCCGAACCCACTTGATTACGGCTTCCATGTCATGACTACGACTACGCATAAAACATTGCGTGGCCCACGAGGTGGCTTAATTTTGAGTAAGGGTATTGTGGGGAATCCACTTCGCCGTCCAGAGCATACTTTGGAGAATATTCCGACGCTCATCGACCGCTCGGTCTTCCCTGGTACTCAGGGTGGTCCACTCGAGCATATTATTGCAGCAAAGGCAGTATCGTTCTATGAAGCCCTACAACCGGATTTCCATGATTATGCCGCTAAGATTGTTGAGAATGCTAAGGCTTTGGCTGCTGCGTTAAAAGAACGCGGCTTCAAGCTGATTGGTGATGGGACCGAAAATCACCTAATCCTTGTTAATGTAATAGATTCCTATGGGATTGATGGCAAAAAGTTTGAGCGCGCTTTGGATAAGATTGGTCTGACGCTAAATGCGAACTCCATTCCGAACGATACGCGTAAGCCATTTGAGCCGTCTGGTGTACGTCTTGGCACGCCGGCAATTACGACGCGCGGGCTTGGCGTAGACGAGATGGTACAGATTGCCGAATGGATGAAAAAGGCCGCCGAAGTTTGCGCTGGTGAGCGCGACGAATCTGAGCTCGCAGCGATGCGCGAAGAAGTGCGCGAACTCGCTCTGCGTTTCCCGCTTCCGAGTGAAAAATAATTTCGCCCACCAAAAATCTCCCTAGAAAGGGAGATTTTTTATAGCTTTGTGCGATTGTTTAGGGCGCTCGTAAGTGTTATTTGGTCGGCATATTCGAGCGATACGCCCAGCGGTAAGCCGCGGGCTAGGCGTGTGATTTTTAGTTCCGGATATTTTTCGTGTAGGAGTTTATCTAATAAGACAGCGGTCGATTCGCCTTCGACGGACGGATTAGTGGCAATAATGACTTCTGTTACGGAATCTTCGTTTATGCGCTCAATGAGCTCTTTTATATGAAGCTTATCGGCCGTAATGCCATCCATCGGCGAAATAGCGCCGCCGAGAACATGATAAGTGCCGGTAAAAGACTTAGTGCGTTCGATTGCGTAAATATCGAGTGGCTCCTCAACGACTAGGACGAGGCTTTTGTCGCGGGTCGGATCGTCATAGATTGGCGAAACTTCGTCAGTTGCGTCCATAATGGCGAATGTTTTGGGGCAAATTTTGACGCCCGTGTGAAGATTTTGGAGCGCATCAGCGATATTTTCGGAAATATTAGCGTCGGATTTGAGCAAAAAATAGGCGTAGCGTTCGGCCGTGCGTGAGCCAACACCTGGTAGACGTCCGAGGGCGTCTATGACGTCATTTAATGCCGATGGCAGCATAATCTATAGTCCGAGGTTGCCAAGGCCGCCCATGAGCGGTTTCATCTTGTCGGTAGCAATTTCTTGAGCTTTTGCAAAACCGTCGCGGAAGGCATTTTCGGTCCAGCGTTCAAGTTCGTGAATATCGTCGAGATCGATTTTTTCTGGATCAAAGGTAACTTTTTTAACCTTGAGTTCGCCAGTAATTTGAATAACGACAGCGCCGTCGCCGGCTTCAACTTCTACGATTTCATTCTTGAGTTCTTTTTGGGCTTTACGAAGTTCGTTCAGCATTTTCATTTGGTCCATAGTGGCACCCATATTATTCATCTCCCTTTTGTTCCGTCTCTTGAACGGCAACTTTTTCGTATATATATAGTCTATCAGAATTGCGAGTCTTTGGCGATGTAATTATCTTTTTAAGTTCGAGTTTGTCATCTTGATATGGTCTACCCAATACGGCGACTGGCGCATCAATGCGTTCTGGAAGTGTCGTTAGTACGGTATAACTGTTGTAATCTTCGAGTAGCTTGTAAAAGTTATAGTTTTCGTCGTCTGGGTCGATAAGGATGATTGTGCCGCCATCGAGGTGGTCTTGGATGATAGTGATGTCGTTAGAAAAGTTTTTTGCAACGCGTGGCGTATAGCGATAGCCATAGACGAAATGCAATAGACCGGAAACGATAATTGTTACTACGACGATTACGACTGGCGTAGTACCGATAAAATGTGCGTATGGGTTTTCTGGGAATAGCGAATGCCATTTTTCAATAACGGATTCGAGGCCGGCCGTACTAAGTACGGCGATTGGAATAATAATTGAAATGGCAACATCTTGGTTGAAGCCGGAGACGACGATGGCAAAAATGGTGAGCAGGCTGATTACGGTGTTACGCGAAGTAAAGAGACGTCCCATAGAAGCAAGAATGCCGAATATTACCAACACGATGGTGGCTAGGCCGAAGAGCGGCGCAAGGTAAATACTGTCGTAGGCAAGACTAAACGAGAAGAATGGTGCAAAAGCGACTGATATGTTTTCGATAAATGCACTAAAACTGAAATTATCCATAAATAGTAGGTCTTTTATGACTTCATGATTAAGGAAACACCCGGCAGCCAATGGGAATATAGCGAGCACGAAAACTAAGATGCTAATAATAAGTTGATAGAGTTTGAGCTGTTTTAGGGCGAAGCGTAAATGCGGATGTGCAAGAGCGGCGATGCCTATGCCGACAGATACATAGATAAGCTGCGGCGTGTACATGGATAATGCTAAACAAAGAACAAAGCTAATCACGAGCATCGGATGAGTATGATCATTTCCGACAATTTTTGAACCGAGCCAAAGAATGACGGCGAGCCAAAAAACATACATTATGACTGGGGTTCCGTGTCCGGCTAGGAATAGAAAGGCGGTAGAAAGCGTAGTTAGAATAGAGCCGACAATCGCGACATCCGACTTAAACCAGCGGTTTAGTAATAGCACAATAAAGAAAGCGGCGAGTACTCCAATAATTATTGATGGGAGTTTTATTGATAATAACGACAGCCCAAATAGCGAGATGCTGATTTTCTGCAGAACTAAATATGGGAGATTAACGACATTGCCATTACTGACGAGGTTTGGACTAATACGATCAGCGCTAATGACGGAATCCATCTCGGCCTGGCTAAGGCCACTTGGGGCTACGCTAGGCAAGAAAATAAGTAAAGCAAAAAAGACGATCATTAAGACTATGTAGCCAATGATGAAGCGATAACGGTATAAAAAAGGTTTCGTAGAGCGCTTTTTCACTGCTCTGATTTTATCATGTTTACGGCAAGCTAAGCAAGCAAACTACTCATGCTTATTGTCGAGCGACATGAAGCGGACGCGGGCTTTATCAAAGTAGAGCTCAATACTGCCAGTGGCGCCACGGCGGTGCTTGGCAAGGATGAGGTCGGTAATATTTTGACGTTCAGTTTCTGGATTATAGTAATCTTCGCGATAGAGGAACATGACAATATCGGCATCTTGCTCAATGGAGCCAGATTCGCGGAGATCGGAGAGCATCGGAATTTGTGGGCTGCGTGATTCGACGGTACGAGAGAGCTGTGAGAGCGCGATGACCGGAACATTTAGTTCGCGAGCGATTAATTTAAGACCACGAGAAATCTCGGATATTTCCTGGACGCGGTTGTCCATTGAGCGTTTGGAGGAACCGGACATGAGCTGAAGGTAGTCTACGATAATAAGACCAATGTCATGGTCATGGGCGGCGCGACGGGCTTTGGTGCGCATTTCCATGACGGTGAGGCCAGGTGTGTCGTCGATAAGGATTGGGAGCTCGGAGAGTTCTGCCATCGCTTCAGAGATTTGCGAAAAATCATCACCGGAGAAATTGCCGGTTTCGAGTTTGAACGACTCAATGCCGGATGCGTCAGCAAGCATGCGGTTGATTAACTGTTGACGGCCCATCTCGAGCGAGAAGACTAAGACGCTCTTGTTATTGATGCGCGCAACGTTACTCGCGAAATTAAGGGCAAGTGCAGTTTTACCCATCGCTGGGCGGGCAGCAAGAATGATTAAGTCGGACTTATGAAATCCGGCCGTCATGCGGTCGAGATCTGGATAACCGGTTTTGTATCCGGCGATATTACCTTTATTTTCGTGAAGATTTTCTAGTAAATCGAAGGTTTCAGACAATAAGTCAGAGATTGGAATAAGGTCGTTATGAACATTCTGCTCAGATACCTCAAAGAGCGAACGTTCGGCGGAACCGAGTAGTTCGAGAGTCTCCGAGTCCTCATTAAAAGCATTTTCGGTAATGGTTGCTGCGGCAGCGATTAAGCGACGGCGGACAGCAGCTTCATTGACGCGTTCAGCGTAGTCTTTAGCATGGGCTGCAACCGGCGTGAAGTTGGCGAGTTCAGACAGATAGGCGGAACCACCGGCTTTTTGGATGAGTTTCTTTTTCTTGAGTTCGTCGCTAACCGTGACTAGATCGACCGGACGATGACGTTCGTATAGATTCCACATTGCATTATAGATGTGGCGGTGGCGCTCGTCATAGAAGTCCTTTGGCTGGACAATTTCGGTTACATCTGGCAATGACTCTTCGGAGATTAAAATTGCGCCAAGTAATGATTTCTCGGCATCAAGATTTTGTGGCGGAATGCGATCGGCCTTTGCTTTTGTGTCACTCATCGATTGTTACCTCCTCTCCGCCACCCATTAATTCTGCTATTGCGGCCATCTCGGCGTCTTTATTGAGCGTCTGGTCTGTTACCTCTATTATATAATCTTTTGGCAAGACTTCGGCGATGTTTGCGGTGCGTTTGGTGATTTGGTCTTTGACGAATTTGCGCTTGGCATAGATAGTAAGCTTGCTGTCCTGGATCGTATAGTCGGAATCTTGTAGTAGCTTATAAATCATCGGGGCTTTTTCTTGGATATGTAGCAAAACTTGATTCCAGATTTCGGCGGCGTCTGCGCTTGGCTCGATGTTCGGTATTGGTTCGGTCGCTTTTTCTACTTCTGGTTTTTTGTCGGTAGCCTTATCTTTGTGTTGTGCGGGATTGGTTGGTTTACTGTTTGATGCTTTTGGCGCGGTAGCTAAAACTGCGCGCGGTGCTGGCGCAGGGGCGATAGGAAAAGCTGGCGCTATACTCTGTCCACTAAGAGCAAGCAAGAGCTTTACGTTCGGATAAGCGGAGCGCGAAACATCGGTAAGTTTATCGAGGAGCCCTAAATGAATCGGTTGGGGATTTGCGACGATTTCGGAAATGAGATTATCGGCAATGACTTCGGCTTTAACTCCAGAATCGAGCAGAGTCTGGAGTTGTTCGCGAACGCGTGCACCGTCGCCAGCTGCGTAGCCATTTAAAATATTCGTAATGGCTTCGGTTTGTGGTAGCCCTAGGGCTTTAGTGATTAGTTCGGCGTCGATTTTCTTGTCGCTTAATGTTGAAACTTGATCGAGGAGGCTAAGCGAGTCGCGGAAAGAGCCACCGCCGCGCTTTACGACTAGCTTTAAGGCTTCATCGTCGATGTTGATTTTTTCTGCCTTAGCGATTTTTTTGAGATGTTCGAACATCGTGCTTGGGTCGGCGAGTTTAAAAGTGAAGGTTTGGCTACGCGAAGTAATAGTTACCGGGACTTTATATGCGTCGGTAGTTGCCATAATAAAGACGACATGTGCCGGTGGCTCCTCAAGTGTTTTAAGGAGTGCGTTGAAGGCGGATTTTGACAGCATGTGAACTTCGTCAATGATATAGACTTTGTATTTTCCTTTGGTGGGCGCAATCATAGCGCGCTCGCGGAGGTCGCGGATATTATCAACGCCTGTGTTGCTGGCGGCGTCGATTTCGATAATGTCGAGATAATTATCCTCGAGCTCATATTTAAAACCGTTAATTTCGTGAGCAAGGATGCGGGCGACGGAGGTTTTACCTGTGCCGCGCGGACCAATAAAAAGATAGGCGTGGGAAATTCTACCGTTTTTGAGCGAATTGCTTAAAACATCGGTGATTTGCTCTTGTCCAACAACCTCACTTAGCGTCTTTGGACGATATCTTCGATACAGCGCCTTCATTAGTTATATCTTATCATATCTCGACAAAAACGCCCCCGTTCGTGGAGGCGTTTTTATTGACGGTGGAATTATTTGCCCGATTTGATGCGGGTAACTTTTTTCTCAGTATCAGTATTGAGCGCACCATAGGTGAATGCCGCTAAGGCGGAGCCGAGGAATGGTGCTACTATGAATACCCAGACCTGGCTGAGGGCGGTACCGCCAAGTAAGATGGCAGGCGCTAAGCTACGAGCCGGGTTTACGGATGTACCAGTAAGGCTGATGCCGATAATATGGACAAAGGTTAATGTTAGACCAATAACAATACCAGCAATGTGGCCTTTATTTTTGTCGGAAGTAACGCCAAGAATCGTATAGATAAATACGAAGGTTAGGATTACTTCGACAAGAAGAGCTCCCCAAACATTTAATTCTACGCCATAGCCTTCGCCGAAGCCGTTGGTTCCGAGTGTGTCAGTGCCAATGCCGCCGGCAAGATTAAGTATTAGGTAAAGTAGACCAGCGCCAATGAATGCGCCAATGACTTGCGAAATAACGTATCCACAAAACTCTTTTGCGGTAAGTTTGCCGCGGATTAACATGGCGAGCGATACAGCTGGATTGACGTGGCAGCCGGATATATCACCGATTGCATAGGCCGCCGCAACGATGGCAAGGCCAAAGGCCAAAGCCGTAGCGACGAGATTTCCACCCGAGATTACTGCGGTTCCGCAGCCAAAGAGCACCAAAATGGCAGTGCCGAGTACTTCGGCGAAGTATTTTTTGAGTTCTTTACTCATTGATTACCTCTCAAGTTATTATTAATTTTAGTGTAGCACCTTTTTCTCCTAAGCATAAGCTTGCGGGTATGATGCTGCTTATGATATAATTTGTAGAATGCCAAAAAAGAAAATAAACAAGAAAAACAAAGAGTTATTGCGAGCATTAAGGGCTTTGAATATTGCTTTTGTTAGCATTAGCTTTGCCTGGTTATTGTTTTTCGTTATGCTTGCCATGAATGGAAGTTGGGACGACATTAATGTTTTGGCCCTGCTTGGCGCACCGGTTTTTGCATTATTAGCTTTAGTTGTGGCAGGTATCCGAATTTATCGACATGAAGTTCAAAATACAGTTGCAATTGCGCCATTGGCTGCGCTTGGCTGTTCTGCCTTATTCTTCTGTTATGTGGCAGTAAATGAATCGTTAATGATGATGTCTAATATTTAAAAAACTCCGATGATGCGAATCGGAGTTTTTTGATGCGAAGATTATAGACTTGCTTCAACGGCGGCCCAGGTGGCGTCGTCGTTATCGGCTGGAATTATGACCGTAACCTGATCGCCGACTTTGATGCGGAAATAAGTGACGGATGCGTAAAGAATCTTATATTCTTTACCACTAACTTCTACGAAATATTGATCGTCATGGCTAGTGAGCGTACCAATAACAGTCTTGCGCTCAACTGGGCCAATTTGCTTATAGAGGAATTTGCCATTTTCGCCGATAGTAAGCTTAAGGATATCGCCTTCGACGAGCTTGGACTTACTGGCATAGTTGGCCGGAACTGGATAGTTCTTGCCGTCTGGACCAATCATGATTTGGCCATCAAATACGCCTTCAATTACCTTGCCTTCTGGACTCTCGGAAATCGTGCTGGCTGGAGCTGTAATAATATCGCCATCGCCAAGCATCGAAGTTAATAATTCTTTTGCTGCTGATAAATTAGTCTCTGCTTCCGTGAGGAGACTGCGCAGT
>JAEEGH010005013.1_pt1 | contig 33607 bp, 32 predicted proteins | sample 9134181 | NCBI WGS metagenome assembly JAEEGH01 (sample SAMN16246544, study PRJNA631951) | gut metagenome | biome: gut microbiome; feature: rumen; material: DP-attached | host: Bos | place: Iran: Karaj | collected 2018-10
TGTGACCGCCCGCCTGAGCACCCATCCTTCCGCGGACGTCCTCTACTCCTATAACGGCCGCAAATTCGCTACCGTCAATGTGCGCGCCAATGTCACCTACCTGGACAAGAACCTCCATCTCGCCGATGCCTCTCCCGTGGGCGTAAGCTTCATCCAGGCCAATCAGGAAGTCTTTTTCTCCAACATGCACTGGTCCGACATGGATGTAAAGCTGGGCCTTCGCAACCAGGTGTACCACTATCTGAACATCCTGACCAACCCCGGGGTCGAAGTCTTCAATAACCTGTATTCCACCGAAGATTATCCGGGCCTGTTCCTTACCGGCCGCCTGGAGACGCTGGACAACGGCTATTTCCCCACGAAGGGCATCCGTGCCGGCATCGGCGGAGAATTCTACTACACCGGTTTCATGCCAGCCCACGGCACCCAGTTCATGGGAGTGGCCGATGCCGATATCACCCTCCCCGTCACCATGGGCCGCTTCACGCTCATCGGCCAGGGTAACGTGCGCATGGTCTTCTCCTCCGGGGCCCCCCTTCCCTTCATGAATATCGTGGGCGGAGACATGCCCGGCCGATACATGGACCACCAGATTCCCTTCGCCGGCGTTGTGGGCGGAATCTTCCGGGCCGATAACCTGGCCGTCGCCCGCCTCGAAGGCCGCTACCGGCTGGGAAAGAACCACTACGTGTCGGCCGTGATGAACTCGGCGGTAGACTTCCCCGATTTTGGCAAGATGGCCCAGGCCAACATCAACTTCGGCGCCAGCGTGGGCTATGCCTACAACTCCATCGCCGGCCCGCTCAAGCTCCAGTTCCACTGGTCTACGCTTAACCACCGCTTGGGCGTATACTTCGCCATGGGCTATAATTTCTAGGCCGATGGAAGAAAAAGACTGCCTTTCGCGCCTGCAGAAGCTCTGTTCCAAGGCCGAGTACTGTGAGGCCGATGTCTATAAAAAGGCGCTGAAGTACATGGACTCGGACGCAGAAGCCGCCGCCCGCATCACCCGCTCGCTCGTTGAGGAACGCTATGTGGACGACCTCCGCTATGCCGGCGCCTATGTGCGGGAAAAAGCCAATATCCAGGGCTGGGGCCCCGTGAAAATCCGCTTCCAGTTGCGCGCGAGGGGCGTGAAGGACGCCGTCATCGCAGAGGCCCTGGAAGAGATTGAACCGCAAAAAGCGAACGAGAAACTGGACCGCCTCATGGCCGCCAAATCCAAATCCCTCGAGGGAGATCCCCAGCTGCGGCTCAAGCTGCTGCGCTTTGGCCTCTCCCGCGGCTATAGCTACGACGATGTAGAGGCCTCGCTTGGACGCATCAAAAATAATGCGTAACTTTGGCGTCCCAAAGTGGTAAGACGATCTGTCGCGGCCAATCTCCGGCTTTCCGGGGATGATGCTGAGGAAAGTCCGCACAGGGCAGGGCACCCGTCTGTGGAAAGCACAGTGGGGAGTAATCTTCAAGGTACCTGTAACAGAGAATAACCGCCGAAAGGTAAGGGTGAAAACGCGGGGTAAGAGCCCACGACGCTGTATGGCGACATGCAGCGGGTACGGTACCCGGGCCTGCAAGACCAAATATACCGGCAGATGAGGACGGCCCGTCCGATGCCGGGGGGTAGGTTGCGAAGATAAATGACAGATTCAAAAACAGAAAGCGGCTTACGGCCCCACCTAACTTAAGAGGCTGACCCATATGGGCCAGCCTCTTTTCTGTCATCACGGGCTTGTCTGCTCCGTCATTCTCGGGCTTGTCCCGGGAATCTCTTACATCCTAGCCTGAATAGCCTTCGTAGCCTCCTCGTATCCCGGCTTCTCCAGCAGGGCGAACATGTTCTTCTTGTAGGCCTCAACACCGGGCTGGTTGAAAGGATTCACGCCAAGGGTGTAGGCGCTTACGCCGCAGGCGAACTCGAAGAAGTAGAGAAGTGCGCCAAGGTTGAAGGCATCCACCTTCTCAAAGGCAACCTGGAGCTGTGGAACGCCGCCGTCTATGTGGGCCAGGACGGTGCCCAGTTCTGCCATATGGTTGCAGTGCTCTACGTGCTTGCCGGCAAGGAAGTTGAGCTGGTCGAGGTTCTGGTCATCGGCCTCGATGACAACGGAGCGCTGGGCTTTCTCTACGTGGAGAACGGTCTCAAACATCACCCTGGAGCCTTCCTGGATGAACTGACCCATTGAGTGGAGGTCTGCGGTGTTGTTTACGCTGGCGGGGAAGATGCCCTTGCCATCCTTGCCCTCGGACTCTCCGTAGAGCTGCTTCCACCACTCTGCAACGTATGTGAGTTTAGGGTTATAGTTCACAAGGATTTCAGTGCTCTTGCCGTACTCTGTGTGAAGGAGGTTACGCATTGCGGCATAAACGATGGCAGGGTTGTCGGCAGACTTCCTGGCCAGTGCCTTTTCCGCCTCTTTTGCACCTTCCAGCAGGGCTTTTACGTCCAGGCCGGCGGCGGCGATGGGAAGAAGACCCACGGGAGTGAGCACGCTGAAACGGCCGCCCACGTTGTCAGGGACAACGAAGGTCTTGTAGCCTTCCTGGGTGCTCAGGGTCTTGAGGGCGCCCTTCTTGGCGTCAGTGATGGCCACGATGCGGATAGCAGCTTCTTTCTTGCCGTAGCGGTCCTCAATGTACTGCTTCACGATGCGGAATGCAACTGCAGGCTCAGTTGTGGTGCCGGATTTGGAGATCACGATGCAGGCCACATTGCGCTCTGCGGCAAGGTCCATGAGCTCTGCGAGGTACTCCTCGGAGAGGTTGTTGCCGGCAAAGACCACCTCGGGGGCGTCCTTCTTCTTGAGCTGCTTGGCAAAGTTGTGGCTCAGGGCCTCAATCACGCACTTTGCGCCAAGATAGCTGCCGCCGATGCCTATTGCAATCACAAGGTCCACGCCCTTGGCGCTCCAGTCCTTGCAGATATCGTCAATGTCCTTGAGCATTGAGGCGGGAACCTCTGAAGGGAGATGCTTCCAGCCTAAGAAGTCGTTGCCTGCACCTTTTTCGCTTTCAAGAACGTCGAAGGCGTCCAGGGCCTTCTTTACATAAGCATCATACTTGGCGGCATCCACAAAGGAAGCGCAGCCTTTCACGTCAACTTTTACCATAATTATCTATAGAGTTTATTGTTTTGTTCCAATCATACAAATATAATCATTTTTTGGATTCATTGTCACAGAGGGTCTTGTGATAGTGGCACTGAAGTAGCTCTGCGTGCTCTCCGTGATGGTTGTGCATGCCGTTCCCAAGGCAGTTCTTCCACTCCTTGCAGTCCGCGCATATGCCGGTCTTTGCCCAGCTGCGGTCCCTGAACGGCTGGAAGCGCTTGTTCCAGACTTCATAGAAATTGTCCTGGTAGATGTTGCCCTGTGAGAAACGGTCCCTGTCTATGTTGGGGCAGGCGCAGATGCGGCCGTCTATTAGAATTGAAGCTATGTTCACTCCGGCATGGCAGAAGAAACGCACCTGGCGCACCTTTTCCTCGTACTTGCCAAGGTATCCCTCGCAGCTGAACGTAACAGTCATGGGGCCGCCTTGTTCACGCTTTGACTTGATGAACTCCATCAGAGTAACGAACTCCTCATCCGTGAGATGCATGTCCGGGTCCGATGCCGCGCGGCCTATGGGGATAATCGTGAAAAGGCGCCACTGCTTGACTCCCATACCGGAAAGAAGGCTGTAGATAGCCTCCAACTGAGGTAGATTGCGTTTATTCACGCATGTGACAACATCGTACAGGAGGCGGGGTTCTGCCGCAATGATGCTTATGGCTCTTACAGCCCTTTTGAAACTTCCGGGGATGCCGCGCATCCAGTCGTGGCTGTCCTCAAGACCGTCCAGGCTCACGGTTATTGCGCCCATGCCGGCGCCCATGAGCTTTTCATGCATGGCTTCATCGTAAAACCATCCGTTGGTTACCATGCCCCAGCTGAAGCCGCGGCGCAGGATCTCACGGCCGGCTTCCGCTATGTCCGGCCTCATGAGGGGTTCACCGCCGGTGAGGACCACGTTGAAGTCTCCGGGCTTTTTCACGGGAGGAATGGTGTCCAGGGCCTTCAGGAAGTCCTCCAGGGGCATATCCTTTTCCTTTATTGCCATGCCGCAGTCGCTGCCGCAGTGACGGCAGCGGAAGTTGCAGCGCGTAGTGCATTCCCAGAACAGGTAGTTCAATTCATGAACGCGGGTTTCGTTGTCCCTGAAAAGGCGGAAAAGCAGCGGATTCATATTTTTTTCTTATTTTTGTGCAAGATAGTAAAAAAACGGGATTCTATAGGTAAAAGTCACGGCTATGAAAATCTTGCGCAACATTCTCCAAGGCATTTCCTTCACTGGTGCTCTCTTTGTGTTCCAGGCCTGCTATGGCGAGCCTTATGATCCCCTGCTAAGCGAAGGCGGAATGGCTCCCATGACCTTTACCCTTGTCTCTCACACAGACGGTAAGCCCATTCAAGGCGTGAAAATCACTGCAAGTGCCTGGAAAACTGATGACGGAAAGCAGCTCATAGGCACCACCGGCGCCGACGGCAAATGCACCGTAGAAATCCCATACCTCAGGAACAACGAAGGCCCGTACATCCGTTTCGAGGATCAGGACAAGAAATTCGCCGTCAAGGATACCACGCTGGCAGACCTCAGGGAACGTGACATCACCGTGAAGATGGATCCCAAGTTATGAGACCGCGTTTTCTGACTATCACCCTCTTTCTGGTTACTGCGTTTTCTGCCGCCGCCCAGGAAGAGCCTCAGGAGGCCACAAAGTTCAATAAGACCTATTCAGTTGAACTTGGAACCGGCCTCCAGCCTTTCTATATGAATGGCTGGGTTACACCTTCTTCATATGTGAAGGATGAACTGGCAAAGAAAGGCCAGAGTACCGCCGGGCCCTACAGCTATCCTGTTTTGAGCCTTACAGGCGTAATGAGAATCTCCCGCAGGAGCGAGCACATCCTTACCCTGGGAACCACCTGGTGCCATCACCAGATCATGCAGTATCCCGAATCCGGAGGTTTTGACCCTGAAGGCAAGCCCAGATATAATTCCAAGGAAGGCGAGATTGTTGGCTGGGCAAATACATCCTTTGAATACTCCATCACCTGGCAGTGGCGCCATCTGTGGACTCCGGACAGATTAATCGTACTGTATACCGGTGTGGGACTGGGAGTCTATTCAGAGAGAATCTACGCTATGGGCGGGCATCTTCCCCTTCCCGTGGTCCCCGTTCCTGACATAACGCCTCTAGGCCTGAGAATAGGCGGAGAGCACTTCTATGGATTTGCTGAGGCTACGTTTGGGCCGATAGCCACGCTGGCGCACGGAGGGTTGGGATGGCGGTTTTGAGATTCCCGGGTCAAGCCCGGAATGACATGACTTCATCTACCACGGAAGCTACCTGGTCATACTCGTAGCCGCGGGAGAGGACGAATTTCAGGAGCTTTAATTTACACTGGGGGTCTCCCTCCAGTGTTTTGTATTTTTCTTCTACAAGGCGGCGGAGCTTGGCGTCCGCCTTGGGGGTCTCGATCTCCGCGAGGCCGGCGGCGATATCCGCCTCGGAAACGCCCTTGGAACGCAACTGGAAGCGGATTTTGATGGGGCCCCAGCCCTGGAGAGAGGATTTCTCGCGGGCGAAGCAGGAGGCGTAGCGGGCATCGTCAATGTACTTGTCCGCCTTGAGGGAAGCCACCACGCGGGCGGCGGCTTCGGAGTCCCCTTCCAGGTCCTTGAGGGCCTTGCGATACATGTCCTGGGCGCAGTACTCCGCACGGGAACAAAGGCGCTGGAGACGGGAAAGACAGGCGGCGTATTCCATAGGCTAGAAGTTGAATCCTATTGAAAGATATGCCCCCAGTCCCTTGGTTATGGACGAGTAGTGCATGAGGAACTTGATGGGGCCCACGGGGGTGTTGTAAGCGTATGATGCGCCAAGGCCCCAGTTGAGTTCTCCGTACTTGATCTGACGGAAATTGAAGAAGTCGTACGAAGCGTTTCCGGAAAGGGTTATATAGCTATTCCCTATCCTGTAGCGCAGGTCTAATCCGCCTATTCCCAGATAGTTGCGGCGGAACGTGGCGTTGTTGATACCAACGAACGGAATCTGCTGCTCCGCATATCGTCCCGCAATGTCACCGCCAATGAGGTTGGCGTAGAAGAGGGGTATCTGGTCCCCGAAGAGGAAGCGCACGCGCGCTTTGGGAATGGCTGCGAACCGGCCCACGGAAAGAGGTGCCAGGAAATCCGCGTCCAGGATGCCAAAGGTGCTTTTTCCGCCGTCTCGGATGAGGCTGGAGACCACATCGGACCTTATTCCCATATTAACGCCGTACTCCGGGAAGTAGCCGCTATCAGTGGTGTTCATCCTGAGGCCGGCAAAGGCGCCCTGGAAGCTCAAGGGATCCGACGCGGGGTCGTAGTCGCCTATGACTGTGGTTCCCATAATCCTCCGGATCTTGTGGTAGTCGTTGTAGATGCCAGCGCTGAACTCACCGTCCAGGAAACGGATGTCGCTAAGGGACAGCTCTTCCTTAATATCGTAGAACGATACGTTGAAGTAATTGTCCCCGTACAGGACGGAATTGCGGTCAGTGAGGCGGGCGATGGCCTTCGCGTTGAAGGTGGGGCCCTTGGCCGGAACGTACCTGAAATGCATCCCGGCGTACGGATTGGCGCTTATCCTTGCGGTGAGGTCAAGGGAGCTGCCCTGCAGGGCGTTAGTATTGAGGCCGAGGTTCAGCAGCGCAGCGATAATCTCTTCCGTATCCAGCCTGAAACCCACGCCAAAACGGTGTACGGGGCCTTTCTGGCCGTGAATCTTGAGCCTGTAAGGTTCCTCCGTTCCAAGTAGTTCGTAGTTCACAAAGTCGAAGGATCCGCCGCCGAAGATGCGGGCAACCTCGTCCTCCAGCACGCGGGCGTTCACAAAGGAACTATCCTTTATATACAGGCGCGAGCGTATGTACTCCGCGTCCTTCTCCCCCACTCCGGCTATCTCTATTCCGTCTATCAGCACGGACCTTTCCCCTACGTCCACCGCCTTCCTGCCCTTCATCTCAAACTCTTCCGGGCCGATTACCCTCCGGAGCGAATCCAGCTTATCCGACAGGTTCTCAGCCGCATGGTAACCCCTAAGGAGCATGAACTCCACGGCATCGGAACTGAAGCTGAGCATGTTGTAGCCGGTGAGGTCCGGCTTTATGTGCAAGTCCAGGGCGGCAATGCTGCGCTCGTAGGAATCGTTGGAGAACATGTCTATGGCGCGCATCACAACATCGGCAATGTTGCTCACCTTATCCGCCGTCATGTTGGGGTCGTCCGTGGTGAGGTCTATGCCGATAACTATATCGGCCCCAAGGTCCTTGGCAATGTCCACCGGGAAGTTGTTGCGCATGCCGCCGTCCAGCATAACCAGGTTGTCCCTACGGGCCGGGACAAACAGCGCCGGGATGGACATGGTGGAACGCATGGCAAAGTTGATGCTGCCGGAGTGCCACACCTTGGCCTTTCCGGAAACCAGGTCCGTGGATACGCAGGCGAAGGGTATGGGGAAGGACAGGAAATCCGTTGAGTCACTGTAACCGACTGTCCTTGAAGAGAATACCTGATTGATATTCTGCCCGTAGGCAAGGCCGGAAGGAAGGCTGCTCCGGAGGTTGTCCGTGAGCTTTGTGGTGGCGTTCTCCACCGCCGACGAGCTCACGTTGAGCTTACCCTCGGAAAAATCGGCAATGTGATCAAGCGCGTCGTTGAAATCCGTATCCCTCCTGTAATAGAAAGGGAAAGAAAGGGCGAACTTCTCGTTATACTCCCTCATGCGCTTGGGAACGAAGCGGGTATCCACCCGGTCCGACAACACAAGGTCCCAGTCCATTCCGCGGATGAGCTCCGTGAGGTAGTCCGGGCTGTAGCCCAAGGCGTAAAAGCCTCCCAGAAGGCCTCCCACGCTGGTTCCAAGGATCATATCTATGGGAAGCTTGTACTTCTCCATGTACTTCATGGCGCCTATGGTTGCCGCGCCCTTTGCCCCGCCTCCGGACAGCACCAGTGCCACTACGGGACGATGCTGACGGATGCTGTCGCTGCGGGCCCTCATCCTGGCCACTGCGGCATCGTCGGAGGGGTCCAGGCCAAATCCGGATGAACTCTTTGCCTGCGCACCTGCACTGAGACAGACGGCCATGACGGCCAATATGGAGATCAATCGTTTCATTTCTGGTTATGTTTTCCAGCCAGAAGCCCGCAGGCGGCAAAAATGTCCTCTCCGCGGGAGGCACGGATGGTTGCGGTGAGCCCTCCCCTTTCCAGCATTTCACGGAAGTCTTCCATGGCCGTTTCCGGCGCGGTGCCGTACGGGAAGTCCGGAATCTGGTGGAAGCGGATGAGGTTCACGCGGCACTCCAGGCCCCTCAGGAGCCTTATGAGCTCCTTTGCGTGGCGCGGCGTGTTGTTCCAGCCGTCGAATATGGTATACTCGAAACTAACGCGGCGCTGGCCGGTGAAATCGTACTGTTTTATAAGGGCGATGACGTCATTCAGAGGCCAGGCCTTTTCCACGGGCATGAGCTCCACCCTCTCTTCCGCGAAAGGGTTGTGGAGGCTAATGGCCAGGTGGCAGCGGGACTCGTCAAGGTATTTCTTAAGATTAGGGAGCACACCAATTGTGCTTAGCGTGATGCGTTTGGGGCTCCATGCAAGGCCCCAATCGGCAGTGAGAATCTCTATCACCTGCTTCACGGTGTCCCAGTTGTCCAGGGGTTCTCCCATGCCCATGAATACGGTATTAGTAAGTTCATCGGCCTCATCCACCGCGAAAAACTGGGAAAGGATGTCCTGCACGGAAAGGTTCCCGTGGAAGCCCTGACGGCCGGTCATGCAGAATTTACAGGCCATCTTGCAACCTGCCTGGGAGCTCACGCAGAGGGTTTTGCGGTCCTTGTCCGGAATCATCACCGCTTCAACGGCGTTTGTGGCGTCGCCACTCACCGGGAACAGGTACTTGCGTGTGCCGTCCACGGAAGTCTGCACGTCAATGGGCGCGGTGATGCCAACATCGTACTTTTCCGCGAGCTTTTCACGGAAGGCCTTGGAAATGTTGGTCATCTCCTCTATGGAACGCACTTTCTTGCCGTAGATCCACTGGGAAATCTGCTTCCCGGCAAAGCCTGGAAGCCCTTCCTGGAGAGCTATGTTTTTGAGCTCGTCCGGAGTTTTCCCCGCAAGTAAAATTTTCATACTGCAAAATTACGAATATTCGGGATATTTTCATAACTTTGCATGAAGCGGTTTACAGACAGGATGCCCGCAACTTTTAATTTAACACAACTTATGGCAAAAGCACCCGAAGAAATGAACGCAGCCAAGCTCAAGGCACTCCAGGCTACGATTGACAAGATTGAGAAAGATTACGGAAAGGGTACCATCATGAAGCTGGGAGACCAGCCGGAGTGGGATTCCGCTCAGGTTATTCCCAGCGGCTCCATCGCTCTGGACCACGCCCTTGGCATAGGCGGATATCCCAAAGGCCGCATCATCGAGATTTACGGTCCGGAAAGCTCCGGTAAGACCACCCTGGCAATACACGCCATAGCGGAGGCCCAGAAGAGCGGCGGCATTGCCGCAATCATCGACGCGGAGCACGCCTTCGACCGCACCTACGCAAAGGCCCTCGGCGTAGACCTGGATACCCTCCTTATTTCCCAGCCGGACAATGGTGAGCAGGCCCTTGAGATTGCCGACAACCTTATCCGCAGCGGTGCCGTGGACATCGTGGTGATAGACTCCGTGGCCGCCCTCACTCCCAAGGCAGAAATCGAGGGAGAAATGGGAGACAACAAGGTAGGCCTCCAGGCACGCCTGATGAGCCAGGCCCTCCGCAAACTCACCGCAAACATCTCAAAGACAAATACCTGCTGCATTTTCATCAACCAGCTCCGTGAGAAGATCGGCATAATGTTCGGAAATCCGGAAACCACCACCGGCGGCAACGCCCTCAAGTTCTACGCTTCCGTACGCCTGGACATCCGCCGCACCACCCAGATCAAGGACGGTGAGGAAGCCCTGGGCAACCACGTCAAGGTGAAGGTGGTGAAAAACAAGATGGCCCCGCCGTTCAAGAAGGCAGAGTTCGACATCGTCTTCGGAGAAGGCATATCCCGCAGCGGAGAAATCGTAGACCTGGGCGTAGAGCACGGAATCATAGTCAAGTCCGGCTCCTGGTTCAGCTACAACGACACCAAACTTGCCCAGGGCCGCGAAGCCGTCAAGAAAGTCATCCTTGACAACCCTGAACTTGCAGAAGAAATAGAGTCCCGCATCCGCGAGGCCATGAAAAAGGTAGACGACTAGAAATGAAGAAGCTAATCCTTGCAATATCCCTTGTCGCAGCCGTACTGTTCTCCACAACCAGCTGTGACATAGACGTAAACGTCACAGTCAATGCATATGCGGAGCTCATGGACCTTGGCAGCGACGTCCCCGTACCCACGCAGACGCTCAGCTTTGGTCCGTTCACGCATACATACCTGTCAGAGCCGGAGGTGGAGTCCATTTTCCTCACACTCATCAAGAACAGCAGCAAGAATTTCACTGCTGCGGACCTTTTCCTCCAGTACGTAGACAATATTGTAGGGACAGAGCTCAAGATGGAGCATTACGGAGTGGTGGTCCAGGGAGACGGAAGGTTCGAATTCATTCTCATGGATTCCCAATAGCACACCTTCCAAGCTTTTCCGCGTGAGATTCGGAAATCACGCCAGCCTTAAGGAGCCCGTCAACAGACAGGGCTTCTTTTTTATGGTGGTCCCTGTAAAGGACAATCCCGTGCGCCTCCGCAGAAGATATGTAAGGATGCTTTCTGAGTTCCTCCTCCGGAAGCGACCAGAGCGGGTAAGGCTCCGGCTTGGAAAGCGTGACAAGATCCCTGAAGCCGTCCAGACGTTCCTGGGAGAAGTTTTTAATATCCAGAAGCTGCTCTATGCTGCTGAATCCGCAAAGGGACTCCCTGTAGCTCACGATGCGGCCGGCAAACCAGGGGCCTATGCCGGGAAGGTCCAGAAGAGCCGTGCTGTCCGCTTTGTTAAGGTCCAGTTTGGGAATGTCGATGTACTTTTCCAGACGGGCAAAGACAGAGTCCGAGACCACATATGATCTGGCGAAGTCTCCAGGTCTTCTGAACCTGCCGCCCTTCTGCCGGTAATTGTCTATTGCCTGAGCCTGCTTTTCGCTGAACCCAAGGCGCTGAAGGTCTTCCAGCGACACCGTATTGGGATTGAAGCGGAAAGACTCAACCCTCCGGGGAACGGCCGCCTTTGCCACCGCGTTGTGCTGGGAGTTCCTCCGCACCACAATACCAGATTGTCGGTCGTTGCCGGCAATGACGGCAGCGTCATGCCCGGCCTGACCGGGCATCTCTTCACGGAAGAGACGCCTTGCAAGAGCGCTGTCAATGACATACACGGTGTCCGGGCGGTCGCGGTTGGCGGCCAGCCTTACAGTTGCCGCATGATGGATAAAAACAGCGGCCTGGTACCCTATGATAAGGAAAACGAGGGCGATTGCCCCTACGGTGAAACTTCCCGGAAGACTAGTACTGTCCGTCCTCCTCTTGTCCTTCCCCTCTTCCATACTTGTTCTTCTTTTCAGTTTTGACGGCAGGCGCACCTGCCACGCAAATTACAATTTCACCTTTAGCTTCATGCTCGCGGAACCAGGCGGCAAGCTCCCCCAGCGTGCCACGATGGTGCTGTTCATGAAGTTTTGAGATCTCACGCGAGACACATGCCTTCCTGTCTACCCCAAAATGCTCTGCAAACTGTTCCAGCGTTTTTGCAAGGCGGTAGGGAGACTCGTAGAAAACCATGGTTCGCGGTTCGGAAGAAAGGTTCTCCAGAAGGGTCTGGCGCCCCTTTTTCTGGGGAAGGAAACCCTCGAAACAGAACTTGTCGCAAGGAAGGCCGGACGACACCAGCGCAGGAATGCAGGCAGTGGCCCCGGGCAGAGTCTGGACTTCGATTCCCTCTTCCGCACAGGTGCGGGCAAGAAAGAACCCGGGATCCGATATCCCCGGAGTACCGGCATCGGAAATAAGGGCCACGTTGAGCCCTTCCAGGATGCGGTCCCTGATGGCTGCGGAGGTTTCGTGCTCGTTGAACTTGTGGTGACTCCTGAGCTTTCCCTCTATGCCATAGTGCTTTAGAAGGACGGAACTGGTGCGGGTGTCCTCTGCCAGGATGAGATCCGCTTCCTTGAGGATGCGGATTGCCCTCAGGGTCATGTCTTCCAAATTTCCAACCGGAGTCGGGACTATGTAAAGAATTCCGGCCATTATTAAAAAATAAATGACTATATTTGTACAAGTCAACCTAACAAAGTTACGGAAATGTTTTTGGAAAATGCAAAAAAAACAGGCTGCATCGAGGTAATTTGCGGCTCAATGTTCTCCGGAAAGACGGAAGAACTGATAAGAAGGCTAAAGCGCGCACAGTTTGCAAAGCAGAAAATAGCCACTTTCAAGCCCACCATAGACAAGAGGTATTCAGACCTTGACGTAGTCTCCCACGACTCCCACAGCATTTCCTGCACCCCCATCAAGAGCCCTTCCCGCATGCTCCAGATAGAGGACGACGTCCAGGTGGTGGGCATCGATGAGGCACAGTTCTTCGACGACAGCATCATTGAGGTATGCCAGACCCTTGCCAACAGGGGTGTCCGCGTCATCATCGCCGGTCTGGATACAGACTACCTGGGCAAGCCTTTCGGCCCCATGCCAGGCCTCATGGCCATTGCTGAAGACGTCCAGAAGGTCCATGCCATATGCGTACGCTGCGGCTCCCTTGCCAACCATTCCCACCGCCTCAGCGCCAGCAAGAAGCTGGTGGTGCTGGGAGAAAAGGACACATATGAACCCCTTTGCCGGGAGTGCTATGTAAAGGCCCTGGCAGAAGACGCATCATAGCACATGACCGCCTGGGAATACATCAAGCACCTTTTCAAGGACTACATCTATATATACGACGATGTAGATACCGCAGCTGCGGCAGAGCGAATCAAAGGAGCCATCTGGTTCAAGGGGCCCAACGTCTGGATCCTGGCATTCGCCATCGTCCTTGCTTCCGTCGGCCTCAACGTCAACTCCACGGCAGTGATCATCGGCGCCATGCTGGTGTCCCCTCTCATGGGGCCTATCATCGGCACGGGCCTGGCCCTGGGCACCAACGACCTGGACCTACTGAAATCGGCTGCCAAGAACCTTCTGGTAATGGTCTTGATTTCCCTGGCCGCATCTACGCTGTTTTTCATCATCTCCCCTCTTGACCTGGTGAACCCTACGGAACTGGAGGCCAGGACAAGCCCCACCATCTACGATGTCATGATTGCGCTGTTCGGCGGCCTTGCCGGCATTCTGGAGAACAGCCGTAAGGAAAGGGGTACTGTTCTTTCCGGAGTTGCCATCGCAACGGCCCTGATGCCGCCTCTGTGCACCGCCGGCTATGGTCTGGCGCACCTTGACATGCACTTTTTCCTGGGCGCCCTGTACCTGTTCATCATAAACAGCGTTTTCATCGCCCTTGCCACCTACCTCATGGTCAAATACCTGAGGTTCAGAACAGTAACGGGAATCAACGAGACCACCGCCAAGAAGCGCAACAATCTTATTACGGCCGTGCTGGTGATTGTCCTTGTCCCCAGCATATGGTCTGCCGTAAACCTCATCAGGGAGAATAATTTCGAGCGTAACGTGAAGGCTTTCGTCCAGGAAAACAGGATCGTTGCCAAACGTACATACATTACAGATTTCACGGTCCAGAAGCGGGACGTACAGCTAAGTATCTCCGGAGAACCGCTCACGGAAGATCTCCGTACTTCCCTTCTGGACAAGGCGTCCAAATATCACATAAAGCCCTCCCATATCAGTATTGCAGAGCATACCTTCGGAATGAGCCAGAGTGAAATGGACAATCTCCTGGAAGAGATATACACCCGCACAGATACGGAAATTGAGGAGAACGCCGCACTCATCGCCGCAATGCAGTCCCGCCTGGACCAGCTTAACGCAGAGATAGAAGCCCTGCGCGAACAGGTCTCTGCTGCCAGTCCCGAATCTGTAGAGCCTATTTATCCCGAAGAGTTCTAACCTTACCTATTATAATGAAACATATTGTAATTAAATCACTTACACTCTTGAGTGCTGTGAGTGTACTTGTTTCGTGCTCCGACCCCAGGTACGACCTGTCTGACGGCATAAACAAGGACATCACCCTGTTTGAAGAGGAAATCAGTGTCCCCATCGGCAGCATCGGCCCCATTACCGTGGAGTCCACTCTGCTGAAATCGTCTCTGGGACAGACATTCTCAGAATTCATCACCGTAGCCGATGACGGCAGTCTCCTCATGGAGTCGGACAACGAGATCTATACTGTGAACGTACACAGGATTGAGTCGGAGCAGGATGATCCTAGCATTGATTTCACCTACCAGGCCGGCGACCAGAGCACAGGCGTATACGGAATGGCCTATCTGCTGGGAATGATTGGGCTCCAATGCCTTGAACAGCATCTGGACTTCTACGCCACCAATCCTCTCAAGGTAAACGTCCCCATCCGTACAAACCTGGCCGTGACGTGCTATAACCAGGATTACGTGCCGGTATATGACTCGGCAGAAGATTTCTCGGACAATTTGACAAAGAGACAGCCGGATCCTTACGTTTTTTATAGTGTAGATCTACCGGCCGATGTCAGGGATGTTCCGGCCTATATAGGCTTAAACGGACTGGAGCTGGACCTCCCTGCCAACCCCGTATCCAAAATCTACGACGACACCATGAGCGACGTATTCAAGTTCTTCTGCAGGCATTCCTGCAAGATAGGAGTCAGCGACAATTTCTCCTTCCCCCAGGAATTCACCATCGAAGACGCGGGCCTTGAGATTGGAAAGTTCAACCTCTCCAAGTGCGATTTCTCTGTAGTGCTTGAGAATACGCTCCCCCTCTCCGTGAAGATAGACAGCGTCATAGTCCTTAAGGACACTCCTGAACAAGAGAGCGACTACAACATTATCGTATCCGCCCCCGTAGTCATTGCAGGCGGATCTCCGGACAAGCCCGGCATCACGGATCTGAAGCTTCAGATTGCTGCCAAGGAAGGAACCATCCCGGACATTCACGGTCTTAAGATAGGCCTTGAAGCAACCAGTCAGACCGGCTGCGACGGTGTTCCTCTGCAAGGCACCCAGGGTATTTTCATACAATCCTCATCGGCAAAAATCAGCGGAGGCATAACTATTCCTTTAAACTAACAGGCCATGAAAAAGTACATCATTTCCATATTGGCACTTGCCGCCGCATGCACTGTTTCCAGCGCCCAGAGTTTTCAGGAAGGTTTCTTCCTTGACGGTTACACACTGGGATACCGTTACAACCCGGCTTTCCACCCTCAGGGCAGCGTCCTGAGCATCGGAGAGTGGACAGACAACACACGCAACAACGTTGGTATGGCTACGTTCCTTTATCCCGCAGCAGATGGAGAACTGGTAACGGCGCTTCATGAAAGCATATCTCCTGACACCTTCCTGGGCGGTCTCAAGGAAGACAACTACCTTAACAGAGCAGTCAACTTCAACCTTTTCTCATACGCCTGGGAAAAGGGAGATTTCCACTATAACCTTGAAGGCAATATCAGAGGCGGATACAGCGCCTCACTGCCCAAAGAACTGTTTCAGATACTGAAACTGGGAAGCAGCGAAAAGGACTACGACCTCAGCGGCGCAAAAGCCAGCGCCATGGCCGTTGCCGAGCTTGCCTTCGGTCTGTCACGCAAGGTGAATTCCTGGCTCACCGTAGGCGGCCGCGCAAAGCTTCTTGTGGGCGTGGAATCCCTCAACTATCAGGTTACCCGCTTCGACCTCAGCCTCTCTGAAGAGCAGTACAAGGCCAAGGTAGAGGCCAATCTGGACCTCACAAGCGTGAACGGACAATACCGCACGGACCAGGACGGCTACATCAATTTCTCCGACATCAGTTACCGGGACAAATGGAAGCTGCCCTCCGGCGCAGGTGTGGCGGTTGACCTTGGCCTTGTAGCAACCCCAGTGGAAGGTCTCACCGTATCTGTGTCGGCCTTGAATCTTGGAGGAATACTATGGTATTACGGCAACTCCGGACACTCATCCTGCGTCACCACCTTCGACGGTGTAAAAGCCCTCAGCTACGACAAGATCAAGGAAGGTGATATAGCCGGAGAATTCAAGGATGTCCAGGACCAGTTCACAAAGAACCTGAAATTCAAGCCTTCCGACACCAAGACCAGACTTGAGGCTGTACCTTTTACCTTATATCTTGGAACAAAGTACGCACTGCCCTTCTACAAGGCACTGGCAGTTGGCATCACGGGCTGTTACAACAGCCGCGGCGGCATGTCCTACAAGGAATTCCGCGCAGGAGCTTCCTGGAATCCTTCCGGCAGGCTTGGAATGACGGCCAACATCGGCACAGGTGACTTTGGCCTTGTATACGGAGCGGCCATTACCGCCGGCATTCAGAGATTCCACATCAACGCAGGCGTTCAGAACGGCTTTGGCGGTACGGTTCCGTACACCAGCATGCCGCTCCAGGCAAACAACAAATGCGTGACGATTGGCCTTACTTACGACATTTAGGCCATTCGTCAAACAAACTTTTGCAAATTGGGGAAAAAGTACTATCTTTGCATTCCCTTTGGTGCGATGGCCGAGTGGTTAGGCACAGGTCTGCAAAACCTGCTACAGCGGTTCGATTCCGCTTCGCACCTCCAGACAGCCCTCCCGAAGGGCTGTTTTTTTTTACATCTGCTCCTCCAGCCTTTGACAGTTTGGATAAGTTATTTATCTTTGCAGTTGAAACTAAGAATAATAGCCATGAAAAAACTATTTCTCATACTCGCCGCAGCGGCACTTCTTGCAGCATGCACAGAAGACGAAAACACAGTTCTGGAAGGTAAATGGCTTGGCCATACAGGAACAGCGATGGACAGCCATCATCCGCTGGACATCACCTTCAACGCGGACACATATATCTGGCACTTAGGCGGATACTCCCCTCAGAAAGAAGAAGGTACTTTCACCTATGAAAACGACATCATAACCCTCAATGGCAATTCCTTCTGGGAGTGCGAAGTAGACTGGTCTCAGAGCCAGCAGGGAGGACTTCCTGCAGAGTCCGGCGCCTGGGTAAAGGTAGACCTGCGCTACCCCACTCACAAATATAAGGTACTTTCTCTGGAAGCAGATGTCCTTACCCTTGAAAACCTTGCCGAGGACATGTATCCAAAAGGCCAGAAGTTTGTCATGACACGCGGTAATGCTTTCCCCGAAGAGAGTATGCTCAACGGCACATGGGAAGGTGAAAGCGAAGGATATAACGAAGGCTATGGAAAGAAATACCGCGTAAAATTCGACGGCAAGAACTTCACCCGCTGGGAGGTATACAGCCAGTTCGGCAAAATTGTAGAAGGCGGACAGGATGTTACTTTCAAGGCCTGCATCAAGGAATTTGGCACCTGGAAATACCAGGGTGGCGTCCTTACCCTCACTCCGGACAAGAGGTGGAATTCGTACATTGTACACGCCAATCAGTACGGTACTCCCCTGTACAACGAGGTCTCCGCTATCAATGAGACAACACTTGAGGCTTCTACATGGTATGAGATCACAGGTACAGAACTCTGGAGTTCCGTATGGGCCCTCACCAAGGTTGGCAATACCATCTACGTGGAGATCAAGAACACCAACATGGACTATTTCATCATTGAAAAGCAATAAAAAAAACGTCGGCCTTCACAGGCGGACGCTTTTACTAACCACATAATTAATAACACTAAAACTAATAACCAATAGACTGATTCCGTCAAGAGAACCTTGCTTCCTCAATCCGGATACAAAGGTACGGCAAAAATTTTAATTTGCAAATTTTTTATTAACTTTTTTTTGAATTTTTTTTAGTATCTCTGTTAAGTAATTGATTATCAGCGCTAGAAAGTGTTACCAACTATTTCGCTTGCAAAAATACAAACGATTACAATAATTTTTCTCTTAGATGCTTGATCATGTCCTGGGTCATCTGGTCCAGGGTGAATGACGGTTTCCAGTCCCATTCTTCACGGGCGCAGGAATCGTCCATTGAATCCGGCCAGGAGTTGGCAATTGCCTGACGCACAGGGTCTACCTCATAGCGGACCTTGAGGCCGGGGATATATTCGCGGATCTTTGCAAAGAGCTGCTCCGGCTCGAAACTCATGGATGCGATATTGAATGAATTGCGGTGCCTCAGGCGTGAAGGGTCTGCACACATGAGTTCAACTGCGGCTTTCAAGGCATCCGGCATGTACATCATGTCCATATACGTTCCGGGGGCAATAGGGCAAACGAATTCCTCTCCCTTGACGGCGGAATAGTACACCTCTACGGCATAGTCCGTGGTGCCGCCGCCGGGAAGTGTGGTATATGAGATGAGGCCGGGGAAACGGACCGATCTTGTATCCACTCCATATTTATGGAAGTAATAATCTGAAAGCAGTTCAGTTGCGACCTTGGTGACTCCATACATTGAACGGGGACGCTGGATTGTGTCCTGAGGAGTTCCCACATGTGGGGTTTCAGGGCCGAAAGAGCCTATGCTGGAAGGGGTGAATACCGCCACTCCTTTCTCCCTTGCTACTTCGAGGATGTTAAGGAGGCCGTTCATCTGGATATCCCATGCAAGGAGCGGCTTACGCTCTGCAACTGCGGAAAGGAGCGCTGCAAGATTGTAAATGGTGTCAATCTTGTACTTGTTTACAATGGCGGCAAGGGCGGAAGCGTCCCTTACATCGGCAACCTCTGCAGGACCGCTTTCCAGGAGCTCACCCTTGGGCTCCGCACCGGGAATGTACCCGGCCACAACTGTGCTGCCAAGGACCTCCCTCCTTATTTTCATTGTAAGTTCCGAGCCAATCTGGCCTGTTGAACCTATAATAAGAACATTTTTCATGCTTATGTGGTATTCACTTTTAATTACGCAAATTTAACCTCTTTTTTGTAAAAATTCAATATTATTTTCGTAATTTTGGGAACCAAATTTAACTAACCACCTACACCATGTACGGAAAATTTCAGAAACACCTGCAGGAAGAACTTAAATCCATCAAAGATGCAGGACTTTACAAGAATGAACGTATAATCGCATCTCCGCAGGGAGCGGAAATCACCCTCGCAGACGGCTCAAAGGCCCTCAATTTCTGCGCCAACAACTATCTTGGCCTGGCAGACAGCCCCCGGCTTGCAAAGGCCGCCAGGGAAGCCATGGAAAAGCGCGGATACGGAATGTCGTCGGTACGCTTCATCTGCGGCACCCAGGACCTTCACAAGCAGCTTGAAAAGGCCATTTCAGAATACTTCCACACAGAAGACACAATCCTCTACGCGGCTTGCTTCGACGCCAACGGCGGCGTATTCGAACCCCTTCTTACAGCAGAGGATGCCATAATCTCCGATTCCCTCAACCACGCGTCCATCATTGACGGCGTCCGCCTGTGCAAGGCGCAGCGCCTGCGCTATGCCAATGCGGACATGGCAGACCTGGAGGCCAAGCTCAAGGAAGCGCAGCAGTACCGCTTCCGCATCATCGTCACCGACGGCGTATTCTCCATGGACGGCAACGTCGCCCCTATGGACAAGATCTGCGACCTCGCAGAAAAGTACGATGCCCTTGTTATGGTGGACGAAAGCCACAGCGCCGGCGTCGTCGGTAAAACCGGACACGGAGTTGCCGAGCAGTTTGGCTGCTATGGCCGCATAGACATATTCACTGGCACACTTGGAAAAGCTTTCGGCGGCGCCGTGGGCGGTTTCACAACCGGCCGCAAGGAGATTATCGACATGCTCCGCCAGCGTTCCCGTCCTTACCTCTTCTCCAACTCCATCCCGCCCATGATTGCCGCCGCCGGTCTTGAGACATTCAAGATCCTTGGCGAGAGCAACGCCCTTCATGACAAACTGGTAGAGAACGTAAACTTTTTCCGCGACAAGATGATGGCCGCCGGCTTCGACATCAAGCCCACCCAGAGCGCCATCGTTGCGGTAATGCTTTACGATGCTCCCCTGTCCCAGAAGTTCGCAGCCAAGATGGCAGAAGAAGGTATCTTCGTAACAGGATTCTATTATCCCGTCGTGCCGCAGGGGCAGGCCCGAATCCGCGTTCAGCTTTCCGCAGCGCATGAGAAAGCCCACCTGGACAAGGCCATTAACGCCTTCATAAAGGTAGGTAAAGAACTGGGAGTTCTCAAATAACGGAAAACCGGGACAGCCTACTGTTCCGGTTTTTTCTTGTTGAATATCACGAACTCGCTCATGTAGAAATTGAAAAGGCCGGAGAAACACAGGCCTATGAGGTTACATATGACGGGCTCGAACGAGTATTCCTGAAGCCATCCAAGGGAGAGGAAGAGGAAGTGGACGCCCTGCATCACGATGAACTTGAGGATAAAAGCACCTACGCCCGCAGCATTGTACCCGGCAAAGTGCCTCCAGAAAGAACGGCTGCCACGGTAAGTCACCCTTTCTTTCCAGACAAAGAAATAAGCTATGACGAAATTTGCCATTGCAGCCACCTCGAATGAGATGACCGGGGCTATCCAGAAACTTCCCCAGTAGTTGCCGTCGAACACAAAACTTGACAGGGCCCAGTGCAGACCCAGGTCTACGATGGTCCCTACCATAGATGTTGCCGAGAAAAGGCACAGCTTGAGAAAAACTTCTTTAAAGCTTCTTCCCTTCATAATACAAATATATGGCTTTTTTGTGATACTTTGCGTTTTTTTCCGTATTTTTACATCCCGTAAACCTAAACCCTCAAATGACCGACTATACCATAAATGTCGAAAAAATGCTGAAGGCGAAATTCGGCCCCAAAACGCCGCGTTTCATCATCCGCTTTGCCAAAAGGATCCTGCACGAGGACTGGCTCAACGAATTCTTCCGCAAGGGATACACCGGCGTAGAATTCGCAGAGCAGGTGCTTAAGTACCTCAGGGTTACCGTGAACGTAGAAGGCCTTGAGAATTTAAAGACGGACGGCACGCGCTACTGCCTTGCAGGCAACCATGCCCTGGGCGGAGTAGACGCAATAAATGCAGTTGCCGTATTCGGCAGGCACTTCGACGGCCACCTCAAGTGCATGGTCAACGACTTCCTCATGAACCTCCACCAGCTGGACGGCTTCATGATAGCAGTCAACAAAGTATCCCACGCCCAGGCCAGGACCCTTGCGGCGGAAACCGACGCCATCTTCTCCTCCACGGACCAGATTTTCATGTTCCCGGCCGGAAAGGTATCCCGCAGGATAAAGGGCAAGGTCCAGGACGTTGAATGGACCAAGACCTTCCTCACAAAGAGCGTCAAGTTCCAAAGGGACATAGTCCCCATGCACTTCTACGGGCAGAATTCCCGTAAGTTCTATTTTGTGGACTGGATTGGCAAGGTTACCGGCATCAACAAGAAGTTCCCCCTCGCAATGATTCTTCTTGTGGACGAGCTCTACAAAGCCCAGGGCAAGACATACCGCCTGGTAATAGGCAAGCCAATCCCCTGGAGCCATTTCGACAATTCAAAACGCCCCTTGGAGTGGGCACAGTGGGTCAGAGAAAAAGTGTACGAACTATGAAACCTATCATTCCCCCAGTTGACAAAGAGCTGCTCAAGGCAGAACTCAACGAAGAAACCCTCCTTCGTGACACCAACCGCGCCGGTAACAAGCTTTACGTAGTGGGTCCTGAAGCAACCAACGTAATACGCGAGATCGGCCGCCTCAGGGAAATCGCATTCCGTAACGACGGCGGCGGCACCGGCGAGTCCCTGGACATAGACAAGTTTGACACGGACCCTGCCTACGGATACCGCCAGCTTGTCCTGTGGGACCCGGACGCGGAGCAGATCATCGGCGGTTACCGCTTCTGTATCTGCGACGAGGCCGTCTACGACCGCTACGGGCAGCCCATCCTCACATCGTCCCACATGTTCGAGTTCTCCAAGAAGTTCATCGAAGAGTATCTTCCTTATACTCTGGAGCTTGGACGTTCCTTCGTATCCCTTGAATATCAGAGCTCCAAGGCCGGGGCTAAGACGCTGTATGCCCTGGACAACCTCTTTGACGGCATAGCCGCACTGGGCGTCCTGTACAAGAAGCGCATCAGCCACTTCTTCGGGAAGATGACCATCTACAAGGAGTACCCCCAGGAAGCCAGGGAAATCATCATGGTATTCCTACGCATGTACTTCGGAAAAAAGAGCCGTCTCATCCACATCCGCAAGGAAGTGAAGGTGGAGAATAAGAAGAAGTACCTAAAACTCTTCAAGGGGAACGATTTCAAGGAAGACTACAAGGTCCTGAAGGCGGAGGTCTTGAAGCACGGCGTGTCCATTCCACCGCTGGTGAACACCTATATGAACGTCTCACCCACAATGATTTACTTCGGAACGGGAATAAACGACGAATTCGGGGACATCTACGACTCCGGCATACTCATCACCTTTGCGGAACTATATCCGGAGAAGATAAACCGTCACTCGGACACCTTTGCAAAGATTGGCTGGAGGAACATAAAGAAACTCCTCAACCGCTTCCAGAAGAGGCATCTCAAAAACAAGAGTTAGGGATTATTTCCTTACGGTTACGTGAAAACAGGTCTGCTTGCGCTCATACTTGACGTAGCAGGCCTTTTCATCATGAAGGTCCTTGAGAACCTGGGAAAGCACGGCCCTGAGGTACTCCGGGGGCACATCCTGGTACGGACGCCCGCGAAGCTCCGGGACTTTTACATAGTGCCAGTAGGATATGTCGAAGGTGGTTCCGTAACGATGGGTGGAGTTCTCCGATGCATTGGTGTTGCGCCTGCGGAGCTTTGCCACATCGGCCTCTGTGCGAAGTACCGATGTGATTACCAGTTTGTTGGGGTTTAACCCCTTGCTGGAAAGCGAGTCCAGGAAATTCTGCCCTATCCTGTCCAGAAGCTCCTTTGCCGATGGAACAAGATACGGGATGGAATGGGTAAGGGAATCCACTACGTAGGAATCCGTATCCTCCAGTTTCACAAGCTTCTTCTTTGCGTGCTCCGCCTCATCCCTGTCCTTTACCGGAGGAACTCCCAGGACCTGGGCTGCGGCAAGCTGGACATCGTTCATGTCGTTGAACTCGCGGGCGAATTTAACGTCGTAGACCCTTTTGGGATGGTTTTCTATAGGGCCCAGGGCAAGCCAGCGTTTCTGCTCCAGCGACACTTTCACGGTTTTTACAGCCCAGACCGTAAAAACAAAGGCAGAAACTATTAAAACGGCGTATAATATCTTCTTGAACACGTTTGCAAAAATAGCAATTCTTTGTCTTATATAAAAATATTAGTAACTTTGTAAGTTTAAAAATAAACAAGATTATTATAATGAGCGAAGATAAAAAACAGGCTACCAGAATTCAGACATCCATCCTGAACAAGGCGGAGAAGAAGGTCCTGGTAGCAATGGCAAAGCGAATGCCCGCATGGGTAACATCGGACATGCTCACTTTTGTGGGTTTTCTGGGAGCAATAATCATAGCTACAGGTTACGCCCTCTCTAACCTCAATCTCAACTGGCTGTGGCTCTCCTGCTTCGGCCTTCTGGTAAACTGGTTCGGAGATTCCTTGGACGGTTCACTGGCCCGCGTCAGGAATACCCAGAGAAAGACATACGGATTCTACATCGACCACAACGTAGATGTAATAAACGAGACAATCATGTTCATCGGCGTTGGTGCAAGCCCCCTTGTGAACCTGTCATTTGCCATGATGGCCCTTGTAGCGTACTTCATGCTTAGCATATACGTCTACATAGACTGCCATCTCAAGGGAGAGATGAAACTCACCTATGCGGGCCTTGGCCCCACGGAGTTCCGTCTGCTGCTTTTCATCACCAACATCTGCTTCATCTACATCCCCTGGCTCACTGAGTGGAAGCGCCCCATGACCCTTTTCCACAACGACTTCATGATTGGCATCATGGACTACATCGCAGTAGCCGTAACACTTCTCATCGGCGGATTCTACCTGGTAAGTTTCCTCAAGGATATAAAGTACTTCGCCAAGATAGATCCCATTAAGAAAAAGGAAGAATAGTGATCATTACCCCGGAACAGGCACCCCAGCTTTCACCCGTCTTCAAAGGAAGTATGGGCAGGCTCCTGTTTAAACTGGGGCTGGCCGTAACGGGCATAGGCAAAATCAACCACACCCACGAGCGCGTGGAAAAAGCCGGCACCGCCCCTGGGCCGGACTTTGCCAAAGGCATACTGGACGATTTCGGGATAGACTTCAGCATTGGCAACCCGGACAGGCTCCAGGCTCTTCCGGAAGGTCCCTTCATTACCATCTCCAACCATAATTACGGACATCTGGACGGCATTTGCCTGGTAGATATTATCGGCCACGTGCGTCCCAAGGTGAAGGTAATGGTGAACGAGTTCCTGATGTGGGTTCATGGGCTTTCGCAGAATTTCATTTCAGTGAATCCCACTACTACCAGAAGGGAAACCACCGCAACCAGCGTCAACGGAATAAAGAACGCGCTTCTGCAGATTAAATCCGGAGAGCCCCTGTGCCTCTTCCCTTCCGGGGCCGTGGCGGATCTCAAGCCCAGGGAACACTGGACCATCAGCGAACGCCCCTGGCAGGAAGGAGCCATAAAGCTCATCCGCAAAGCGCGCGTACCCGTGGTACCAATCCGCTTTTGGGACCGTAATTCCAATTTCTACTATGCCCTGGGTCTTCTGGACTACCGCATCCGCTTTGTCCGCCTTTTCCACGAGTGCTACAACAAACGCGGCACTCATCCCCGGGTAGCCATTGGAGAAACCATTCCGGTAGAAGCTATGGACGCAGTCCCGGACAGCCGGTTTGGAGATTTCCTTCGCAGCAGCGTTTATGACATGCCGGCTCCTTCATATTATGTAAACCGTTCGGAATTATGGAAGTAAAGGTAGCTCTTGTAACCGGAGGCAGCAGCGGAATAGGCGCTGCAACGGCCCTTGCACTGGCAAAGGCCGGTATAAAGGTTTATGCCGCCTCAAGAAGGGGCACCACCCCGGCAGAACATCCTCTCGTGGTACCCGTCAAACTGGATATAAACGATGAAGCCTCCACGGAAAACCTCGTCGCGGACATAGTAAAGGCCGACGGACGCCTGGACGCCGTAGTCTGCAACGCAGGCGCCGGAATCTACGGTCCGGTAGAGAACACAACGGACGCTGAGGCAAGAGAGCAGTTCGAGACCACTTACTTCGGCTCCCTCAAAACCATACGCCAGTGCCTTCCGGTATTCAGGAAGCAGGGTTTCGGCCGCATTGTCACCATAACCTCGGTGATGGCGGTGCTCCAGCTCCCCTACCAGGGATTCTACTCGTCTGCAAAGGCAGCGCTGCTGTCCCTTTCCCAGAGCCTTTCCCTGGAGCTTAAAGGCACCGGCATCGAGTGCTGCAGCATACTCCCCGGAGATGTGGCCACCGGCTTCACATCGGCCCGAAAGATGATTGCAAAGGCCGATGACCCCGCGTACACGGAGGGCATGAAGAAGAACCTTGCCAAGATAGAGAAGGACGAGCTTGGCGGAATGAGCCCGGACGTAATAGCAAAAGAGGTTCTGAAGCAGCTTAGGCGCCGCCATATGGCCGTCCGCGTGATTCCGCGCATAGATTACAAGGCCGTCGGCCTTCTTGTGAGGATACTCCCCGCAAAATGGGTCCTGACCATACTCAGCTGGCTATACTAAGATGAAAAGATATCTCGTCATACTGCTTATGATTGCTACCGCATTTGCGGCGGCAGCCCAGACCACAAGGGTCAGGGGCAAGGTGGTTGACGAGGCTACCGGAGAGCCCATTCCCTTTGTGAGCGTCTACTTCGACAACACCACGATAGGCATCTCCACGGACCTTGAGGGCAATTTCAGCCTGGAAACCCGCTCCAGCGACGCCAAAATCCTCACGGCGTCCATGATAGGATACTACACCCAGAGCATCGTGGTGCCGCAGGGATCGTTCTCAGAGGCCAACTTCCATCTCAAACAGGACATCAGCCAGCTACAGGCCGCCCTGGTAAAGCCGGACAACCGCTACATCAAATCTATCCTCAAAAAGATAGACGCCGCGCGTTCCGGGCATAACCCCCACAACGCAGAGGACTGGAAGGCAGACCTTTACACCAAGATTGAGATGGATGCCACAAACCTTGAGGACCTCATAAGCATGGGAATCGTGGACCGCCATCTTGGCTTTGTGAAGAACTACGCGGACACCTCCGTAGTTACCGGAAAGTCATATATTCCCTTCATGATTTCAGAGACCCGCTCGGAACTCTATCATTCGAAGGAACGCGGCATAGACAGGGAGAAGATCCTGGCCAACAAGATCTCCGGTTTTGACGAGGAAAACACCCTGAGCCAGTTCACGGGCTCATATCTTCTGAACACAAACTTCTACGAGAACACCCTGGCCGTATTCAGCCTGGAGATTCCGAACCCCATAGCCTCATCGTCCCAGGTATTCTACAACTACTTCCTGGTGGACAGCCTGCAGGTGGAAGGCCGGAAGACATACGTCCTGCGCTTCCATCCAAAGAAACTGGTCACATCCCCTACCGTGGACGGTGAAATGCTCATCGACGCAGAGGACTTCGGCATCCGCAGCGTCCACGCCTCCCTTTCCGGGGAATCCAACGTCAACTGGATAAGGCACATAAACGTAGAGATCCAGAACCACCGTCTGCCTTCCGGACGCTGGTTCAACAAGGAGGAGAAACTGTTCCTGGACTTCTCCGTAACCCTTAACGACAACGCCAAGATAGTCTCTTTCCTGGCAAACAGGACAAAGGTATTCGGAGACCCGGTCTTTGAGCATATAGAAGACCCCGATGTACTGGAAGCCAAGAACCAAGTCATAGTGAAAGACCTTGTGGAAGGAGACAAGGAGTATTGGGCCGATGCCCGCCCGTATCCGCTGTCGGAACGTGAACAGGGCATCTTCGAGATGGTGGACAGCATACAGGATACTCCCCTGTACAGATGGACATACATCATTACCCATGCCCTGTCTGCGCAGTACATTGAGCAGAAGCCCTGGAAGTTCGAGTTCGGACGATGGGCCCGTACCATAATTTATAACGATACTGAAGGGCTGCGGCTCCAGCTGGGCGGCAGAACCACCAAGTATTTCTCCAAGAAGGTTCGTCTGGGAGGCTATTTGGGCTACGGATTCAAGGATCATGACTTCAAGTGGAACGGCCGCGTGGAGTACATGTTCAACCGGGAAGTTACCCGCAAACTTGACGTATGGGCAAAGAGAGACTTCGAGCAGCTCTCCAGCGGCACGGGAGTATTCAGCGCCCAGAACATGTTCTCGTCAATATTTGCAAGGGACATGGGCACCATGCAGAGCATGGTCCGAACCCTCGGAGTCCGCTACGAGCATGAGTTTGTACCCGATTTCTCAGTTGCCGCGGAATACCGCAACATGCGTATATGGGGCAATGCGAACGTTCCCCTGCAGCACCAGGACGGCACTTTCGCAGAGAGTATCGGCATGGACGAACTGCGCCTTGGCCTCCGCTTCTCCCACGAAGAGAAGGTTACCAGGAACTACTTCAAGAAAACCCAGGTATATACCAAGTATCCGGTCACGAACCTCAGTTTCCGCTATGGGTTCAACGCTTTTACGCATGACCTAAGCCCGTACCTGAGGACAGATCTGGTAGTAGACTGGATGATTCCGTCCAATTTCCTTGGTTTCGGGAACCTCAAGGCCGGAGGCGGTATTATCTTCGGCAGTGTTCCCTACCCGCTTCTTAAACTCCACGAGGCCAACCAGACCTACTTCCACGACCGCTGGGCCTTCTCCTGCATGGACTACTACGAGTTCATAAGCGACCGCTGGCTCAACCTCTTCTACGAGCACAATTTCAACGGTTTCTTCCTTGGAAAACTGCCTCTGATAAAGAAACTCGACCTTCGCGAAGTAGCCACCATCCGCTGCGCCTGGGGTACGCTGTCAGAGGCCAACTCCACCAATGCGCCCTTTGTGCTTCCCCATGCCAGCAGCACGCTTGAGACTCCTTATGTAGAGGCAGGTATCGGCATTTCCAACATCTTCCGCTTCTTCAGGGTGGACGGATTCTGGCGCCTCACCCATCGCGACGGGCCGGCCAGCAAGAACTTCACTATCAATGTGGGAGTGGACGTGGACTTCTAGTCCAGAGGCCTGTAGTCTATAACTGTAAGTACACCTTCCTTTACACGGAAAACCACATCGGCTCCTTCAAAGGTCATGGCGTATTCTTTTTCCGGACTCTCCTGATAGGCCGGACGAGGATCCAGCGCCAGCACCTCCTCCAGTGCCTTTCTGGTTTTGGCCGATACTCCAAGCCCCTCCGGGATTACAACCTTAAGGCATGGTTTGGGCGCGTCCTGGGCAAAACCGCACACGGCATCCGGAAAACTGTCAGCATATGCGATGTACGGCTTAATATCGTAGATTGGAGTGCCGTCCGCCAGGTCTGCGCCCCTGACGACGAGCTCCATATCGTCCACTTTCACAAGCTCTACACAGGACAGGCCAATAGGATTTGGACGGAAGGGAGAACGGGTGGCAAATACGCCCATGGAAATGTTCCCTCCAAGGCGAGGAGGCCTCACAGTGGGCTGCCACTCCCCCTTTGCCGGCTTATTGGCGGAGAATCCCCAGATGAGCCAGATGCGGCTGAAGCCTTCAAGCCCTCTCAGGGCTTCCCTTACCCTGTACTTTTCTGTGAAAACAATCCGGCCCTCCACTCCGGTGAGGGAGCTCTGCCGGGGGATGCCGAACTTGGAGCCGAAAGGCCCCCTGTAGTATGCCACAGGCTGGATTTGGATGCTATGAGAGGTATTTTCCATGGCATCGGCAATAGCGAAGGCCGCTTCCGCAGGGGCAGGGATCGTCGGGTGCTACATGAGGGATGGCGAAACCTACGGGAAAATCGGAAGTGAGCCCGCCGTAACCTTCACTGACAGTGGGCTCCGGCATGGTCCACCGGGGATACTCCTCTCCGGGAGCAGGATCGGAGATCCCCTCTTCCGGGGGCGCCTTCCAGGCATTGCGGTCACAAAGGCAAACGCCGGCGTCCCGCGCACTGCGCCCCTGCAGGCACCATTTTGCAACGCTGTCCGCATAGTCGCATACAGTCATGCACATTGCCTCCCACTCCCTGTCGCTGAATGAATTGGCTTTGGGGGCATCGTAAATTGGGTCGAAAAGAGCCGGATTGGATGCTGCCGTATACTGGGCCTCTATCCATGTATCGTGCTCTGCCTTAACCAGTTCGAAGCCGACGAATCCGGCCTTGCGGTAAACGGCGTCAAGCGCCCGGCCCTCCGGAGTGTCCATACCTACCGTGAAGTAAGGAGCACCGCTTCCCGCCTCAATGACAAGGGAGCGAGGAAATGTCTTCAGGCGTTTTTCCTGTTTGAATTCTTCCATGATAGAGAACATCTCCTCGGGATTCTCTATGCAGGGGGAAACCATGTTGTCTCCCCAGGTGTCCTCATAGCGGCAGAGCTTTATGAGAGGGCTGCGCTGGACAAAGTTCAGGATTGGGTTGTCCCCTTTCCCGGACTTGAGGGGCCAGTCGAAAAGAAGGTCCAGGAATATTTTCGTGGGAATGATTCCATAGAGGTTAAGATAACCAAGGGCGACCCTCTCAAGTTCGTACTGGCCGGTGAGTTCCACATCACTGATCACCGAGTCTATCTCCGGAGAGACGATATCGTAAATCTCCCGGCTGATCCAGACTTTGTGGTAGTTGGAGTCGGAATCGTCGTATTCCACTATTCCTGACACTTCAACTATTGACGGATACGATGCAAAATCCTGATACTGTACCCTTTCCGGGCCGGCATGCACAAGGTCCCGAAGCAGATGGATGTCCCTTTCCATAAGGTGGGACAGCCATCTGCCGGGCTCTTTGTGTATGTATCTGGCCAGCTGGTCCACCATCTGGGACTTTTTGAGTCTGGGCGAAAGCTCGCTTCCCAAAACGTCCCCGATGTCAAGGAGTTCTCCTTTCTGGAACCGGTCAAGTACAGATAACAGATTCATATATTACAGCGTATCCTGGTATTTAAGGATGGGATTGCGGGCAGCCGCGGTCTCATCCGGACGGGTGATGGGAGCGCAGTGAGGGGCATCGTGGAGGATATTGGGATCCTGAGCGGCCTCCTGAGCTATTTTCCTCATCACTTCTATGAATGCATCCAGCGTTTCCTTGGACTCCGTTTCCGTGGGCTCTATCATTAGTGCCTGATGGAAAAGGAGCGGGAAATAGATGGTGGGGGCATGGAAACCGTAGTCCAGAAGCCTCTTTGCAACGTCAAGCGTGGTGGCTCCCGGAACATCGTCATGCGCACCGTCGTTGATGAGTCCGTCGAATACGAACTCATGCTTGCAGACGGTAGGTATGGGCAGTTTGTAGCAGTCCTTGAGTGACTCCTTGATGTAGTTGGCACCCAGGGTAGCCAGCTTACCGCACAGTTTCACGTTCTCACGGCCCAGCATCAGTATGTATGCGTAGGCACGCATAATCACGCCGAAGTTTCCGTTGAACCCTGATACGTTCACGCCCAGGAACGGAACCAGTTTCTCGCATACGCCTACAGGACCGCTGCCGGGACCGCCGCCTCCGTGAGGTGTCGAGAATGACTTGTGCAGGTTCAGATGCATCACGTCAAATCCCATATCGCCCGGACGTACCGTGCCGATGAGCGGGTTCATGTTGGCTCCGTCATAGTAGAGCAGACCGCCTGCGGCATGTACCAGCTCGGCTATCTGGCGAATATCCTTCTCGAACAATCCTAAGGTATTGGGGTTCGTCATCATGATACCGGCAATGGTGTCATCCAGCAGAGGTTTGAGTTCCTCGACATCGACCAGACCGTTGGCATTTGACTTTACCACTACCACATCCAGGCCGCATACTGCCGCACTGGCGGGATTGGTTCCGTGCGCGCTGTCGGGAACGATTATGCGGGTACGCTTTGTATCACCGCGTGACATATGGTACTCGCGGATTATCATAAGGCCGGTCAATTCACCGTGGGCACCAGCGCAGGGCTTGAATGTGAAGTGCTTCATTCCGGTTATGGCGGCCAATGCCTTGTCCATACCCTCGTATATTGCATCGACACCCTTCAGGTCTTTCTGCAGAGGATGCAGTCCGGCGAATGCGGGCATTGCGGCAATCTCCTCGTTGATCTTGGGATTGTATTTCATTGTGCAGCTGCCCAGCGGATAGAATCCGGTGTCAACGCCAAAGTTCATCTGACTCAGGTTGGTGTAGTGACGAACTACATCCACCTCGCTTACCTGGGGCAGTTCGGGAGCTTTGCTACGGAGCAGTCCGGCGGGTATTGCCTCTGTGCCCTTGCACTTGCTGCAGGTCTGGGGTAATGAGTAACCTGTACGGCCCTGCTTGCTTAACTCGAATATCAGTTTATCGTAGTACTTCATAGTCAGAGCGCTTTTACAAGTTCATCAATATCGGCATAACTGCGTTTTTCGGTAACGCAGAAACTCACGTAGCCATCCTCGGTCTCAAGGGCGCCCAGGAATCCGGCATCGGCCAGTTTCTTCTGTACCTGTGCGGCGGGTGCCTTTGACTTGAGGACGAACTCCTTCAGGAAGGTGGCATCCTTGAATACGGGCTCAAACTGTCCGGTTGCAAGGAGCTTGTCATACAGGTAATGGGCGCGCTGGTAGCACAAGTCATTTACCTGCTTCATGCCCTCGGGACCCATCAGTGACAGATATACGGTTACCCAAAGTGCCATCAGGCTCTCGTTCGAGCAGATGTTGCTGGTGGCTTTCTCGCGGCGGATATGCTGCTCGCGGGCCTGGAGTGTGAGCACGAATGCGCGGCGTCCCTCCTTATCGGTTGTCTCACCTACTATGCGGCCTGGCAGTTTACGCATATGCTCCTTGGTGCAGGCCATGAAGCCCACGTACGGACCTCCGTAGCACAACGGAATTCCAAGCGGCTGGCCATCGCCTACGGCTACATCGGCACCCCACTCGGCGGGTGTCTTTACCACTGCCAGGGCCGACGGGTCGCAGTATACGGTAAGCATTGCCTTGTCGGCATGCAGGGCATCGGCCATTCCGGTCAAATCCTCAATTATTCCAAAACGGTTTACTGAGGGTACTATTGCTCCGGCTACATCACCTTGGGCAATGAGTGCCTCGAGTGATGCCTTGCTGGTCTGGCCGTTCTCCTGTGCTATCTCCTTTATGGTTATGTCGGCATACTTGGCGTATGTGGCTATCACGCCCCTTACCTGCGGCAGGAGGGTGTTTGATACCAGCACCGTATTCTTTTTCTTGGCCTGGGCTACCATCATACGCATTGACTCGGCGGCGGCTGTGGGGCCGTCGTACATGGAGGCGTTGCTCACGTCCATTCCGGTCAGGGTGCAGATCATGCTCTGGTACTCGAATATGTAACGGAGCGTGCCCTGTGAGATTTCGCACTGGTACGGAGTATAGGCGGTTATGAACTCGCTGCGCTGCGTGATGTAGGGAATCACGGCGGGTGTGTAGTGGTCATAGGCTCCGGCTCCGGCAAATACCTTCAGTTTGGGATTCTTGGCGGCCAGGCCCTCAAAGAAATCACGTACCTGCTGCTCGGTCATGGCGTCGGGCAGGTCGTACTCGCCTTTGTAGAGGCAGTCCTGCGGGACATCGGCATACAGGTCATCTAAACTATTCACGCCAATGCGGTCAAGCATGGCGCGAATATCACTGTCTGTATGCGGGAAATACTGAAACCCTGCCATCACTCCTTGATAAATGCTTTGTAGGCCGATGCGTCCATCAGGTCATCCAGCTCTGATGCGTCGCTCATCTGTACCTTGATGATCCAGTTCTCAAAGGCGTCGTCGTTAACTAGCTTGGGATCGTCAACTACTTCCTCATTTACCTCGGTAACGGTTCCGCTTACGGGGCTGAACAGGTCACTGGCAGCCTTTACGCTCTCCAGAGCACCGAACTCGCTTCCCTTCTCAACCTCATCATCAACATCAGGGCAGTCAACATACGTTATCTCGCCCATCTCCTTCTGTGCAAAATCTGTTACTCCGATGATAGCTATGTCACCTTCAACCTTTACCCACTCGTGGGTCTCACTGTACTTGAGTCCCTCAATAATCTTGCTCATATTGCTTATTTCTTATAATTTGTCTGATAAAAACGTTTCTTGATCACTTTGCCGGGGAAGGCTTTCTTCCTTATTCGGATAAACAATTCGGTATCCAGTGCGGAATACTCGGTCTTTACCAGGGCAAAACAGATGCTCTTGTCGAGCGAGATGCTGTGGTAGCCGGTGGTTACCTCTCCTACTACGGTTCCGTCTTCTAACTCAACAGGGTAGCCGTGGCGGGGGATGGCTCGGTCGAAGATTTCTATTCCTACCAGTTTCTTTTCTACTCCCAGCTCTTTTTGGGCTACGAGGGCTTCCCGTCCTATGAATTCGACTTTGTCCAGTTTGCAGAACATTCCCAGGCC